>OCVV012831462.1_pt1 | contig 77261 bp, 92 predicted proteins | sample 1539721 | NCBI WGS metagenome assembly OCVV01 (sample SAMN02144230, study PRJEB22623) | gut metagenome | biome: sheep rumen | host: Ovis aries | place: New Zealand
GTGTGCAGCGTGCACGGACGGGAGGGCTCGCTTGCCGGTCCGGTCAGCTTTAATCGGAAGGTTCTCGCGCTGACCGGCGGAAAAATGCGCGCCCATTCGCTGTGTGCGCATCTGCTGGAGGCGGGACTGACGCAGGTGCGCGTCTTTGTCGGAGAAAATCTCGGCGCGGCGGATGAGCGCATTGTGTCCGGCTCGCCGGAGGAGCTGAGCCGCATGCGCTTTGGCGATCTGTGCGTTGTGATGATTGTCAACGATGCGCCCGCCGATGTGACGCGGCCGCTGCGCGACAGCGATTTTGTGCGCGGAAAAGTGCCGATGACCAAACAGGAAATCCGGTGGCTCGCGTGCGACCTGCTGTCCGTCAGGCCGACGGATGTCGTCTATGACATCGGGGCGGGAACCGGGTCGGTTTCCATGGAGCTGGCGCGGCGCGCAAACCGCGGGCGCGTTTTTGCCGTCGAGTGCAATCCGGATGCGCTGCAGCTCATCGAGCGCAACCGCGTGCACACAGGCTGCTATCATGTCACACCGGTCAGCGCGGCAGCACCTGACGGACTGGAACCGCTGCCCGCCCCCGACTGCGCGTTTATCGGCGGCAGCAAGGGCAATATGGCACAGATTGCCGCGGCGCTCAAGGCGAAAAATCCAAACGTGCGCATCGTCGCCACGGCGATTTCTCTGGAAACGGTGGACGCCGCGATGCGCGCCCTGCGCGATCAGGGCTTTGCGGTGGAAATTTCCTGTATCAATGTCTCGCGTGCGAGACAGGTCGGCGGTTATCACATGATGACGGCACAAAATCCGGTGTATTTGATCGGAGGGGGACTGTGAGAGCTGCGCCGCGCCTGCTGATCGGCGGAACAGGCAGCGGCTGCGGCAAGACAACCGTCACCTGTGCCGTGCTGCAGGCCTTTTCCGAGCGCGGGATGGACACGGCGGCGTTCAAATGCGGACCGGATTACATCGACCCCATGTTCCACAGCCGCGTCATCGGCACACGCGCGCGCAATCTGGACGCCTTTCTCTGCGGCAGGGAGAACGTGACCCGCCTGCTCGCCCGCAGTGCCGGAGAAATTTCGGTCATCGAGGGCGTGATGGGATATTATGACGGACTGGGCGGCACGACGAGTGAAAACTCGACGGCGGATCTCGCGCGGCTGACGCACACGCCGTCCGTGCTGGTGGTGTCCGCACGCGGTATGGCACTGTCTCTGGCAGCGCTGCTGCGCGGCTTTCTGTCGTTTGAGGAGAACACGATTGCAGGCGTCATCCTCAACGGCGTTTCACCCAAAATGACGACATATTATGCGGATATTGTCGAGCGCAATACCGGTCTGCATGTGTACGGCGCGCTGCCGCACGATGCGCGCTGCGCGGTGGAAAGCCGGCATCTCGGACTGGTGACAGCGGCGGAAATCACTGATTTGCGCGATCGGCTGCACCGTCTTGCGGTACATGCCCGGGAGGGTCTGGATCTGGACGGTCTGCTTGCGCTGGCACGCACCGCGCCGCCGCTGGATGACACGCCGGCGGAGTACCCGCTTTGCGGCAAAGGACTGCGCATTGCACATGCGCGCGACGAGGCATTTTGCTTTGATTATGCGGACAGTCTGGATGTGCTCAAGCGCATGGGCGCACAGCTTGTGCCGTTTTCCCCGCTGCATGACGCGCATCTGCCCGACCGCCTCGACGGTCTGCTGCTGTGCGGCGGATATCCGGAATTGTACGCAAAACAGCTGGGGGAAAATCGGACGCTGCTCGCGCAGCTGCGCGGGGCGATTGCGCGCGGACTGCCGACGATTGCGGAGTGCGGCGGATTTTTGCTGCTGCACGACAGTCTGGACGGCGTGCCGATGGCGGGCGTATGCGGCGGCGCGGCGCACATGACCGGCCGTCTGCAGCCGTTCGGCTATATCGAGCTGACGGCAAAGCGTGACAGTCTGCTGTGCGCGGCGGGAGAGCGCATGCCCGCGCATGAATTTCACTATGCGCGCAGCGAACAGGCGGGGGACAGCTTTGCCGCGAAAAAGCCCGGACGCACACGCAGCCGGGACTGTGTTCACACCACAGCGACCCTGCACGCGGGGTATCCGCACATCCATTTTGCGGGGTGTCCTCACGCCGCGCAGCATTTTCTGTCCGCATGCCGGACATTTCACGAGGAGGCAGCGATATGACGCTGGAACAGACAATCAGACAGATTGTGCCGCCGGACGAAGAGGCGATGGCACAGGCGAGAGCCCGCTGGGATGCGCTCGCAAAGCCGCTGCACGGTCTGGGCGACCTGGAGGATCTTCTGGTCAGAATTGCAGGCATTCGCCGCACGCCGCACCCGGATTTACGGCGCAAATGTGTCGTGGTTCTGTGCGCAGACAACGGGGTGGTCGCAGAGGGCGTGTCTCAGACCGGACAGGAAGTCACGGCTGCCGTTGCCGAGAGCCTGTCGGCGGGGACCTCGACGGTATGCCACATGGCGCGGGCTGCGGGCGCGGATGTCATTCCGGTGGATATCGGCATCGCGCGCGATGTGCGCGGCAGCGGCATCATCCGGCGGAAAATCGCGTATGGCACGCAGAACCTTCTGGAGCAGCCCGCCATGACGCGGGAGCAGGCGGTTCGCGCCCTGGGAACGGGGATTGATCTGGCGCTGTGGTGCCGAAAGCAGGGCTACGATATCGTCGCCGCGGGTGAAATGGGCATCGGGAACACGACAACGGCGGCAGCCGTCACGGCGGCGCTGCTGCGCGCACCGGCGGAGCTGGTGACCGGCCGCGGTTCCGGTCTGTCGGCGGCGGCACTGCAGAGAAAAATCCGCGTCATCGTGCAGGCAATCCAAGCGCGGCAGCCCGATCAGCACGACCCGATTGACATTCTGAGCAAGGTCGGCGGATTTGACCTGTGCGGTCTGACCGGACTGTTCCTCGGCGGCGCGGCGTGCGGACTGCCGACGGTGATGGACGGCGTAATATCCTGCGCGGCGGCGCTGTGTGCGGCGCGGCTGTGTCCGGGCGTGCGGCCCTACCTCATTCCCTCACATCACACGGCAGAGCCGGCAGGCGTTCTGCTTGAGCAGGCCTTGGACGTGCATCCCGTGCTCGACGCGCACATGGCACTGGGTGAGGGCACGGGTGCGGTTTGCCTGTTTCCGCTGCTCGATCTGGCGGCTTCCCTTTATTGCCACGGCAGTACGTTCGATGAAAGCGGCATCGAGGCGTATGTGCCGCAGGTGTGAGTCATGCTGATTGTGGTGACCGGCGGCGCGGCGAGCGGAAAATCCGCCCTCGCGGAGGACATCGCCTGCACGCTGGCACAGGGAAGACCGATGCTCTACGTGGCGGCAATGGAGCCGTTTGGCGAGGAGGCACAGCGGCGCATTGCACGGCATCGCGCCCTGCGCGCCGGAAAAGGATTTACAACGCTCGAACACAGCACACGCTTTGATCTGCTGCGCCCGCCGTCCGGCTTTGCCGCGGCTCTGTTCGAGTGTGCGAGCACTGCACTGGCAAATGAGATGTTCTCGCCTGCGGGTGCGGGCGGGGACGGCGGCAGCATTCTCGCCGGTGTGCAGGCGCTGACGGCACGGTGCGCACATACGGTTGTCGTGACAAATGAGGTATTTTCAGACGGATATGCCTATGACGCGGGCACAGCGGCTTATCTGCACGCGCTCGGGCAGCTCAATCAGCAGCTCGCACGACAGGCGGATGCCGTAGCCGAGAGCGTGTGCGGCATTCCGGTCTGGCGGAAGGGAGAGATCGAGCTTGCGTGAAATCGGCAATGGTTTGCTGGTGGCATTCGGCCTGTATTCGGCGCTGCCGATGCCGCAGGTGGAATGGAAGAAAAACACGATGCGGTTTGCGCTGTGCTTTCTTCCGCTCATCGGTCTGCTGATCGGACTCGGACAAATGGGCTGGCTGCGGCTGGCGCTGTGGCTGCGGCTCAGCCCGATGCTGTATGCCGCGGGTGCCGTGCTGCTGCCGGTTGTGCTGACCGGCGGCATTCATCTCGACGGTTTTGCCGACACCTGCGACGCGCTGTGCTCCTTCGGCGACCGCGAAAAACGGCTGGAAATTCTGAAAGACCCGCATATCGGCGCGTTTGGCGTGCTTTGGCTGCTCGTCCTGCTGCTGTTGCAGTTCGGACTGTTTGCACAGCTGTATGCTGTGCCGGACTGCGCCGTGCTGTGCGGCGCGGGATATGTGCTCGCGCGTGCGCTCGGCGGATATCTGGTCGTCGGTCAGCCGTGCGCAAAGCATTCCGGTCTGGCGCACCTGTTTGCGGAAAATGCGGAAAAGCGCACGGTCGTGCGCGTGATGGGCATTTGGACGGCGGCATGCGCGGCCGGTCTGGCTGTGTGCGGGAAATGGTTCGGCGTGCTGACGGCGGCGGCTGTGCTGTGCTGGTTTGTCTATCACACACGGCGGTGCAGGGCGGTGTTCGGCGGTGTCACAGGCGATCTGTGCGGCATGTGTATTACCGTAAGTGAAACGGTTGCGCTTGCAGGCGCGGTCATCGGCGGGCTGTGCCTGCGCTGAGCGGAGGAGGAAACAGAGATGACAATTTTGATCGTCGGCGGTGCGGCACAGGGGAAAAGCGCGTTTGCCCGCACCCTTTCGCCCGAACCGACAGATGACCTGCAGCAGCGTGTGCGCGATGCGATGACCAACGGGGTGCCTCTGCCGCAGGCGGCGGATTTTATCGGCAAAACAGTGGTCTGCCGCGAGGTGGGCTGCGGCATTGTGCCGACGGATGCGTTTGAGCGCGCGTGGCGGGAGGAAGTCGGACGGCTGTGCTGTGAGATCGCGCAGCGGGCAGACCGCGTATATCGCGTCACCTGCGGCATCGCACAGTGCATCAAGGGGGAAACATGAGAATCACAGCGGCTGTATTGCTCGGATTTCTGATTGACTGTGTGGTCGGCGACCCGCAGAAGCTGTGGCATCCGGTCATGGGGATCGGCGCGATGATTTCATTTTGGCGCAGGCGGCTGCGCCAGTGGTTTCCCGAAACGCCGCGCGGTGCGCTTTGGGCGGGCGCGCTGCTGTGGCCGCTCGTGGTCGTGCCGTCCTGGCTGATTCCGTTCGCGCTGCTCCGGACGGCGGGATGGGTGCATCCCGCGCTGCGCTTTGGACTGGAGACGGTGTTCTGCTGGCAGATTTTCGCGGCGAAGTCGCTGCGCGATGCCGCGCGGCGCGTGTACGATGCGCTGTGCACCGGAGACCTGCCTGCGGCGCGGCGGGCGGTCGGACAGATTGTCGGGCGCGATACCGATCAGCTCAGCGCGGAGCAGGTGACAAAGGCGGCTGTGGAAACGGTGGCGGAAAACGCCAGTGACGGTGTCATTGCTCCGCTGTGTTTTCTGCTGCTCGGCGGCGCACCGCTCGGCTTTGCCTATAAGGCGGTCAACACGCTCGATTCCATGGTGGGCTATAAAAATGACGAATATCTGTATTTCGGGCGGTTTTCCGCGCGGATGGATGACGTGTGGAACTGGATACCGGCGCGGCTGAGCGGACTGCTGTTCGTGCTGTGCGCCGGGCCGGCGGGACTGGACGGGCGCGGAGCATGGCGGTGCTTTTGCCGCGACCGCAGCAAGCATGCCAGTCCCAATTCCGCGCAGACGGAAGCGGCATGCGCAGGTGCGCTCGGCATCCAGCTGGCAGGCGACGCGTTTTATTTCGGCAAGCGGTATGCAAAGCCGACGCTCGGGGACGCGCGGCGTCCGGCAGAGCCGGAGGATATTTTGCGCGCAAACCGGCTGATGACATACAGCGCTGCGGCGGCGGTTGTGCTGCTGTGCGCGCTGCGCACGATATTGCTTTGGAACGGATGACAGAAGGGAGGAAACCATGCCGGAAATCGGACACGGCGGCGATGTATATGCGGACGGCTGCGGCGGACAGCTGCTGGATTTTTCCGCAAACATCAACCCGCTCGGCACACCTCCTGATGTGCTGGCGGCGGCACGCGATGCGCTGACACACTGCGCACAGTATCCCGACCCGCTGTGCCGTGCGCTGCGCACAGCGGTTGCCGCGCGCGAGGGCGTAAGTCCGCCGCAGGTGTTCTGCGGCGGCGGCGCGGCGGATGTGCTCTATCGCCTGCTGCTTGCACTGCGGCCGCGGCGCGTTTTGCTGCCTGCGCCCACCTTTTCCGAATACGAGAGAGCGGCGAAATGTGCGGGCAGTGCGGTTGTCCGTGTGCCGCTGGATGCAGCGCAGCAGTTTGACATCGGCGAGGCGTTCTGGCATCGCGTACAGCCGGACATTGATCTGGTGATTGTGTGCAATCCCAACAATCCGACCGGACGGATATGCACCGCGCAGCAGTTTGCAGAGGGACTGATGCGCTGCGAACGCGCGGGCGCGCGGCTGCTCGTGGACGAGTGCTTTGCCGACTTTACAGAGCAGCCGGAACAGCTGCTGCTGACCCCCCTGCTTCAGGCGCATCGCAGACTGGTTCTGCTGCGCTCGTTTACCAAAATGTACGCCGTTGCGGGCATTCGCCTGGGCTATTGCCTGTCCGCAGACACGCAGCTGCTCGAGCAGCTGTATCAGGCAGGCCCTCCGTGGTCGGTCTCGGGGGCGGCACAGGCGTGCGGCATCGCGGCGGCGCGCGATGTGGATTATCCTGTGCGCACACGGCGGTATGTGGCGCGGCAGCGCACTGCATTGGCGGACGGCCTGCGCGCGCTCGGTCTTTCGGTTATCGAGGGCGCGGCCAATTTTCTGCTGTTTCGCAGTGAGAACACGCAGCTTGACCGGCAGCTGCGAACGCGCGGCATTTTGATTCGCCCGTGCGCCAATTTTCCCGGACTGGACGCGCATTGGTTCCGCGCCGCCGTGCGCACGGAGACAGAGCAGTTTGTTCTGCTGCACGCGCTGCGCGAGCTGAAAAAGCAAAACAATCTCTGACCGCAAAAACGAGGAGGACACGCGATGGCAAAGGTGATTATGGTGCAGGGCACGACATCGAATGCGGGCAAAAGCCTGACGGTTGCCGCGCTGTGCCGCATTTTTCGGCAGGATGGCCTGCGCGCGGCGCCGTTTAAGTCGCAGAATATGGCGCTCAATTCGTTCATCACAGCCGATGGTGCGGAGATAGGACGCGCACAGGTGATGCAGGCGGAAGCGGCCGGCATCGCGCCGGATGTGCGCATGAATCCCATTCTGCTCAAACCGACCAGTGACTGCGGATCCCAGGTTATTGTCAACGGAAAGGTGCGCGGCACAATGGCGGCGCGCGACTATTTTGCGTTCAAAAAGCAGCTCATCCCCGATATTCTGCGCGCGTACAACAGCCTTGCGGCGGAATATGACGTCATCGTCATCGAGGGCGCGGGCAGTCCGGCGGAGATCAATCTGCGCGAAAACGATATCGTCAACATGGGTCTGGCGGAGATGGTCGACGCCCCTGTTCTGCTCGTCGGGGATATCGACCGCGGCGGCGTGTTTGCATCGCTGTATGGCACTGCCGCGCTGCTCGAGCCGCACGAGCGCGCGCGCATCAAGGGACTGATTGTCAACAAATTCCGCGGCGATGCGGATATTTTGAAACCGGGACTGGAAATGCTGGAGCAGAAATTGGGCATTCCGTTTGTCGGCGTCGTGCCCTATCTGCACCTCGATCTGGATGATGAGGACAGTCTGTCCGAGCGGCTGCACACCGGCCGGCGTGCGGCGCTGCTCGATATTGCGGTCATCCGTCTGCCGCGCATTTCCAATTTTACCGATTTTGCACCGCTCGAACGCATGGAACAGGCGGCGGTGCGCTATGTCACACGCACAGCTGAGCTGCGCAGTCCCGACATGATCCTTCTGCCCGGCAGCAAGAACACGATGGGGGATTTGAAATGGCTGCGGCAGAGCGGTCTGGAGGCGGCAATCAAAAAATACGCGGCGGCAGGCGGCGTGGTATTCGGCGTGTGCGGCGGCTATCAGATGATGGGGCGCTCGCTGCGCGACCCGGACGGCGTGGAATCGGGCGGCGTGATGACCGGCATGGAGCTGCTGCCGGTGGATACCGTTTTCCGCGAAAACAAAACGACAACGCAGGTGCACGGTACATTTGAGCCGGTGCACGGCGCACTGTCCGGCCTGTCCGGCGCTGCATTTGACGGCTATGAAATCCACATGGGCGAGACGATGCGCGCGGCGGGGGCACAGCCGCTCGTACAGCTGACGCGCGGCGATGAGACCCTGCCTGACGGCGCGCAGAGCGGCGCCTGCTTCGGCACCTATGTACACGGCATTTTTGACCGCGCGGCGGTTTGTGCGGGGCTGATTTCCGCCCTGCTTGCGCGGCGGGGACTTTCGGCGGAGGATGTGCACGGGTTTGACACAGAGACATACAAACAGCAGCAATATGACGCACTGGCGAATGCCGTGCGCGCCGCGCTCGATCTGCCGAAAATTTACCGGATTTTGAACGGAGGGGCAGCATGGAACGGGGACTGATTCACGTCTATCACGGCGACGGCAAGGGAAAGACGACGTGCGCATTCGGACTTGCGCTGCGCTGTGCGGGCTGCGGCTATCCGGTGCGCATCGTACAGTTTCTCAAGGGCGGAGAGACGGGCGAGGTGAATGCGATTGCGAAGCTGTCCGGCGTGCAGCTGCTGCGCGCGGCGACAGGCACAAAGTTCACCTTCCGCATGAACGAGGCGGAGCGCAGACAGGCGCAGCGGGACAACACCACCCTGCTCGAACGGGCATTTTCCGAGGCGGGAAATCTGCGGCTGCTCGTGCTTGATGAGGTTTTGATTGCATGCGGCACGGGGATGGTGGACGAGGCACGGCTGCGTCAGCTGCTGATGCAGCGCCCGCCGCAGCTGGAGGTTGTGCTGACCGGGCGGAATCCGCCGCAGTGGCTGCTGGATATGGCGGATTATGTCACACAGATGTGCAAACAAAAACATCCCTACGACCGCGGCGTGCGGGCACGGCGCGGCGTGGAATGGTGAAGGACGGTGTGCGAAATGGAGTATGGAAAACCGGCAGAGATTGAAAAGCGCAGCTTTGCCATCATCACAGAGGAATTGGGAGCACACACGTTTCCGCCGGACATTGAACCGGTGGTCAAGCGGGTGATTCACACGACGGCGGATTTTGACTACGCGGACAATCTGGTTTTCTCTGCCGATGCGGTGGCGCGCGCGCACCGCGCGATACAGGCGGGTGCACATATTGTCACCGACACAAGCATGGCGAAGGCAGGCATCAACAAGCGGATGCTCGCACGGTTCGGCGGCGAGGTGCACTGTTTTATCGCGGACGAGGATGTCGCGGCGGAGGCGAAGCGGCGCGGCGTGACGCGCTCGGCGGTTTCGATGGAGCGCGCGGCCGGCCTGCAGGTGCCGCTGATTTTTGCGATCGGAAATGCCCCGACTGCGCTGCTCGCCATTCACAGGCTGATGGCTGCGGACATGCTGTCGCCGGAGCTGGTCATCGGGGTGCCGGTGGGCTTTGTCAATGTGGCAGAATCGAAGGAGCTCATTCTGGCGTCCGATGTGCCGCACATTGTCGCACGGGGGCGAAAGGGCGGCAGCAATGTAGCCGCGGCAATTGTCAACGCGCTGCTGTATCAGCTCGTGCGGCGCGAGGGGTATTGAGCGTCTGCATCTCAAAGCCCGAGCAGCAGGAAGATGCCAGCGAGCACAAGCAGATCGTGGTCAACCCCGTCCTCTCCGTCGCGCATCAGAAACAGCAGAATGAGCAGGACGGGCAGCGTTTCATCGTCGAGCAGACGGCTGAGCCCTCCGTCCTTTCCGTTCAGCAGACTGCTGAGCGAGGAAAACAGGCTGCTGTTGTTTGACGGGTGATGATCGCCGCGCGGCGGACGGGAAGGCGGACGGTCGGGACGGTGTTCCGGCGGCATCGGAGGCTCCGGTCTGTCCGGCGGCTCCGGACGGTCGGGCGGAAATGTGTTTTCCAGATAGCGATTGTACATGGTTACTCCTCCTTGTCGCGGTACGGCGTGACAAACTGCGTGGCAGCAGTGCGTGCCATGCGCGCCATGGACAGAATGTGCACGGCGTGGTCGATCTGCGAGCAGGTGTGAGACGAAAGAAATGGCTTGAGCGCGGTCAGCAGCTGCATGCGTTTGCCGCCCGTTTTCATGGACAGGCCGGACATCGGCGGCATCGGCTGCGGGGACACCGGGGGCATCGGCGGGGGAGGAGGCGGCGCGCCGCCTCCCATCAGCTCAGAGGCAAGACCGGACAGCTTTTCCACTGCATCCGGATCGCTCAGCAGGGAGGAAACAACATCAGAGGCTTCCACAGGCGTCACCGTCCCATCGCTTTTTGGATCTGTGCGGCCAGACGCGCGCCCTCAGGTGTGCGCATCAGCTGCTGCACATATTTTTTTGCCCCGTCCACATCACCTGCCTGCGCCATGCGGGCGGCGTTTTCCAGTGAACCGCCGCAGCTTTGCAGGATGGTCTGTGCCGCCTGACGGCCCTCCGGTGTCTGCAGGGCGGCGCGCAGGCGCGCGGCGGCGTTTCGGGTTTCGGCGTTGTCCCCACCGTTTGACAGATGGCGGAATACTGCGTCAAATTCATTTTGCTGCATAAAATCAACCTCCCGGAATGCAGGCGGACAGCGCAGTGCATACCGCGCCGCCGGATTCAATGCAGTATACGCCGCAGGGCCGGCAATTGTTCTTTGACTTTCGGAAAAAAATAGTGTATAGTCTGGTGTAGGATACAGCAAAGGGGGCACTGCCGTTGAAGCTGATTGTCTTTTCTGATTCCCATCATCGGAACATTACCGACATGCTCGCGATTATCGACGAGGAAAAGCCGGACGGTGTGCTTCATCTCGGCGACGTGGCGGAGGATGTGGACGATATTCGGGAGATCTATCCCGATCTCAGCGTATACAACGTCCTCGGAAACAATGATTATATTCACGAGGGTGAGGACAATCTGGTTGTCCACGCGGGTGCGGTGCGCCTGTTCATGACGCACGGGCATCTGTACGGTGTGCGGCGCGGCACGCGCGCACTCGCCGCGGCAGCGCGCAAATTCGGCTGTCAGGCGGCGCTGTATGGACACACCCACGAAGCGGAAATCACCCGGGAGGGCGGAATCCTGATCGCCAATCCGGGGAGCATCAGCATGCCCTATGTCGCCGCGCCGCCGTCTTATCTTCGGCTGACGATTAACGGCGAGCAGATCATCCCGGAGCTGGTCTATCTGAAACGGAAACGCTGAGAGATATGGAGACAAAAGGGGAACGAAGCAAAATGTTACTGGCGATTGACGTTGGCAATACCAACACGGTTTTCGGTATTTACCGCGGCGAGGAGCTGATCGGCAGCTTCCGCCTTTCGACTACGGCAGAACGCACGTCGGACGAAATCGGCATGAAAATCCATCTGTACTACAGCTTTCTTGGGCTGCAGGCACGGGATACAGACGCGGTCATTATCGCTTCGGTCGTACCGCCGGTCATGTATACGCTCATCAATGCGATTCGCAAATATATCGGTGTTCAGCCGCTGATTGTCGGCAAGGATGTCGACACCGGACTGGTCAACGGCTACGACAATCCGAAGGAGGTCGGCATCGACCGTCTGGTCAACGCGGTCTCTGCGGTGAAGAAATACGGCAGTCCGCTGATTATCATTGACATCGGCACGGCGACGACATTTGACGTCATCGACGAAGGCGGGGTCTATCGCGGCGGCGCCATTTTCCCGGGCATCAAGGTGGCAATGGAGGCGCTGTTCCAGAAGGCGTCCAAGCTGCCGCGCGTCGATATTGTGCGTCCGGAAAAGGCGATTGGCACCAATACGGTCATGAGCATGCAGTCGGGTGCCGTGCGCGGCTATGTAGGCGCAATTCGCGGTATCGTCAGCGAAATGCAGCAGGAAATGGGCGGCGCGTGCAGAGTTGTGGCGACCGGCGGCATGGGCCGCATGATGGCGGAATACTGCGACACGATCACGGACGTTGACGCAAACCTGACGCTGGAAGGCCTGCTGATGATCTATCAGGCAAACCGTGAGAAATTTGATGCGGTAGAGCCGCTCGGCTCCTTTCACGTTACCGCGGAAGAGGAGCTGCAGGCGCGGCTGTAAAACAGACAGAAACGGGACGGAAATCCGCTGAGGAAATCCGTCCCTTCTTTTTGAAGCAATTTTCGGTTATTCTCCGCTGCCCGTCCGGCAGATTTCGCGCAGACAGCAGCGGTCACACATCGGCTTCCGCGCTGTGCAGACGGCGCGGCCGTGCAGTACAAGACGGTGGCAGAAGTCGTTGGAAGCGGCTGGCGGAACAATCGGACGCAGGGCGCGTTCCAGTTTGCCCGGCTCCTTGATGCCGTCCACGAGTCCGATGCGGTTGGAAAGACGAATGCAGTGGGTGTCCGCGACAATCGCGGGCTGACCGTACAGGTCGCCGAGAATCAGATTGGCGGTTTTGCGCCCGACGCCGGGGATTTTGAGCAGCTGTTCCATTGTGCCCGGAACCTTGCCGCCGTGGCGGTCAAGAAGGTACTGCGCGGCGGCGTGCAGATCGCGCGCCTTGGTGCGGCCGAGACCGCAGGGGCGGATAATCGCCTCAATTTCCTCCGGCTGTGCCTGTGCAAACGCTTCGAGCGAGGGAAATACGGAAAACAGGTCTTTCGTCACGATGTTGACCCGCGCGTCGGTGCACTGCGCGGACAGACGCGTGGCAAACAGCAGCTCATAGTCCTTTTTATATTCCAGGGCGCAGACGGCTTCGGGGTATTCCTGCTCGAGCAGGCGCACGGCAGCCTCGGCCCGTTCGCTGGGTGTCATCATAAGTAAAACTCCTTTGTTTGGACGAATCGTGAAAAAACAAACAGAAACCGTGTCTATTGTATCACAAAAACTGCACAAAAAATCGACAGTTTTATAATTATTTTTATTACATTAAAGGGAAAAAATTTCAACAGGAGAAAACCATCTTGCAAAACCGGAGGAATCCTGTTTTAATAGAGAAGGAAAATACCGTTCAGCCTGATACGTATGGAGGAGATTTCAACATGTCAGAAGCGAAGAGAATTGAAGAAAATATTGCATTTATCACCAGCCTGGATCCCGAACTGGGCGCGGCTGTTCGCAAGGAATATGACCGCCAGTGCCGCAACATTGAGCTGATTGCGTCGGAGAACATCGTTTCCCCGACCGTTATGGCGGCAATGGGCACCGTGCTCACCAACAAGTATGCCGAGGGTTATCCGGGCAAGCGTTACTACGGCGGCTGTGAGTGCGTTGATATCGCTGAGAATCTGGCGATTGAGCGCGTCTGCAAGCTGTTCGGCGCCAAGTTCGCCAATGTGCAGCCGCATTCCGGCGCACAGGCCAATATGGCGGTTTATCAGGCGCTGTGCAAGCCGGGCGACACCGTTCTGGGCATGTCTCTCGACAACGGCGGTCATCTGACCCACGGCTCTCCGGTCAATCAGTCCGGTCTGCTGTACAACATCGTTTCCTATGGCGTAGACGACAACGGCTATATTGATTACGATGCCCTGCGCGCACAGGCAAAGGAAGTTCAGCCGAAGATGATAATTGCCGGCGCTTCCGCTTATCCGCGTGAAATTCGCTTCGACATTTTTGCCGACATCGCGAAGGAAGTCGGCGCATATCTGTTTGTCGACATGGCGCACATCGCAGGTCTTGTCGCAGCCGGTCTGCATATGAATCCGCTGGAGTATGCCGATGTCGTCACCACAACCACACATAAGACCCTGCGCGGTCCGCGCGGCGGCTGCATCCTGACAAACGATGAGGAGCTCGCCAAGAAGTTCAACAAAGCAATTTTCCCGGGCACACAGGGCGGTCCGCTCATGCACGTCATCGCTGCCAAGGCAGTCTGCTTCGGCGAGGCACTGCAGCCGGAGTTCAAGGTCTATCAGACACAGGTCGCAGCCAACGCAAAGGCACTGGCTTCCGGTCTGATGCAGCGCGGAATCAATCTGGTATCCGGCGGCACGGACAATCACCTGATGCTCGTTGACCTGCGCGGCACCGATGTCACCGGCAAGGAGCTGCAGCACCGTCTGGATGAGGTGTTCATCACTGCCAACAAGAACACCGTGCCGAATGAGCCGCTCAGCCCGTTTGTCACCTCCGGCGTTCGCCTTGGCACACCGGCTGTCACCACACGCGGCTTCAAGGAAGCGGAGATGGACAAGATTGCACAGTTCATCGCATGGGCCGTCACCGATTTCGATGGCAAGGCAGACGAGATTCGCGCAGGCGTAACCGAAATCTGCCGGCAGTTCCCGCTGTACTGATTGAGAGAGATCACAACATGAAATACCAGCCTCTGGCCGACCGTATCCGTCCAACCACTCTGGCGGATGTGGTTGGCCAGCCGCATATTCTGGGTGAAACCGGTCTGCTGCGCCGGATCATCGAGAGCGGCAGCATTCCGAATATGATTTTTTACGGCCCATCCGGCGTGGGCAAGACCACAGTCGCTTCCATTGTTGCAGGCCAGACAGAGCGCAGGCTGTATCGGCTCAACGCGACGACAGCCTCTCTCTCCGACATTCGCGAGATTGTTGCGGAGCTGGGAACGCTCGCCGCGCCCAACGGCGCACTGATTTATCTGGATGAGATCCAGTATTTCAACAAAAAGCAGCAGCAGTCCCTGCTCGAATTTATGGAGGACGGACGCATCACCCTGATCGCTTCGACGACGGAAAATCCGTATTTTGCCGTCTATAACGCTGTTCTCAGCCGTTCGACGGTGTTTGAATTTCGCCCGGTGGCGGCGGAGGACATTGTACCTGCGGTGCGGCGGGCGTTTGCGTGCGCAGACAGCACCCTCTCCGTTTCGGATGAGGTGTGCCGGTTTATCGCGTCCGCCTGCGGCGGCGATGTGCGAAAGGCGGTCAACGCGGCGGAGCTGCTCGCACAGACTGCGCGCGGGGGCACCGTGACGCTCGATGATGCAGGACAGGCCGCACAGCGGTCCGCGATGCGCTATGACCGCGACGGCGACGCGCATTATGACATCCTGTCCGCGTTTCAGAAATCCATACGCGGCTCCGACCCGGATGCTGCGGTGCACTACCTGGCGCGGCTGCTCGAGGCAGGCGACCTGCTCTCCGCCTGCCGCCGTCTCATGGTGATTGCGGCGGAGGACATCGGTCTGGCGTATCCGCAGGCGCTTCCGATTGTCAAGGCGTGCGCGGACATGGCACTGCAGCTCGGTTTGCCGGAGGCGCGCATTCCGCTCGCGGATGCGGTCATTTTGCTCGCCACCTCGCCCAAATCCAACAGCGGCAGCGCCGCGATTGACGCCGCCGTTCACGATGTGCGGGCGGGGCGTGCGGCGGATGTGCCGGTACACCTGCGCGACAGCCATTATGCCGGCGCGGCCAGGCTGGGACATGGCCTGACCTACCGCTATCCGCACAGCTACCCCCATCACTGGACGCCGCAGCAGTATCTCCCGGATGCACTGCGCGGTGTGCACTATTATGAATACGGGGAAAACAAGACGGAACAGCGCGCAAAGGCGTACTGGGATGCGGTCAAGGGGAAACAATAAGCAGCCACGGCGATGCGGTCAGACGGACGGCATCGCCGCTTTTTGTTGCATGGCATGACACAATTTGCTATAATGAAAAAAAGAACGGGCAGAAGACTGCCGAAAGGGGATGCTGGCAGATGAGACGAGGGGTGTTTGATTTCAATCGCGACGGAAAGCTGTCCGCGGTTGAGCATGCGGCACAATATGCGGTGTTCCGCCAGATGCAGGAGGACAAGAGACAAAAGCAGTTCGCCGCGACGATGGCGGAGGTGCGGAATGCGCTGCGTGAGTCCGGCGCGGATTCCCTTGACGTCGCCATTATGCAGGATCAGGAAATTGTCGACATGCTGGAGGATGCCGGCCTGAGCGTTTATGACGCGATCGGAATGGCGGGGGATGAGCTGCGGGAGGCGCTTGCCGGCTGCGACGAGCTGATGTTTCCGCAGGAGGAGAGCGCTGTGCAGAGTGACAGCATGGATGAAGTGCGCGACCGGCTGCTGCGCGCTGGATTCTGGGACGTAAGTCTGGGCATATACGATCAGGATGAACTCGAGACGATTCTGATGAGCGCCGGACTGACCCCTGAGGACGTCCTGCAGATGGGGCCGAAGGAGCTGCGCGATCAGCTGAAAATCTGGATTGATCTGAACGTGCAGGCCGAGCTGCTGCTCGACGCGCTGGAAGAAGCGGGACTGGACGAATATGATCTGGCTGAAATGGATGATGAGGAGAGAATTCAAGCGCTGATGGATATGGACCTTGTTCCGGAGGACTATATCGATTTCCCCTATATCGAATTTGAAGATAGGTAACACAGTGCCGCGGAGAAGGATATGCTCTGCGGCATTTTTTGCTGCGCGGCAGCAGGTTTTGTGCGGTCATGTATTGCAATGTGCAAAAAATGGAGTAAAATAGAAGCGTTGATATAGTTTGGAACAAGAACGGGAAAAAGAGGAGAACCGTCATGACACCTGCCAAAGACAAGGAATTACAGCTGTTTGCTGTGGGTATCCGGGAGGATATTCTCAAAAGTATTTACAGCGCACGCACCGGACATCCGGGCGGCAGCCTTTCCATCGCGGATTACTGCACCTATCTTTACCGCGAGGAAATGCACGTCGATCCGGCCAATCCCGACGACCCGGCGCGCGACCGCTTTGTTCTGTCCAAGGGACACGGTGCACCGGCGCTGTACGCGACGCTGGCGCACTGCGGCTTCTTTCCGCGGGAGGAGCTTCTGACACTGCGCCATATCGGCTCCAGATTACAGGGACATCCGAACATGAACCTGACGCCCGGCGTTGATATGACCACCGGTTCGCTGGGACAGGGCATTTCCGCCGCTGCGGGTATGGCACAGGGCGCGAAGTTCCGCGGTCTGGATCTCAATGTGTATGCGCTGCTCGGCGACGGCGAGCTGGATGAAGGACAGGTGTGGGAGGCGATTATGTTTGCTTCGCACTATCAGCTGGACCGGCTGTGCATTGCCGTCGATGTCAACAATCTACAGATCGACGGCCGCACGGAGGATGTCATGCGGGTCGACCCGCTGGCCGAGAAGTTCACTGCATTCGGCTGCCATGTGACTGCGATTGACGGACACAGCTTTCCGGAGCTGGAACGCGCGTTTGACGCATTCCACCGCGCGAAGGGCAGCGGAAAGCCGACCGTTATTCTGATGCATACGGTCAAGGGAAAGGGCGTTTCGTTTATGGAGGATCAGGTCGGCTGGCACGGCGCCTGCCCGACAGAGGAACAGCTGCAGCGCAGTCTGGCAGAGCTGGCTGAAGCGCGCCGGCAGATTGAGGAGGAATCATCATGGCGGAACTGACGATTGCAACCCGTGACAGCTACGGTGAGGCGCTGAAGGAGCTGGGCGCAGAGGCGGAAAATCTTGTTGTGCTGGAGGCCGATCTCGCAGGGGCGACAAAGACCTCCGTCTTTCGTGACGCATATCCCGACCGTTTTTTTGAATGCGGTATTGCGGAGGCCAATATGGTCTGTGCGGCTGCGGGCCTGTCCACCATGGGACTGGTTCCGTTTGTGTCCACATTCGCCATGTTTGCCGCCGGACGCGCGTATGAGCAGATTCGCAACACCATCGGCTATGCGCATCTGAACGTCAAAATCGGTGCGACACACGGCGGTGTTTCCGTCGGTGAGGACGGCGCAACGCATCAGTGCTGCGAGGATTTTGCCCTTATGCGCACCATTCCGGGCATGACCGTGCTGTGTCCCTCCGACGATGTCGAGGCGCGGCAGATGGTTCGCGCCGCGTATGAGATGGACGGACCGGTATACATTCGTTTCGGCCGTGCGCCGGCAAAGGTGTTCCACGGCGCGGACTACCGCTTTGAAATCGGAAAGGGCGAGGTGCTGCAGGACGGCACAGATGCTGCGATCATTGCCACTGGCCTGATGGTTCCCGAGGCGATGGAGGCGGGCAGACGGCTCGGTCAGGCGGGCATTTCCGTTCGGGTCATCAATATGCCGACCATCAAGCCGCTCGACGAGGCGCTTGTCCGGCAGGCGGCAGCGGAATGCGGCAGAATTGTGACCGTTGAGGAGCACAACATCATCGGCGGACTCGGCGAGGCGGTGTGCAGCCTGCTGTGCGAGAGCAAACCGGTTCCGGTCAGACGCATCGGCGTCAGCGATCAGTATGGTCATTCCGGCCCGGCGGCGGACCTGCTCCGGCAGTTTGGCCTGTGTGCGGACAATATCGAGGCACAGACAAAAGCATTGCTCGCCGAAGCATGATTTGCGAAAAACAGCATAGATGAAAAATACCTCCGGCTTCGGGCGCATTGTCCCGTTTCCGGAGGTATCTTTGCTTGTTTATTCTGCGTAGCTCAGCAGATCCGTCACGCCCTTGCGGCGCGGTGCGTGCGGCTCTTCCGCCGGATAGCCCACGGCAATCAGTGCGACAAGCTCCTGATTTTCCGGTATCTTGAGATAGGTTTCCAGTGCGGGGCGGTCGAAAATACCCATGATAACCGTGCCCAGACCGCGCTCGTGAGCCGCCAGACAGAAGGTCTGTGCGGCGATGCCGCAGTCATACATCTGCCAGCCGTCGCCGCGGTCGGTGGAGAAGGAACCGTCGCGCTCATAGCCGCTGCGGTTTTTGATGCAGGTCTGTGCGATGAGCAGCGGCGCGGTGGACAGCGTGCCCGCGTTGAATGCCGCGTATTTGGCGGCGAGCGCGTCAATCGCTTCCCGTCCCTCAATCGCGATGTAGCGAGAGATCTGGGTGTTTTTCCAGGACGGCGCATAGGCTGCGTCGGCGATGATTTCCTCCAGTACCTCGTGCGGCACCGGCTGTTCGGTGAATTTGCGGACGCTGCGGCGCGTCCGGATGCTCTCCAGTGTGTTCATAACAGGTTCCTCCGAATAAAAAGCGTGATTGCGTTATGGTTAGTGTAGTACATCGGCGGGGAAAAAGCAACCGCTCTGCATGTTTTTTCACAGACATGCGATGCCGGACGGGAAATGGGCAAGAAAAAAGTCCCTGCCTCAGAAAAGAGACAGGGACGGCAGCGTGCGGCGTCAGTCCAGCCCCCATGTCGTCATGAGTGCGGACGAATTGAACACGACAAACAGTGCGGAAATAATGTGAATGAGTGCGCCCTCGGTCGGGGAGAGCAGGCCGAATGCGGCGAGCAGAATGAACCAGAAATTGATGGACATCGTGATAAAAATATTGGAGCGGATTTTTTTGCGCACTTTTTTCGACAGCTGCAGCAGATAGGATACCTTGCGCACCTCGTCATCGACGAGGACAACATCCGCCGAATTGGCGGCAATGTCGCTGCCGATGCCGCCCATCGCCATGCTGACATAGGCGGATTTGAGCGCGAGCGAGTCGTTGATGCCGTCGCCGACCATGCAGATGTGTGTGCCGCCGCGCTCCAGCTCCGCAAGCCGCTGCATTTTGTCTTCCGGCAGCAGGTCGGCATAGACCTCGGGAATCGTGAGCTGTGCGGCCACTGTTTCCGCCGTGGCGGCGCGGTCACCGGTCAGCAGAACGGATTCCACCTTCAGCTCATGCAGCCGCACGATCATCTGGCGGGAATAGATGCGCAGGGTGTCGGCGAAGACGAGAAAACCCGCATAGCTTCCGTCGATGCGTACGAAAATACAGGTCGCGCCCCGCTCGCGTCCGAAGGCGTCGCTCTCCTGCCGCGCCGCATCGGGAACGACCCCGGACATCAGCTCCGGCTTGCCGAGCTGTACGCTGTGACCGTTGACGGCTGCGGAGACACCGCGGCCGGCGGAAACGGTGAAATCGGTGCAGGGGGACAGCGGGATTTGGTGTGTTTCGGCGTAATGCAGCAGCGCGCGCCCGAGCGGGTGCTCACTGTGCTGTTCGGCAGAGGCTGCGAATGCCAGCAGCGTTTCACGGGTATAGCCTGCGCCGCAGCGCACCTCGATGAGCTCCGGACGGCCGTAGGTCAGCGTGCCGGTTTTGTCAAACGCAACCTTGCCGACATGCGACAGGCGTTCGAGCGCGTCGCCGGAGCGAATGATGATGCCGTATTTGGCCGCGTTCGCCATACCGGCGAGAATGGCGGTCGGCGTTGCCATCGTGAATGCACACGGACAGAACACCACAAGTACGGCAAGCGCCCGCACCGGCTGACCGGTCAGCAGACAGATGACACCGGCGACGGCCAGTGCGGCGACGGAAAGAAGGGCTGCCCAGCGGTCCGCCTGCGCGATAATCGGCGCTTTTTCGGCGTCAATCTGCTCGGCGAGCTGAACCATGCGCTGCATGGCGCTGTCCTGCCCGATGCGCGTGGCGCGCATGGTAAACACGGCGAACTGGTTGAGCGTGCCGCTGATGACAGAATCCCCCTCTTTTTTGTCAACCGGCATCGGCTCGCCGGTCATAACCGACTGATCGACGGAGGTCTCACCCGAGACAATGACGCCGTCCACCGGGATGGTTTCGCCCGCCAGAACGGTGATGACATCGCCGACGCGAATCTGATCGACAGGAATATCCTCGGTTTGCCCGCCGCGTATGATATGTGCAGTCTGCGGTGTGAGTGTGCTCAGCCGCTGTACGCCGGCATGTGCGCGCTGTGCGGTCATCTGCTCGACGCGCTGTGCGATCAGCATGATAAATCCGACCATGCCCGCCGCGAACACCTGACCGAGCGCAATGGCAAACAGGATGGTGACCGGAACGAGAAAGCCCGAGCGCAGACGGCGCGCTTCCATCATGCCGCGAACGGCAGCGATTGTAAACGGTGCGCCGCTCAGTACAACTGCAATCCAGGCGGCGTCAAAGCCAGAAGGGATATGCAGCAGCGAAAGCGCCAGTCCGATACCCGAAAGAAGGCACAGAACGGTGGCGGCCGCGCTGCCGGTGGTTTGCTGCTTCATAAGATGGTGCTCCTTTTTTCTGACAAATGTGGCAAAAGCTCTTCCCTATTATAACGCAGCGGCGGAAAAAGGTCTAGTGAACTGGCGGACAAATCGGACAGGTGAATTTCTCCGGTTGCAAGTTGGGCAAAAGGATGCTACACTAAAACCAATTATGTAATCAGCAGGAGTGACCTTATGTCGGGATTTGCAATAGGAAATGTGAACATTGCCGGACGATTTATCATGGCGCCGATGGCAGGCGTGACCGATCGGGCGTTTCGGCAGATATGCCGGGAATGCGGGGCCGCGATGACGGTCAGCGAAATGATCTCCACGCAGGCACTGCTGTTTCAGGACAAAAAGACGCGCGAACTGCTGTCGCTTGCGCCCAACGAAAAACCCGGATGGGTGCAGATATTCGGCAGCAATCCGGACTATATGGCGGACGGAGCGCGCAAGGCGCGTGCGATTTCCGGCGCCGCGCTGATTGATATCAATATGGGCTGTCCCGCGCCGAAAATTGTCAGGGGCGGCGACGGCAGTGCACTGATGAATCAGCCCAAGCTGGCAGCGGAAATCATTCGCCGCGTGGTGGATGCCGCAGGCGTGCCGGTGACGGTCAAATTCCGCAAGGGCTGGGATGAGGAGCATCAGAACTATCTCGATTTTGCAAAAATGGCGGAGGACTGCGGCGCGGCAGCCATCACGCTGCACGGGCGCACGCGCACACAGATGTACGCGGGAAAGGCCGACTGGGAGGCGATTGCCGCGGTGCGGCGCGCGGTGTCCATTCCGGTTATCGCAAACGGCGATGTGGCGAGCGCGCAGGATGCCGGTGCGATTCTGGAGCAGACCGGTGCGGATGCGGTCATGATCGGCCGCGGCGCGCTGGGAAATCCGTGGCTGTTTGCGCAGTGCGCGGCGATGGACGCGGGAAAAGACATCCCCCCGCTGCCGCCGCTGCAGGAGCGGCTGAAAACCCTGCGCCGGCAGATTGTGCTGGCGGCAGAGCACAAGGGGGAACACATTGCAATGCTCGAGGCGCGCAAGCACTTTGCGTGGTATCTCAAGGGAGTGCGCGGCACGAAAAAACTCAAGGCGCGCGTATCCGCGCTGTGCTCCTTTGCGGAGCTGGACGCGCTGCTGACGGAAGCGGCCGAACTGGAGGGCTGAGGTCATGTTTGATGAAAACAGCATAGTCGATCGCATTCTGCGCGGCGACGACGCGGCGTTTGAACGGGTGATTGCGCGGTATGAGCACCGGGTGTACCAGTATGCGCTGCGCTTTCTCGGCCGCCAGGAGGACGCATGCGCGGCAACGGAAGAGATTTTTCACCGGATGTACCGCCAAATTGCCAGCTGCACCGATCAGCAGCTGTCCGCATGGGTATTCCGCATTGCCGCCGAGGTGTGCGCGGAGTATCAGCACCGTCTGCGCGGCGCGAAGGTTTCGGTATTCCGGCTGCGCGATCCGTTTCACCGCGAGGAGCACGATTTGGCCGAGGAAATCCGGCTGCAGCTGCTGCGGCTTGCCAGACAGCAGCGGGAAGTGCTGCTGCTGCACGATCTGTGCGGATTAAATGATGAGGAGACCGGCGTGGTGCTCGGACTCGACGTGTCGGGCGTGCGCCTGCGTCTGTCCCGCGCACGCAAAAATCTGCGCGATCTGCTGATTCGGCAGAATGCACTGGGGCAGCCGGATGCGGTACAGCACGGTGCATGTCAGCATTATCGCGAGCTGTGCAGTCAGTATGTCGATGAATGTATTGCGGACAGGGACAAGGAGGATCTGCTCGACCACATTCAAACGTGTCCGGCGTGTTCGGCATATCTCAACGACCTGACCGTAATCGGACGCTCCCTGTCGCATCTGGAGGAGGAACAGCCGCCGGAAGAGCTGCGGGAAAACATCATTGCCGCGGCGCGGCAGCAGGCAGAGCATGTGCAGCAACACCGCCGCCGCATGGTGCATCGTCCGATCGTGGTGATTCTCGGCATGACAGCTGCTCTTCTGACGCTGCTGTGCAGCGGTGTGCTGGGCGGACTGTTTGTCAACTCGCGGTATTCCGCTGAGCCGGAGGAAAGCGTGCCGATGGCCGGCTCCGGCGAAATTGCCCGCTCCATACAGGAGGAAATACATGTGCCCGACGTGGTGACGGCGAACAGCTACGCCTTTGTCATCGCGGCGAAGGGAAAAACCGATCTCCCCGAGCTGTCGACATCGGCGGTGCTGCTCGCGGGCGATTCGGGGGACGGCGTGGAGTATTACGCCGTGGAAAACGATCTCAGCCTCGCGCGCAAGCTGGCTGACGGCATGGAGTCCGTGGGGTATGAAATGGAGACGGTCAACAGCAACCAGCTCGTCATTTCCTCGTCGGCCTCCCAGGGCCTGTTCATCATTATTTATCAGGATTCCTGACGGCGCGGTGCGGGTACAGGCGCGGCCGCACCGCCGCGCGGTAGGAAATTTGGTGCGTGCACGTGCGAATTGTATTGAAATGACAAAAAAATCGCGTAAAATCTGCAAAAATCAGCGGATATTTCCTTGACATCAGGGGGAAACTGTTATAAGATATAAAGGCACTTGCGAAAGCAGGTGAGCGATGATGCCGGAGATTGCTGCCGTGCGCAGGTAACTTCGGCGGAGTAAGTCCGACAATCGGGCGGTTGAGACAACTGCTAAACCAATCACCGGAATGTTCCAGTATAAGTTCGGGACTGCCAGTGCGTGCGCTGACAAGCCGACCGCCGGAACCACTGCGGTGCAGACAAGCCGGATCGCTGAACAATACTATCGTTTTGTCCGGTTTTTCTTATGCCCAGACGTGATACACACGGACGGGTTGCAGTATCTCTCCGAACGCGAGGACGCATTATTATAATGTAGTGTTCGAGGAGGAAAACACAATGGCTAACGCAGAAAAAATCAGAATCAGACTGAAAGCTTACGACCATTCGCTGATCGATCAGGCTTCGGAGAAGATCGTTGAGGCTGCCAAGCGCACAGGCGCAAAGGTATCCGGCCCGATCCCGCTGCCGACCGAGCGCGAGGTTGTTACCATTCTCCGTGCGGTACACAAGTACAAGGACAGCCGTGAGCAGTTCGAGCGCCGTACCCACAAGAGACTCATCGACATCATGAACGCAGGCAAGAACACGGTTGAGACGCTGATGACCCTCGACCTGCCGGCCGGCGTTGAGATTGAGATTAAGCTTTAATGCCTGTGCCGCACAGCGGCAAGGTCATGTTGGTGAGCGGGAGCCGCGCATCAACCAATAACCTACAAGGAGGAAAAACAAATGCAAAAGGCAATCATCGGCAAGAAAATTGGCATGACCCAGATTTTCGATGCTGACGGCAAGGTAATTCCGGTTACCGTAATCGAAGCCGGCCCGTGCTCCGTCACCCAGATCAAGACGGAGGAGAAGGAAGGCTACAACGCAGTACAGCTCGGTTTTGCCGACGTTCCGGAGCGCAAGCTCAACAAGCCGCAGCTCGGCCACCTGAAGAAGGCGGGCGACGCTGTGAAGAAGTATCTCAAGGAGTTCCGTCTGGACGACATGTCCGCCTATAAGCTGGGCGACGTGCTGAAGGCAGACGTATTCGCTGAGGGCGACAGCGTAGACATCACCGGCATCAGCAAAGGTAAGGGCTACGCAGGTGTCATCAAGCGCTATGGCGCACATCGTTCCCCGATGAGCCACGGTGCCGGCCCGATGCACAGACATCAGGGTTCCATGGGTTCCTGCTCCGATCCGTCCCGCGTCTTCAAGGGCAAGATGATGCCTGGCCAGCTGGGCAACGAGCAGGTTACCGTTCAGAATCTGGATGTTGTCAAGGTTGACCCTGAGATGAACATGATCGCGGTTCGCGGCGCTGTTCCCGGCCCGAAGGGCGGAATCGTGTTCCTGAAGAATACCGTTAAGAACGCCTGAGGAAAGGGAAAGGAGGATACATCATGCCTAACGTAGCAGTATATGATATGACCGGCGCAAAGACCGGCGAGATGGAGCTGAGCGCTTCCGTATTCGGCATTGAGCCGAACGAAGTTGTGCTTCATGCTGCTGTCAAGAATTATCTTGCAAACCAGAGACAGGGCACTCAGTCCACCCTGACCCGTACCGAGGTTCGCGGCGGCGGCATCAAGCCGTGGCGTCAGAAGGGTACCGGCCGTGCCCGCCAGGGTTCCATCCGTGCACCGCAGTGGACACACGGCGGCGTAGCGCTTGGCCCGAAGCCGAGATCCTACAACTACTCGCTGAACAAGAAGACCCGCCGTCTGGCTCTGATTTCCGCGCTGTCCGCAAAGGCAGCTGCCGGCGAGATCATCGTCGTTGACGGTCTGGACATGAGCGAGATCAAGACCAAGACGTTTGCAGCGTTCCTGAAGAGCGTTGACTGCACCGGCAAGAGCCTGGTTGTCACCCCGGAGGTTCACAAGAACATCGTCAAGTCCGCAGCAAACATCCCGGGTGTACGCACCACCCCGGTTTCCACGCTGAACGTTTACGACATCCTGAACGCTGACAAGTTCATTATCGACAAGGCAGCGGTTGAGAAGCTCGAGGAGGTGTACGCATAATGAAGTCGGCTTACGATATCATCAAGAGACCGATCATCACCGAGCGTTCCATGTCCGGCATCGGCGAAAACAAGTACGTTTTCGAAGTTATGATCCATGCAAACAAGGTTGAGATCAAGAAGGCCATCGAGGAAATCTTTGGCGTCAAGGTCGCTTCCGTCAACACCATCAAGCTTCCGGGCAAGTGGAAGCGCATGGGTGTTCACACCGGTAAGACTCCGGCAATGAAAAAGGCCATCGTTACACTGAAGGCCGATTCCAAGCCGATCGAGATCTTCGAGGGTATGCTCTAATCCCGATCAGCGGGAACCCGAACGTGCCGCACAGGCACATGTTTGATATCATGAAAAGGAGTTGAATCACATGCCGATAAAGACCTATACTGCGTCTACTCCGTCCCGACGCAACATGACCGTCATCGATTACAGCGGTCTTTCCAAGGTCAAGCCTGAGAAGAGCCTTCTCGCACCGAAGAAGAAGCACGCAGGCCGAAACAGCTATGGCAGAATCACCGTACGTCATCACGGCGGCGGCAACAAACAGAAGTACAGAATCATCGATTTCAAGCGTGACAAGATGGATATGGACGCAAAAGTCCTGACCCTCGAGTACGATCCGAACCGTTCCGCAAACATTGCGCTGGTTCAGTATGAAGACGGCGAGAAGAGATATATCATCGCACCGCACGGCCTGTCGGTCGGCGACGTTGTCGTATCCTCCGCAGCTGCCGACATCAAGCCGGGCAACTGCCTGCCGATCGAAAACATTCCGGTCGGTACCGTCATCCACAACATCGAGCTGTACCCGGGCAAGGGCGCACAGCTGGTCCGCTCCGCCGGCGGCTCCGCACAGCTGATGGCAAAGGAAAACGGCGTCGCTCAGGTACGTCTGCCGTCCGGTGAGGTTCGCTACATTCGCATGAACTGCAAGGCGACCATCGGTCAGGTCAGCAACCTCGACTACGAAAACCGCAAGCTGGGCAAGGCCGGCAAGACCCGTCACCTGGGCATCCGCCCGACTGTCCGCGGTTCTGTCATGAACCCGTGTGACCACCCGCACGGCGGCGGCGAGGGCAAGAGCCCGGTAGGTCGTCCGGGACCGGTAACCCCGTGGGGCAAGCCGGCTCTGGGTTACAAGACCAGAAAGACCAAGGCCCGCACTGAGAAGCAGATCGTAAGACACCGCAACGGTAAGTAAGAAAGGAGAACAAAAGAATGGGCAGAAGCGTTAAGAAGGGCCCTTTTGTGGCTCCTGAGCTTATCAAAAGGGTTATCGCACTCAACGAGGCCGGCGAAAAGAAGGTTCTGAAGACCTGGTCCCGTGCATCCACAATTTTCCCGGAATTCGTTGGTCACACCATTGCCGTGCATGACGGCCGCAAGCACGTCCCGGTTTACATCACCGAGGACATGGTAGGTCATAAGCTGGGCGAGTTCGTCCCGACCCGCACCTTCAAGGGTCATGCCGGCAGCAAGACCTCCAATAACGGCAAGTAAGGCTGAAGGAGGAAAATAAGAAATGGAAGCAAGAGCATATTTGAGAAATGTTCGCATCGCTCCCCGCAAGGTTAAGGTCGTCTGCGACCTGATCCGCGGCAAGGATGCTGCAGAGGCGACTGCGATCATGATGAATACTCCCAAGGCTGCATCCGAGCTCTTAATCAAGCTCTTAAAGAGTGCCGTCGCAAACGCAGAGAACAACCACAGCATGGATCCGGAAAAGCTCTATGTTGCGGAAGTGTCTGTCTCTCCCGGTCCGGTGCTGAAGCGCATTCGTCCGCGTGCTCACGGCCGTGCGTTCCGCATCCTGAAGAGAACATCGCACATCACTCTGGTACTCAAAGAGAAAGAATAAGACGAGGAGGTAGGTTATGGGCCAGAAAGTTAATCCGCACGGTCTTCGTGTCGGCGTAATTAAAGATTGGGATTCCCGCTGGTTCGCCAAGGACAATGAGTTCGGCGACCTTCTCGTGGAAGACTACAACATCCGAAAGTATCTGAAGAAGACCCTGTACGCTGCAGGCGTTCCGAACATTGAGATCGAGCGCAGCAACGGCAGAGTAAAGATCTTTATCTCCTGTGCTCGTCCGGGCATTGTCATCGGCAAGGGCGGCGAGGACATCGAGAAGCTCCGCAAGGAGATGGAGAAGATGCTGGGCAAGCCGGTATCTCTCAACATCATCGAAATCAAGAACCCGGACACCAACGCGCAGCTGGTTGCTGAGAACATCGCTTCCCAGCTCGAGAAGCGTATCGCATTCCGCCGTGCAATGAAGCAGAGCATGGGCCGCGCAATGCGTATGGGCGCAAAGGGCATCAAGATCAAGTGCGGCGGCCGCCTGAACGGCGCAGAAATCGCACGCAGCGAGTCCTATCATGAGGGCACCATTCCGCTGCAGACCCTGCGCGCTGACATCGACTACGGCTTTGCTGAGGCGAACACCACCTACGGCAGAATTGGCGTCAAGGTTTGGATTTACAAGGGCGAGGTCCTGCAGGGCGGCCCGCGTCTGAACCGCAACATTGAAGCACCGAAGCCGTCGTTTGATCGCCGTGACCGCCGTGATCGCCGCGATCGCCGCGACCGCCGTGGCGGCTACCGTCGTCCGAGACAGGAAGGAGGCAACCGCTAATGCTTCTCCCGAAGAGAGTTAAGTACCGCAGAGTACACAGAGGCCGCATGAAGGGCAAGGCCATGCGCGGCAATTTCGTATCCCATGGTGATTTCGGCCTGCAGGCTACTGAGCCGGCATGGATCACTTCGAATCAGATCGAGGCAGCCCGTGTTGCCATGACCCGTTACACCAAGCGCGGCGGTCAGGTTTGGATCAAGATCTTCCCTGACAAGCCGGTTTCCAAGAAGCCGGCCGGCACCCGAATGGGTTCCGGTAAGGGCGCACCGGAGTACTGGGTAGCAGTTGTTAAGCCGGGCCGCGTCATGTTTGAGATTGCAGGCGTTCCGGAGGAACAGGCCCGCGAGGCACTCCGTCTGGCATCCCACAAGCTGCCGCTGAAGACGAAGTTCGTCAAGCGTGAAGAGAAGGTTGGTGAAGAATAATGAAGGCGAAAGAGATCAGAGAGCTGAGCGCAGCAGAGCTCGAAGTCAAGCTCGTTGAGCTGAAGAAGGACCTCTTCAACCTGCGTCTGCAGCATGCGACCAACCAGCTCGACAATCCGACGAGAATCGCTGATGTCAAGCGCGATATTGCCAGAGTCAACACTATTCTCCGTGAGCGCCAGCTTGCGGACGAGGCGTAAGGGAGGTAACTACTAATGTCTGATAGAGCTTTCCGCAAGACAAGAGTCGGCAAGGTCGTTTCTGACAAGATGGACAAGACGATTGTCGTTGCGATCGCGGACAGCGTTCAGCATCCGCTGTACAAGAAGATCATCAAGAGAACCTACAAGCTCAAGGCGCATGACGAGCAGAACGAGTGCCGCATCGGCGATACCGTCCGCGTCATGGAGACCCGTCCGCTTTCCAAGGATAAGCGCTGGAGACTTGTAGAAGTCATCGAAAAGGCGAAGTAAGGAGGAGCGCACATGATTCAGCAGGAAACATTTCTCCGCGCAGCCGACAATTCCGGCGCAAAGGAGCTGAAGTGCATCCGCGTTCTGGGCGGCTCCGCACGCAAGTATGGTAACATCGGCGATGTTATCGTATGCTCGGTTCGCAAGTGCACGCCGGGCGGCGGCGTAAAGAAGGGACAGGTCGTCAAGGCTGTTATCGTCCGTTCCCGCAAGGGCGTTCGCCGCGCTGACGGCAGCTACATCCGTTTCGACGAGAACGCAGCTGTCATCATCAGAGAAGACAAAAACCCGCAGGGTACCCGTATTTTCGGGCCTGTAGCGCGTGAGCTGCGCGATAAGGATTACATGAAGATCCTGTCGCTCGCTCCGGAAGTACTGTAAGGAGGTCGTCCCGTTATGAATACACTGCATGTAAAGAAGGGCGACACCGCAGTCGTTCTTTCCGGTAAGGAAAAGGGCAAGCAGGGCAAGATCATCAGCGTTTCCCCGAAGAAGGCACAGGTTGTCATCGAGGGCGTCAACATGCTGACTACCCATGTGAAGCCGCGCCGTCAGGGCGAGTCCGGCGGCATCGTAAAGCGCGAGGGCGCAATCCGTGCCTGCAAGGTTATGGCTGTCTGCCCGAAGTGCAGCAAGCCGACCCGTCCGGCGCACAAGTTCCTGGAGGACGGCACCAAGGTTCGCGTTTGCAAGCATTGCGGCGAAGTATTTTAAGAGGAGGTTGTAACAAATGCCAGTATTAAAGGATAGATATCAGGCAGAGGTTGCTCCTGCTCTGATGAAGAAGTTTGAGTACAAGAGCCCGATGCAGATTCCGACGCTCGACAAGATTGTCGTCAACGTCGGCTGCGGCACTGAGGCCAACGGCAATGCCAAGGTACTCGACGCCATCGTTCGCGATATTTCCACCATCACCGGCCAGAAGGCGATTGTCACCTACGCAAGAAAGTCCATCGCAAACTTCAAGCTGCGTGAAGGCATGCCGGTAGGCGTCAAGGTTACGCTGCGCGGCAACCGTATGTGGGAGTTCCTCGATCGTTTCTTTAACATCGCACTTCCGCGTGTCCGCGACTTCCGCGGCATCAACCCGAACTCCTTTGACGGCCGCGGCAACTATGCAATCGGCCTGAAGGAGCAGCTGATCTTCCCGGAGATCGAGTACGACAAGATTGATAAAATTCGCGGCATGGACATCGTCGTATGCACCACTGCGAAGACCGACGAAGAAGCGCGTGAGCTGCTCGCAGCTCTGGGCGCACCGTTTGCAAAGTAAGGAGGAGTAGAAAATGGCTAAGAAGGCAATGGTTCTCAAGCAGCAGGCTGCTCCGAAGTTCTCCACTCGTGCGTACAACCGCTGCAAGATCTGCGGCCGCCCGCACGCTTACCTGCGCAACTACGGTATCTGCCGTATCTGCTTCCGTGAGCTGGCTTACAAGGGCCAGATCCCGGGCGTAAGAAAGGCATCCTGGTAATTTTATCAAAAAAACGGCTGACAGCGGCGCACTTTGCGTCTGCTGCGGCATGTTTTTGAATTTATTCTGTAAGCATCATCCCGAAGCCGAACCGGAATACAACGGCTCGGCCCGGAAAAGTGGAGAGAGAAACTCTCTAACTTCTGTAAGGAGGACAAAGTCATGCAGATCACAGACCCGATTGCGGATATGCTCACCCGCATCAGAAATGCGGGCACTGCGCGCCACACGACGGTTGATGTACCGGCTTCCGGCATGAAGAAGTCGATCGCTCAGATTCTTCTGGACGAGGGCTACATCAAGGACTTTAAGGTCATCGAAGGCGGCCAGGGCACCATTCGCATCACACTGAAGTACACCGCAAACAATGAGAGAGCAATCAGCGGCCTCAAGCGCGTTTCCAAGCCGGGCCTGCGCGTCTATGCCGGCGCACAGGAACTGCCGAAGGTACTGCGCGGCCTCGGTATTGCCATCATTTCCACGTCTAAGGGCGTCATGACCGACAAGAAGGCTCGCGAGCTGAACGTCGGCGGCGAAGTCCTGGCGTTCGTATGGTAAGGAGGTACTGAACATGTCTAGAATTGGTAGAATGCCGATCACAGTACCGGAAGGCGTCGAGGTCAAGCTCGACGGAAATACCATCACCGTCAAGGGCAAGAACGGCACCCTGACCCGTGACATTCATCCGGCTATGAAGGTTGCTGTTGAAGGCAACACCATCACCGTAACCCGTCCGAACGATGAGAAGCAGAATCGTGCACTGCACGGTCTGTCCCGCACACTCATCAACAACATGGTCATCGGCGTAACCGAAGGCTTCAAGAAGGAGCTGGAAGTAAACGGCGTCGGCTACCGTGTTCAGAAGCAGGGCAAGGTCCTGAACATGAACCTGGGTTATTCCCATCCGGTTGTTGTTGAAGAGGTTGACGGCATCAAGATTGACGTCGAGGGCACCAACAAGATCATCGTATCCGGTCCGGACAAGCAGAAGGTCGGCCAGTTTGCAGCAGAGATCCGCGAGAAGAGACCGCCGGAGCCGTACAAGGGCAAGGGCATCAAGTACGTGGACGAACATATCCGCCGCAAGGAAGGCAAGACCGGCGCGAAGAAGAAGTAAAGGAAGGTGTGCCTAAATGGTTTCTAAGAAAGACTCTAACAAGCAGCGTCTCAGACGCCATAAGAGAGTGCGCGGCGCAGTTTCCGGTACTGCTCAGCGCCCGCGTCTCAATGTATTCAGAAGCTCTAAGAACATTTTCGCTCAGGTGATCGACGATGTTAAGGGCGTAACGCTCGCAGCAGCGTCCTCCACTGAGAAGGACTTCAGCGAGTACGGCGGCAATAAGGAAGCTGCCCGCAAGGTCGGCAATCTGATTGCCGAGCGCGCAAAGGCTAAGGGAATCGAAGAAGTCGTGTTTGACCGCGGCGGCTACGTTTACCACGGCCGCGTGAAGGAACTCGCAGAAGGCGCCCGCGAGGGCGGCCTGAAGTTTTAATCGGAGGGAGGTTATCACATGGCTGGTAAGTATGATCGCGGCGATTCCGAGTATCAGGAGAGAGTCGTCGCATTAAATCGAGTATCGAAGACCGTCAAGGGCGGACGTATTTTCAAGTTTGCTGCGCTCGTCGTAGTCGGCGACCAGAAGGGTACCGTAGGCTTTGGCCTGGGCAAGGCTTCTGAAGTTCCGGATGCAATCCGCAAGGGCATCGAGGACGCGAAGAAGAATCTGGTCAAGGTCAGCCTGAAGGGTACGACCATCCCGCACGAGGTAATCGGCGAGTTCGGCGCAGGCCGCGTCCTGCTCAAGCCGGCTGCTCCCGGTACCGGCGTAATTGCCGGCGGTGCAGTTCGTGCCGTTGTTGAAATGGCCGGCATCAAGGACATCCGTACCAAGTGCCTGCGTTCCAACAACCCGCAGAACGTTGTTTCCGCAACCATCGAGGGTCTCAAGGAGCTTCGCGACGCGTCTCAGGTTGCTGCAATCCGCGGCAAGTCTGTCGACGAACTTTAATGAAGGAGGGGTAGTTCATGGAAAACCTGAAGATTACCCTGGTTAAGAGCCTGAACGGCAGAAAGCAGAAGCACATTGCCACGGCTCATTCCCTGGGACTCAAGACTATCAATGACGTAACCATTCAGCCCGACAATGCGCAGACTCGTGGCAAGATCGCTCAGATCGGCTACCTGCTCAAGGTCGAGGCTAACGCATAAGGGAGGTGTAGAACATGAAGTTACAGGATCTCAGACCGGCTGAAGGTTCTACCCAGCCTGCATACCGCAAGGGCCGCGGCCACGGTTCCGGCAACGGCAAGACTGCCGGCCGCGGACATAAGGGTCAGTGGGCTCGTTCCGGCGGCGGTGTCCGTCCGGGATTTGAAGGCGGCCAGATGCCGCTCGCACGCCGTCTGCCGAAGCGTGGCTTCCACAACATTTTCGGCACGGTTCACGCAGTTGTTAATGTTTCCGATCTCAACCGTTTTGAGGACGGTGCTGTTGTTACCGTTGAAGAGATGGTTCAGTCCGGTCTCGTTAAGAAGACGCTTGACGGCGTCAAGGTCCTTGGCAACGGTGAAATCACCAAGAAGCTGACCGTTCAGGCGGCTGCCTTCTCTGCCTCCGCCAAGGAGAAAATTGAGGCTGCGGGAGGAAAGGCCGAGGTGGTATAAGGTGTTCCAAACCTTAAAATCCGCCTGGCAGGTTCCGGAGCTGCGGAAGAAGCTGATTTACACAGCGTTTATCATTCTTCTGTTCCGGCTCGGCGCCGCAATTCCTGTGCCTTATATCGACATCGCTGCTCTGGCAGAGTATTTTGATCAGCTCTCTGGCACGGTGCTCGGATTTATGAACGTATTTTCCGGCGGCGGTCTGTCGCATGCGACGATCTTCGCCATGTCGGTCACGCCGTATATCAACGCATCCATCATTATCCAGCTGCTCACAGTCGCCATTCCGGCGCTGGAGCGCCTGGTGCGTGACGGCGGCGAGGAGGGCCGAAAGAAGATTTCCGAAATCACCCGCTATCTCGGCGTGGCACTCGGTCTTCTTCAGGGCTATTCCTATTATGTCCTGCTCAGAAGCAACGGACTCATTGAGTACAGCGATTTCTGGCACGGACTGGTCATTGTCCTGACCTTCACGGCAGGCACCGCACTCATCATGTGGATGGGCGAGCTCATCACCAAAAACGGTGTGGGCAACGGCATCAGCATTCTGCTGTTCGCGGGCATCGTATCCAGAGGCCCGGCGATGGCAACCGCACTGATCGAGCTGATTCGCGGCGGCGGCGTGAGCTACTTTGTCGCAGCGCTGGTTGTCCTGATTTCTCTGGCAATCATCGTTTTCGTCGTCTTTATTTCCGATGCCGAGCGCAGGATCCCGATTCAGTACGCAAAGCGCGTTGTGGGACGCAAGATGTACGGCGGTCAGTCGACGCATCTTCCGATCAAGGTCAATGCATCCGGCGTTATGCCGATCATCTTTGCCTCGTCCATCATGACGCTGCCGGCAACCATTCAGATGATGGTTCATCCGAAAGCGGGTTCGCTGAGCGAAAGCATTTTCAAGCTGTTCTCGCAGAGCAATCCGATTTACATTGTGCTGTATATTCTGCTGATCTTTATGTTCAGCTACTTCTACGCAGCCATTCAGTTTAACCCGGTTGAGATTGCGAACAACCTCAAGAAAAACGGCGGATTTATTCCGGGCTTCCGTCCGGGACGTCCGACCTCTGATTTCATCACGAGAGCACTTGGCAAGGTTACCTTCCTCGGTGCGATTTTCCTGAGCATTGTCGCAGGCCTTCCGCTGATTATCGGTGCGATCAACTCCAGCCTGAGCAGCGTCGCGCTGGGCGGTACCTCGGTGCTGATTGTCGTCGGCGTCGCTCTGGAGACCGTTCGTCAGCTGGAAAGCCAGCTCATGATGAGAAATTATAAGGGATTCCTTGAATAAAATCATTGCATTTCTTGGAAGAAGCGGCTATAATAGAGGAGATCGAAAAAATGAAACTCGTTTTATTGGGCGCTCCGGGCGCCGGTAAGGGTACGCTGGCGGCTTATCTCATCGAGAAGATGGGCATTCCGTCGATCTCGACCGGCAACATGCTCAGAGAAGCAATTAAAAATCAGACCGAGCTCGGTCTGAGCGCGAAGAAGTATATGGATGCCGGCGATCTCGTTCCGGACGAGGTTGTAATCGGCATGATTAAGGAGCGTCTGGCACAGGACGACTGTGCAAACGGCTGCATCCTTGACGGCTTCCCGCGCAATATTCCGCAGGCTGAGGCACTGGAGAAGGTTGTACCGATGGACTGCGCACTGTCGATTGAAATTCCCGACGAGGTTATTGTCGGGCGTATGAGCGGCAGACGCGTTTGCCTGAAGTGCGGCGCTACCTACAATGTCAACAGCGAAGCCATGGCTCCGAAGCAGGAGGGCATCTGCGACAACTGCGGCGATCCGATTGTCATCCGCAAGGATGATGCACCGGAAACCGTTCTCGCGCGCCTGAAGACTTACCACGAGCAGACCGAACCGGTCAAGGGCTTCTATGCACAGCTGGGCAAGCTCAAGAGCATCGAAATTGACAACGATTTCGAGCGCACGAAGAAGCTGGCCTGCGAAGCACTGGGGATTGAAACGAGATGATCAGAGTTAAATCCGGCAAAGAGCTGGAATTTATGCGTCAGGCAGGACGAATCACCGCAGCGGCACGCGCCGCTGCGGCTCGTGCTGTCCGGCCGGGGGTTACCACAGGTGAAATCGATAAAATCGTACGGAGAACCATTGAGCAGGCAGGGGCAACCCCGTCTTTCCTCGGTTATGGGGGGTTCCCGGGAAGCGCCTGTGTTTCGATCAACGATGAAGTGATCCATGGCATCCCCTCGCGGTCCCGTGTCATTCACGAGGGAGATATTGTCAAGGTGGACGTCGGTGCGTGCATCAACGGCTTCCACGGCGACTGTGCCGCCACCATCCCCTGCGGAGAGGTGTCGGAAGAGGCAAGAAAGCTCATCGAAGTAACCCGACAGAGTTTCTATGAGGGCATCAAGTTTGCCCGCAAGGGCAATCGGATATCAGACATTTCCCATGCCATTCAGACGTATGTTGAGGCGCACGGTTTCTCGCTGGTGCGCGACTATGTCGGACATGGTGTAGGGGCGAAGCTGCATGAAGACCCTGAAGTTCCGAACTTCGGGCGGCCAGGACACGGCGCGCGGCTTCTGCCGGGAATGACCCTCGCCATTGAGCCTATGGTAAACGTGGGTACGTATGCAGTGAAGTGCCTGTCTGACGGGTGGACCGTCAAGACGAAGGACGGAAAGCTGTCTGCGCACTACGAAAATTCGGTTGCAATCACCGAGGGAGAGCCGTATATTCTGACTCTTCTGGAAAACGGAGAAGAATGGTGACACGAAGCACCGAACCCACATCATTTGAGATCCCGCCGCGGCTGCGGACAGGAGATGCTGCTTTTGTCCATTGTGCGGGAGGCCTGGCAAATATGCAGGGCTGTAGACTTTTTGACCAAGGGAGGAATTGAGATGCCAAAAGAGGACTTAATTGAACTGGAAGGTACCGTCATAGAGGCGCTGCCAAATGCTACCTTCAAGGTAGAACTGAACAATCCGGCGAAGCCGGTCATTCAGGCTCACATCTCCGGTAAGCTGAGAATGAACTATATCCGCATTCTGCCCGGCGATAAAGTAACCGTTCAGGTATCCCCATATGACCTGACAAAGGGCAGAATTACCTGGAGATCCAAGTAACTCCGGGTATTTACCCGTACCGGGTCCGGCTTCGTGCCGCGTCCGGTTCTCGACACAACCTTACTATGGGAGGTTATTTCAATGAAAGTAAGACCGTCGGTAAAACCGATTTGCGAAAAGTGCAAAATCATTCGCCGCAAGGGTCGTGTCATGGTAATCTGCACGAACCCGAAGCACAAGCAGAAGCAGGGCTAACCACACAGGAGGTGCGTTAATAAATGGCAAGAATTGCCGGTGTAGACCTTCCGAGAGAAAAGCGCGTAGAGATTGGCCTGACCTATGTCTACGGCATCGGACGGAAGCTGTCCAATGAAATTTTGAACAAGGCCGGAATCAATCCGGATACCAGAGTAAAGGATCTGACCGAGGCTGAGGAAATCAAGCTGCGTGAGATCATTCATGATTATACCGTTGAGGGCGACCTGCGCCGTGAAGTTGCGCTGAACATCAAGCGCCTGGTTGAGATCGGCTCCTACCGCGGTGTACGCCACAGACGCGGTCTGCCGGTTCGCGGTCAGCGTACTAAGACCAATGCCCGTACACGCAAGGGTCCGAAGAAGACCATTGCAAACAAGAAGAAGTAAGGAGGCGTAACTGAAAAATGGCAAAGGCACAGAAAAAGGGCGCCGTTTCTCGTAAGCGCCGCGTAAGCAAGAACATCGAAAAGGGTGCGGCTCATATCCGTTCCTCCTTTAACAATACCATTGTCACCATCAGCGATCTGAACGGCAACGCGATTTCGTGGGCATCCGCCGGCGAAATGGGCTTCCGCGGTTCCAGAAAGTCCACCCCGTTTGCGGCACAGACCGCAGCGGAGACTGCTGCAAAGGCTGCAATGGAGCACGGCCTGAAGACCGTTGAGGTCTATGTCAAGGGCCCGGGTTCCGGCCGCGAGGCTGCGATCCGTGCACTTCAGGCAACCGGTCTGGAAGTAACCATGATTAAGGATGTTACCCCCATCCCGCACAATGGCTGCCGCCCGCCGAAGAGAAGAAGAGTTTAATAAGGAGGACACAGATCTATGGCAAAGAACACACAGCCGATCCTCAAGAGATGCAAGACGCTCGGTCTTTCTCCGGCCGTCCTGGGCGTTTCCAAGGAGACGAAGAGAAATCCGAAGCAGTCGAGAAGAAAGCAGTCTGAATATGCCCTGCAGCTCAATGAGAAGCAGAAGGTTAAGTTTATTTACGGCGTCCTCGAGACCCCGTTCAGAAGATATTACAGCAAGGCTGAGAAGATGGAAGGCAAGACCGGCGAAATGCTGCTGCAGCTGCTGGAGCGCCGTCTGGACAATGTTGTATTCCGTCTGGGCTTTGCAAAGACCCGCCGCGAGGCGCGTCAGCTGACCTCCCACGGTCATTTCACCGTAAACGGTCAGAAGGTCAACATTCCGTCTTACCTGATTAAGCCGGGCGATGTTGTAGCTGTCTGCGAGAAGAGCCGCTCTTCCGCAAAGTTCAAGGCTCTGATCGAGGAGCTTGGCGCAACGTCCACGCCGAAGTGGCTGGAGCGCGAGAAGGACAGCTTTGAAGGTAAGGTTGTTGCTCTGCCGCAGAGAGATGACATCGACTACGATGTAGCGGAGCACCTCATCGTCGAGCTGTATTCCAAGTAAGATTTGCCCTCATTTGTTTGTTTCATTATTTCGCCGACTGATAAGGAGGGTATCATTAAATGATCGAAATTGAAAAGCCCCGCATAGACTGCGAAAACCTTGCAGAAGACGGTTCCTACGGCAAGTTTGTCGTTGAGCCGCTCGAACGCGGATACGGAACCACGCTCGGCAACTCGCTGCGCCGCATTCTGCTGTCCTCCCTTCCGGGAACAGCTGCGAGCAGCATTAAGATCGCCGGCGTGCAGCATGAGTTCTCCACCATCCCCGGTGTCAAGGAGGATGTCACGGAAATCGTGCTGAACGTCAAGGGCATCATCGCAAAGCTGTACTGTGACGGTCCGAAGACCGTTTACATTGAGGCGAGCGGTGAGGGTACTGTCACCGCGGGCGATATTCACTCTGACGGTGAGGTCGAGATTCTGAATCCGGAGCTGCACATTGCAACGCTGATGAGTGATGCGCGACTGTCCATGGAGATCACGCTGACCAAGGGCCGCGGTTATGTTTCCGCAGAGCGCAACAAGCAGTATCAGACTGCAATTGGCGTCATTCCGGTCGACTCGATTTATACGCCGGTCTATAAGGTGAACTACACAGTTGAAAACACTCGTGTCGGCAACATGACCGATTACGACAAGCTGACGCTGGAAGTCTGGACGGACCGCACGATTACCGCAAAGGACGCGGTTTCCCTCGGTGCCAAGGTTCTGACCGACCATCTGTCGCTGTTTGTCGACCTCTCTGAGGAAATCGGTTCTCATTCCACCGTTGTTGAGAAGGCGGAGACACAGCATGATAAGGTACTTGAGATGACCATTGAAGAACTGGATCTTTCCGTCCGTTCGTTCAACTGCCTCAAGCGCGCCGGCATCAACACGGTAGAAGATCTTATCAACACTTCGGAAGACGATATGATGAAGGTTCGCAACCTCGGCAAGAAGTCGTTGGAAGAAGTTATCTTCAAGCTGGAGGCAATGGGTCTGTCCCTTGCCAAGAATGAAGATTAATATCACATCAACTACACCGCGGAATCCGGCGCTTTTGCGCCGGACAACCCGCAGGGAATAGATAGACCTGAACCCAAAGGAGGTATTTTCTCATGGCCGGAAACCGTAAACTCGGCAGAACCACTGACCATAGAATGGCAATGCTCAGAGCGATGGTGACCTTCCTGCTGGAAAACGGCAGAATTGAGACCACTGTTGCAAGAGCCAGAGAAGTTCGTCCTCTCGCTGAGAAGATGATCACGCTCGGTAAGAAGAACACCCTCGCATCCCGCCGTCAGGCCGCTGCTTTCCTCACCCGCAAGGAAGCTGTTGCCAAGACCTTCGGCGAGCTGTCCGAGAAGTATGCTGACCGCAACGGCGGCTACACCCGCATCGTCAAGATCGGCCCGCGCCGCGGCGACGCAGCGGAAATGGCAATCATCGAGCTTGTCTGATCTGCCTGAATAAAGAACCCAAAGGGGATTGTTTCGAGCGCATGCTATCGGAACAATCCCTTTTTCTGTGCCTGCGCGCACACAGCAGGGCAAATTGCTGGATAATGATTGTTTTTCACTGCATTTTTTGCTTTCTTCCGATATTGAAACCGGCGTACACGAGTGTTATAATCAGTACACGCGCAGCGCTGTGCGGTATTCTTTCCGGATCGCATCTGCGCAAAAAATCACGCAATCAGTAAGGACGGTGCTTTATGGCACAAAATCGATATACCAAGCTGCTGTCAAACACCCTCGTGTTTGCCATCGGCACGTTTTCTTCCAAGGTGCTCGTATTTCTCATGCTCCGGTTTTATACCGGCATTCTCAGCACGGATGAATACGGCATCGTGGATGCACTCATCAATGTCGGACAGCTGATGATTCCGATCGCTTCGGTCGGCATCAACAACGCGGTCATTCGCTTCGGTCTGGAAAATGAAACCGACAAGCGAACGGTGTTCAGCAGCGGCCTGTTCACGATTCTAACCGGATTTTTGTGTCTTGCGGTTATCTCGCCGGTGCTCCCGCACCTGATGGATTTCATGTCCGGCTACACGATTGCCGTTCTAATGTTCGTTCTGGCATCCTCGCTGCGCACGCTGTGCATTCAGTTTGCCCTCAGTCTCGGCTACAGCAAGATGTATGCGGCGAACGGCATTGCAAACACCTTCCTCAATATTATTCTGAATATTTTGCTGCTGCCGCGCATGCGTGTCATGGGCTATCTGCTTGCAAATATCATTTCCGACCTTGTGATGGGACTGATCTGCTTCCTGCTGGCGCGCGAATACCGCTATCTGGAGACACCGCTCGACCGGCGTTACGACAAGCCGCTTGCCCGCCGGATGCGCAAATATGCGCTGCCGCTTGTTCCGCAGACGGTCTGTCAGTGGATTATCAACATGTCTGACCGCTATATGATTATTTTCTTCGTCAACACATCGGCGAACGGTCTGTATGCGGCAGCCAACAAAATCCCGAATATTCTGCTCATTGTCGCCAATCTGTTTGCCGATGCGTGGCAGATTTCCGCCGTCAAGGAGAGTGACCCGAAGGAACAGGTGGACTTTTTCAGCAAGGTGCTCGGCGCCTATTCCTCCATCGCCTTTATCGGCAGTTCGGGACTGATTATGATTTCGAAATTTGTCATGACCTTTATGGTTGCCGACGCGTTTTTCATCTCGTGGCGGTTTATCCCGATTCTCACGTTGGCGACGACCTTCGGCCTGCTTTCGACATTCCTCGCGAGCGTCTATATGCTGCGCCTGCGCAGTAAAAATTCCATGATGACCACCGTCATCTGTGCGCTGATCAACATTTCGCTCAATGCGACGCTCATCCCGCTGCTCGGACGGATCTCCCCGTTTTACGGCGCACTGGGAGCCGGCATTGCGACGTTTATCAGCTACTTTATTCTGTTCCTCATCCGCGCTTTTGACACACAGCGCTATCTCAAGATTCGCTGGAACATCGGAAAGACCATTCTGAGCATTGTGCTGCTGTTTGCACAGGCGCTGTATATGTCGCTCGAGGCACCGATGTGGATGGCTGTCGTCCCCGTATTGTTCCTGCTGCTGCTCGGCGTGAATGCGCGCGAAATCATGCTTTCGGTCAATAAGGTGCTTCGCCGCGGCTGATTTTGTGTAAATTGCCGCAAAAATGAAAAAATGGGGCTTGCATCCGGAGAACCATCGTGGTATAATAACTGACAGTGTAAGAATTACGATCCGAGGAGAGTGGGGAAACCCACTCTTTCTTATTGTTTCGGTTACGGAGGTAAAAATGACGGCAAAAGAAGTCTGTAGACGCGTCTGGGAAATCAGCGAGCCGTTCGCCGATGAGCTGGGCGTGACACTGTGGGATGTCACCTTTGAAAAGGAAGGCGGACAGTATATGCTGACGATCACGATTGACCGCGACGGTCACACCGATATCGACGACTGCGAAAAGCTGTCCCGTTCGGTCGATCCGCTGCTTGACGGCAAGGAGTTCGCCTCGCTGCCGCCGTATACACTGTGTGTGTCCTCGGCAGGACTGACACGCAGACTCAAGCGTCCCGAGCACTTCGCCGCGTTTCTCGGCAGTGAGGTGGAGGTTCGCTTTTATCGCCCGATTGACGGCAGCAAGTTTGCTGTCGGCACCCTGAAGGCGTATGAGGACGGCAATGTCACCATTGAATCGGACGGCCGCGTCACGGTCTATGAGCCGAAGGACATCGCCGCCGTGCGCCTGTCTGTAACCATATAAAATTGTTCGCATCAGGTATGGTGATCTGCCATATCGCACACAATAAGGAGTGAATACCAAAAAATGAACGCAGAGTTTTTTGCAGCACTGGAAATGCTGGAAAAGGAAAAAGGCATTCCGGTGGATTATATGCTCGAGCGCGTATGTCAGGCGCTGCAGACCGCATATAAAAAAGACAATGACGGCCTGAAATGTGACAATGTGTTTGTCGAGCCGGACATGGATGAAAAGACCATCAACATGTATGTGACCAAGGAGGTCGTGGACGAGGCGGAGGACCCGCTGACGGAAATCTCTCTGGAGGAGGCGCGCCGCATCAGCCCGCGCGCAATGCTGGGCGACACCGTGCGTGTCGATGTGGAGACCAAGAAATTCGGACGCATCGCGGCACAGGCGGCCAAGCAGGTGATTATTCAGGGGATCCGCGAATCCGAGCGCGGCATGGCCTACAACCAGTACAGCTCAAGAGAGCATGAGCTGCTGACAGCGCGCGTAAACCGCATTGACCCGCGCAGCGGCAATATCATCCTGGAGATGGTCAGCGAAGGCGAAAAAATTGAGGCGGTTCTGACCCAGAACGAGCAGGTTCCGGGCGAGGTGCTGCACGAGGATCAGCTGATTAAGGTATTTGTCGTAGAGGTTCGGCGCGGAAATCACGGTCCGCAGGTTGTCATTTCGCGCACACATCCGGGGCTGGTCAAGCGGCTGTTTGAGATGGAAGTGCCGGAAATTCACGACGGCGAGGTCGAGATCAAGGCGATTGCACGTGAGGCGGGCAACCGCACCAAGATTGCCGTTGTGGCAAAGAACGACAGCAAAATCGACCCGATCGGCGCCTGTGTCGGCGTGCATGGCGCCCGTGTCGGTCAGATCGTCACGGAGCTGTCCGGTGAAAAGATAGATATCATCAAGTATTCGGAGGATATGGCAAGCTTTGTTTCCGAAGCACTCAGCCCGGCTGAAGTCATCAGCGCGGTTATGCTGCCGGACGGCAAGAGCTGTCATGTCACGGTGCCGGATGACCAGCTTTCGCTGGCAATCGGCAAGGAAGGACAGAATGCACGCCTCGCGGCAAAGCTGACCGGCTGCAAAATTGACATCGGTCCGGCGAGCGCCGAGAGAGAGCAGGCGGAGCAGGAGGCAGATGAGCTGACCGACGGCGACGAGGCATAAGGAGGACGGCACAGTGCAGAAGAAGAAAATTCCCATGCGCCAGTGTGTCGGCTGCCGTGAGATGAAGCCCAAACGCGAGCTGATTCGCGTCGTGCGCGCGCCGGAGTGCGAAATATCGCTCGATTTTCGGGGCAAGGCACCCGGACGCGGCGCATATGTATGTGCCAATCCGGCCTGTCTGGCACGGGCAAAAAAGAGCAGGGCACTGGAACGGGCATTCGGCTGTCCTGTGCCGGACGAGGTATTCGATCAGCTGACCCGTCAGATGGAGGAGCATGCCGATGAATGAGGTGCTGCCGCTGCTCGGGCTGTGCCTGCGGGCAGGCAAGCTCGTGTACGGTGATGATGCGGTGGCGGAGTCAGTCGCCGCAGGAAATGTCCGGCTGATTGTGCTCGCCGCCGATGCGGGCGCAGCGGTCAGCAGACGCGCAGCCCGTTTGAGTGAGACGTCCCGCGTGCCTGTGCTCCGTTTGGATGCACCGGCAGAGCAGCTCGGCTGGGCAATCGGGCGCAGCAAGGCTGCGATCTGCGGCATGACAGATATCGGCTTTGCCGCCTCGGCCGCGCAGAAGGCTGCGGAGGCGGATGAACAATATGCGCCGCTCGCGCAGCAGCTGAGAGAAAAGCACAAGCGCATGCAGTCGAGACGCGGCACGAAAAAGCCGCGGAAAAAGTCCGCCGGAGCGCATACGTCCGGCGGTATGAGCAAGGTAACCCATACGAAAGGTGGAGGTGAACGCGCATGAGTATTGAGAATAAATACCGTGTACATGAAGTCGCCAAGGATTTTGGCACAACTACAAAGGAAATCACCGATGTACTCACTGAGTACGCCAAGACTCCGAAAAACCATATGCAGGTTCTGGAGCCGCAGGAGCTGAACCTGATATTTGATTATATGACCAAGCACAATCCTGTGGAAAATATGGAGGAGGTCCTGACGAAGCAGGCGGCAGAGCGCAAGGCGCCGACAACGCAGGTTGTTCGTCAGCAGCCGGCAAAAAAGGCGGCAAAGACCGAGCAGAAAAAGGATGCGAAGAAGGCCGAGCCGCAGAAGAAAACGGCAGCGCAGCCCGCAAAGGAAAAGGCTGCAGGCGGCGCACCGGCAGAGCAGCAGAAAAAGCGCGACGGAAAGAAAACCCGCCGTCAGCCGGCAAAGCCGCATGAGCCGCGCCAGATTCTTCGCCCGCAGGGCTCGAAGCAGGAGGCGACCTCGACCGTCACAACCGACGAAAACAACACCCGCCAGGGCAAGGGCAAGCAGATTCACCGCGTCGACACGCGCGGCAGCGGCAATGTCAATCTGGCGCGTTATGATGAGCGCATTGACGCACTTGTTCCGCAGAAGGCAGACCGCATGAAGCAGGGCAAGCAGAAGATCACGCGCCGCGCAGATGCACGCAAGCCGTACTCCAACAAGCGCCGTCAGGAGGAGCAGGAGAAGTTCAAGCGTCTGCAGCGCCAGCAGCAGCAGATCAAGAAGGTTCAGCTCAAGGTCATGATTCCGGACGAAATCAACGTCGGCGAGCTGGCATCCCGCCTCAAGCGCACGGCGGCAGACGTCATCAAGGAGCTGCTCAAGCTGGGCGTTATGGCGAATATTTCCCAGACCATCGACTTTGACACCGCCGCACTGGTCGCGGAAGAAATGGGTGCAAAGGTTGAAAAGGAAGTCTTTGTCACCATCGAGGAGAGACTGTTCGACGAGAGCGAGGACAAGGAGGAAAACCTCGAGCCGAGAAATCCGGTTGTTGTCGTCATGGGCCACGTCGACCACGGTAAGACCTCGCTGCTCGACTCCATCCGAAAGACCGACGTCGCAGCCGGCGAGGCGGGCGGCATCACGCAGCACATCGGTGCGTACCGCGTCAAGGTAAACGGCCGTCCGATCACGTTCCTCGACACACCGGGTCACGCGGCCTTTACGTCCATGCGTGCACGCGGTGCACAGGTCACCGATATCGCCATTCTGGTTGTCGCGGCGGATGACGGCATCATGCCGCAGACCATCGAGGCGATCAACCATGCAAAGGCGGCGGGAATTCCGATTATCGTCGCAGTCAACAAAATTGATAAGGACAACGCCGATCCCGACCGCGTTCTGCAGCAGCTGACCGAATATGAGCTGGTGCCGGAGGACTGGGGCGGCGACACCATCGTCTGCCGCATTTCCGCAAAGTACGGTCAGGGCATCGACAACCTGCTCGAAATGGTTCTGCTGACCGCGGAGATGCAGGAGCTCAAGGCAAATCCGAACCGTCAGGCAAAGGGTACCGTCATCGAGGCGAAGCTCGACCGCGGCCGCGGTCCGGTGGCAACCGTCCTCGTTCAGAATGGTACGCTGCATGCGGGAGATACTGTCATTGCGGGCAAGGCGGTCGGCCGTGTCCGCGTGATGACCGACGAGCGCGGACGCAAGCTGGAAAATGCCGGCCCGTCCGTACCGGTTGAGATCATCGGTCTGGGCGAGGTTCCGGATGCCGGTGATGTCTTCTACGCCGTCGACAACGAGCGCATGGCGCGTGAGCTGGTCGAACAGCGCAAGGAGAAGGAAAAGGAAGAGCGCAACAAGGCGATGCAGAAGGTCACGCTGGAGAATCTGTTCGATACCATCCAGCAGGGCAATATGAAGGATCTGAACATCATCATCAAGGCGGATGTTCAGGGCTCTGTCGAGGCGGTTCGCTCGTCGCTGCTCAAGCTGTCCAACGATGAGGTTCGCGTCAACGTCATCCACGGCGCAGTCGGTGCGGTCAACGAATCGGATGTCATGCTGGCAGCTGCCTCCAATGCGATCATTGTCGGCTTTAATGTCCGTCCGGACCGCACGGCGGCAGATTCCGCCCATCAGCAGGATGTAGAAATTCGCCTGTACCGCGTCATTTATGACTGCATTGAGGAAATGGAGCAGGCGATGAAGGGTATGCTCGATCCGAAATTCCGCGAGGTTGTCGTCGGTCACGCCGAAATTCGTCAGACCTTTAAGGTGTCCGGCGTCGGCACAATTGCCGGTGCCTATGTTCAGGACGGCAAGATTGTCCGCGCCTGCGAGGTCCGCATTGTCCGCGACGGTATCGTCATTCACGAGGGTCACCTCAATTCGCTCAAGCGTTTCAAGGATGACGTCAAGGAAGTCGCAGCCGGTTACGAATGCGGCATGGGCATTGAAAACTATAACGATCTGAAGGAGGGCGACATCATCGAGTCGTTCGTCATGGAGCAGATCAAGGTGTAACAAACCAGACCGCGGGTGGGGTGTGCCGCATATCGCCGCCCGCCTGCGGTTTTTTTCGATTTAAAAAAGGAGGACGCTATGTCACAGAGGAGTGAACGCATCAGCGAAGAATTCCAGAAGGCTCTGTCGGAGTCAATCCGCACGCTCAAGGACCCGCGCGTGCATGAGGCGATGGTATCCGTCACCCGCTGTGAGGTGACGGGCGACCTGCGCTACGCAAAGGCGTTTATCAGCGTATTCGGCTCCGATCAGCAGAAAAAAGATGTCATGCGCGGACTGAAATCGGCTTCCGGTTTTCTGCGCCGGGAAGTGGCTTCCGCCATCCGTCTGCGCTACGCACCGGAAATTCTGTTCACGCTGGATGAATCCATCACACATGGTGCACACATCAACAAAATGCTGCACGATCTGGAAAAGGAGGGCAAGCTGTGATCGGAACGGTCAGCCGCGCCGCACAGGTGCTCAAAGAGGCGGATCACATCCTGATTCTCACGCATCGCCGCCCGGACGGCGACACCACCGGAAGTGCGGGCGCGCTGTGCCTTGCGCTGCGCCGCATGGGAAAGCAGGCTTATATTGCGCCGAACGCGCAGATTACGCGCCGCTATGCGCATCTGATTGAACCATACGCGCCGGAGAACGGTTTTGACCCGGCGTTTGTCATCTCCGTCGATTGTGCGGACACAGGCATGATTCCGCCGGAAATGGCGGCGTATGCAGAGCACGTCGATCTTGTGATCGATCACCACCGGTCGAATACGGGCTTCGGGCGGGAAAATCTCGTCATGGGCGAGCGCGCCGCCTGCGCGGAAATCATCTGTGAGCTGACAGAGGAGCTGGGCATCCCGCTTGACCGCGAGATCGCGGAGGGCATTTATGTCGGTGCGTCCACAGACACCGGCTGCTTCAAATTTTCCAATACAACCTCCAACACGCATCGCGTGGCGGCGAAATGTCTCGATGCCGGTGTGGACGGCGGCGAGATCAACCGCGCCCTGTTTGAGACGAAATCGCGGGCGCGCTATGAAATCGAGGGAATGCTGTTTTCCGGCATGCAGTTTTATCACGACGGAAAAATTGCCGTGGCGCTGATTACGCGCGAGGCGAAGCGCAAAACCGGCGCTGACTGGGACGATCTGGATGCCATTGCCGGCATTCCGCGCCAGATTGAGGGCGTTGAGGTCGGACTGACGCTGACAGAGCTGGAGGACGGCGACACAAAGGTATCCGTCCGCACGACGAAGGAGGTTGACGCTTCCGCGATCTGCACGCTGGTCGGCGGCGGCGGGCACATTCGCGCCGCAGGCGCGACGCTGCACTGTCCGGCACAGGAGGCCATTGTGCGCATGCTGGAGGCGACAGAGAGGGTGTATCGCGGTGAAACGGCGTGAATCGCGCTATAACGGCGTGTTGATTGTGGACAAGCCCGCGGGCTTTACGTCATTTGATGTGGTGGCAAAGCTGCGCGGCATTCTGCAGGAACGCCGCATCGGGCACGGCGGCACGCTTGATCCGATGGCGACCGGCGTTCTGCCCGTCTTTGTCGGCGGTGCGACACGGGCGGCCGACATGGCGGCGGCCCAGGCGAAGGAATATATCGCGGCATTCGCGCTCGGATATGCAACCGATACGCAGGACAGCACAGGGACAGAAATCGCCCGTTCGCCGCGCACAGCGCAGGAAAGCGAGGTCCGCGCCGCCGTGGAACACATGCACGGCCAGCAGCTGCAGCTGCCGCCGATGTATTCGGCAGTGAAGGTCAACGGACAGAGGCTGTACGATCTCGCGCGGCGCGGCGTGGAGGTGGAACGCACCCCGCGTCCGATCACCGTGCACGAGGCGGAGCTGCTTGCGTTTGACGGGCAGGAGCAGTGCGGCACGCTGCGCGTGCTGTGCTCCAAGGGAACCTATGTGCGCACGCTGATACACGATCTCGGCGAACGGCTGGGCACATATGCGGTCATGACTGCGCTGCGGCGCACCAAATCGGGGCGGTACACGCTGGAACGGGCATACGGACTGGAGGACATCGAGCGGGCTGCGCAGACAGATACGGTAAAACAGCTTTTGCTGCCGACAGACAGCCTGTTCGCCGCGTATCCGGCGGTGTTTATCGACGATTACGGGCTGGAGCGCGCGCAAAACGGTGCCTTCATTGCGCCGGAGCATGTGACGGATATGCCGATGCAGGCGGGCGCGCTGTGCCGTGTCTATCACAACGATACGTTCTGGATGCTCGGACGGGTGGACAGACTGAAACGCGGCGGGCTTGCGCTGTTTTATGAAAAAAGATTCCGGTGAGTGTTCAAACCGGGGGGAAGAGGATCGACCAATCATGATAGAGAAAGACGCAAAACGCGCCATTGCGCTGGGATATTTTGACGGTGTGCATCGCGGACATCAGGCGCTGATGCAGCGGGCGGTACAGCGGGCCGGCGAGACCGGTGCCATTTCATCTGTATTTACATTTGACACCCATCCCGACACGGTGATTACCGGCAATCCGGTGCCGCTTATCACCTCGGAGGCGCGGCGCAGAGACGAAATTCGCGAGCTGGGCGGCGTAGATGAGGTCATTTTTGCCCGTTTCAATGACGAGCTGCGCAACATGGAATGGCGCGACTTTATTGATGAAGTTCTGGCAGGTCAGTTTCACGCCTGCTGGGTTATCACCGGGGAAAACAACCGGTTTGGCTATCGCGGACAGGGAACCCCCGAGCGGCTGCAGGAGGAATGTGCGCGGCTGGGCATCGGCTGTGACATCGTAGAGAGCGTAAAGATTGACGGCATCGTCGTCAGCTCCACCTATATCCGGCAGCAGATTGCCGCAGGCAATATGGAGCGCGCGGCGGAGTTCCTGGGGCATCCGTATACCATTGCAGGCGTTGTGCTGCACGGGCGGCGCGTCGGGCGCACGCTCGGCTACCGCACCGTGAATCTCGCCCTGCCGCGTGAGATGCAGGAGCCGCCGTTCGGCGTATATGTCTCGCGTGTGATTGTGGACGGCACGCCGCACGCTGCCGTGACCAACATCGGCGTGCATCCGACGTTCGGTTCGGGAGACGCGGCGTGCATTGAGCCGCATATCCTCGGCTTTGACGGCGATCTGTACGGCAAATACATTCGGGTTGAGCTGCTGCATTTTCTGAGACCGGAGCAGCGCTTTGCCGACAGCGAGGTGCTCAAGACTGCGATTGCCGCGGATATCGCGCAGGCGAAGGACTGGTTTGAAAAAAACAAAATGTGATAAAAATAGTATCGCAATGTGCGCCCTGCCGACATCTGTCTGCAGGGCTTTTGCGTGAAAGTGATAAAAAAACGCAAAAATGGAGGAAAAATTCGCATATTTTTCGGATTTTCGCGCAAAAGCCGCTTGAAATAGCGGTAGAAATATCATATATTATTATTGGGAAGCCGATATCGCCTCTGCGTGTACGGTTCGGCTTTCAGCGTATGTGCCGGAAGCGGCAGAGAAAAAAGGAGAATGGGATATGCTTGGGATTGTGTTGGTTGAGCCGGAAATTCCGCAAAATACCGGAAATATTGCCCGCACCTGTGCAGTCACAGGCTGCGTGCTGCATCTGGTCGGACCGCTCGGGTTTGAAATCAATGACCGGCAGCTCAAGCGTGCGGGTCTGGATTACTGGCATATGCTCGATGTGCGGTATTACGATTCCCTGGATGAATTCTGGGAGCGCAATCCGCAGGGCACGTTCTTTTACGCAACCAGCAAGGGAAAGCAGCGGCATACCGATGTGACCTATCCCCCAGATGCCTATCTCCTGTTCGGAAAAGAGACAAAGGGTCTGCCGGAGGAAATGCTTGCGGCGCATCCGGAACGATGCGTCCGCATTCCGATGCGGGCAGGTGCGCGCTGTCTGAATCTGTCCAACAGCGCGGCGGTTCTGGTCTATGAGGCGCTGCGTCAGAACGACTTCTCCGGTCTGGTGGACGCAGGACCGTTCCCGGAATTGTAAAGAGGTATTATTTTATGGAGAAAATTTGTATTTTTACCGATTCCGCCTCGGATATCACACACGAGCTGGCGGAAAAGTGGAACATTGATGTTGTTCCGCTGCGCGTGACCGTCGACGGCAGAACCATGCGCGAATACTATGACATCACGCCGGAAAAGTACTGGGATATTTTGATGAAAAGTCAGGATTTTCCGCAGACCGCACAGGTCAGTATAGAATCCTTCATGGAGCAGTTTCTGCGGGCGAAGAATACCGGCTGCACCCACTGCGTCGGCATTCTGATCAACGGCGAGGGCTCGGGCACGTTTCAGACCGCAAACATCGTGCGAGATATGTTTTACGAGGAGCACGGGCGGGATATGGTCATCGAGCTGATCGACTCCCGCTGCTATTCCTATACCTACGGCAGTGTGGCGGTTCTGGGCGCAAAAATGCGCGCGGAGGGCAAGTCGTTCCGCGAAATTGTGGCGGAGATGCGCAGCCACGTCAAGGGCATGAAGGCATATGTCGGCATTTACAGCCTGCGCCTGCTGCGCAAGAGCGGACGTGTTTCCGGCGGTGCGGCCTTTGTCGGCGAGGCACTTGGCCTGCGGCCGGTCGCGGTTGTCTTCGACGGCGCAGTGGATGTCGTCGGCAAGGTGCGCGGAGACAAGGCTGTGGTACGCAAGCTGGTCGATCTGGCGGTGCGGGACGCGGTTGACCGCGAACATCAGCGCGCCTATGTCGCCTATGCCGCCGTGCCGGAGGAGCAGATTGCCAAGCTGGAAAAGGAACTGCTCGCCGCAGGCTTCGCCGGTGTGGAGCGCTGCCCGCTCGGCGTTATGGTCACGACCAATACCGGACCGCAGGCGCTGGGTGTCATATTCCGCGGCGCACCGCACGAATAATTTCACTATATTGACGAAAAAATTCACTGCTTTGGGTGTTTTTTGACAAAAGTATCTTGCAAACTACGCCGCGAGACTGTATAATTTTTCAATGGAAAAGCAATGATTTTCCGCTTTCTATGAAAGACAAAATGCGATTCTACAGATAAAGGAGTGTTAAAAATGCAGTACAATAAAAAGAGCGTCAAGGATATTGACGTGAAAGGAAAAAAGGTTCTGCTTCGCTGCGACTTCAACGTCCCGATGGCAAAGGACGGCAGCGGTGTCATCACCGATGACAAGCGCATCCGCGCAGCCCTGCCGACCATCCAGTATCTGCTGGAGAACGGCGCAGCTGTCATCGCCTGCTCGCATATGGGCAAGCCGAAGGGCGAGTGGAAGCCGGAGCTTTCCATGGCTCCTGTCGCAGCGCGCCTGAGCGAGCTGCTGGGCAAGGAAGTCATTCTTGCAAAGGATATCGTGGGTGACGATGCCAAGGCAAAGGCCGCTGCACTGCAGCCGGGTCAGCTGCTGCTGCTCGAGAACCTGCGCTATGACAACGGTGAGACCAAGAATGATCCGGCCTTTGCAAAGGCACTGGCTGACCTGGCAGGCGAAGGCGGCATTTATGTATCCGATGCATTCGGCACCGTACACCGTGCACATGCGTCCACCGAAGGCGTTTCGGCTTATCTGCCGGCAGTCTCCGGTTTCCTGATTCAGAAGGAGCTGGATGTCATCGGCGGCGCACTGGCGGCTCCGAAGCGCCCGCTGGTTGCCATTCTGGGCGGCTCCAAGGTTTCGTCCAAGATCGGCGTCATCAACAATCTGCTGGAAATTGCCGACACGATCATTATCGGCGGCGGCATGGCATATACCTTTGCGGCTGCACAGGGCGGCAAGGTCGGCGACTCCCTGCTGGAGGAGGACTGGAAGTCCTACGCACTGGAAATGATCGAAAAGGCAAAGGAAAAGGGCGTCAAGCTGCTTCTGCCGGTTGACACCGTCATTGCCAATGCTTTCGCACCGGATGCCGAAAGCAAGGTTGTCCTGTCGGGTGAGATTCCGGACGGCTGGCAGGGTCTGGACATTGGTCCGAAGACGGTTGAGCTGTACTGCAATGCGGTTGCAGATGCCGGTACCGTCATCTGGAACGGTCCGATGGGCGTATTTGAGTTCGAGAAGTTTGCAGTTGGCACCAAGGCGGTTGCCGAGGCACTGAGCAAGACCGATGCGATTACCATCATCGGCGGCGGCGACTCTGCCGCAGCAGTTCAGCAGCTGGGCTATGCAGACAAGATGACCCACATCTCCACGGGCGGCGGCGCTTCGCTCGAGTTCATGGAGGGCAAGGTGCTTCCGGGCATCGCCTGCCTGCAGGACAAGTAATTCCATTTTGTTCAGTTCGCCCGTTGGGCGCTGAGATATAAGACAGTTGGGCAGTTTATGCCGATAAAACAAGGATTTTTCTAGGAAGGGGAAAACCAATATGAATCGCAGATATCGCAAGACTATCATCGCCGGCAACTGGAAGATGAACATGACACCGAGCCAGGCAAAGGCTCTGATCGAGGAACTCAAGCCGCTGGTCAGCAAGGTAAAGTGGTGCGAAATGGTACTGTGCGTACCGTTCGTTGACATCACCACCGCTGTCAAGGCTGCAAAGGGCTCCAAGATTGCAATCGGCGCAGAGAACATGCACTTTGAGCCGAAGGGCGCATACACCGGCGAGGTTTCCGCTGACATGCTGAAGGAATGCGGCGTAAAGTACGTCATCATCGGCCATTCCGAGCGCCGTCAGTACTTTGCAGAGACCGACGAGACCGTAAACAAGAAGGTCAAGGTTGCGCTGGAGAACGGCTTCCGTCCGATCGTTTGTGTCGGCGAGTCGCTGGATGAGCGCGAGCAGGACGTCTGGTCCGAGATCGTACGCAAGCAGGTCAAGTGCGCTGTTCAGGGCGTATCCGTTGACGACATCAAGAAGGTTGTCATCGCTTACGAGCCGATCTGGGCAATCGGCACCGGCAAGACCGCTACCGCAGATCAGGCAAATGAGGTTTGCTCCGCAATCCGTGACTGCCTGAGAGAGCTGTATGGTGCACGCGCAGCTCGTGCGATCACCATTCAGTACGGCGGTTCTATGAATGCCAAGAATGCAGCTGAGCTGCTGTCCAAGCCGGATGTAGACGGCGGCCTGATTGGCGGCGCTTCCCTGAAGCCGAACGATTTCTTCGCAATCATCGAGGCAGCAAACCAGTAATTCAACAAGCACATTTCATCGGCGGGCTGCTTCAAACTGTGAGCGGTCCGCCGATACGTCTTTCCCGGCGCGTTTCCTGCTCCCTTCCGGTTCTGCGCCGAAAGTTTAAGAAATGAGGTTACCTATGAAAAAACCGTTAATACTAATTATCATGGATGGCTTTGGCCTGCGTGACAGCGATATGGGCAATGCAATCCATACTGCAAAGCACCCCAATCTGACCCGCTTGTTTGCGGAGAATCCGACCACACAGCTGGGCGCCTCCGGACTGGATGTCGGTCTGCCTGACGGACAGATGGGCAACAGTGAGGTCGGACACACCAATATCGGTGCCGGCCGTGTCGTCTATCAGGAACTGACCCGCATTTCCAAGGCGATCAAGGAGGGCACGTTCTTTGAGAACGAGGCATTCCTCGGTGCGGTGGAAAATTGCAAAAAGAACGACAGCGCGCTGCATATTTACGGCTTGATGAGCGATGGCGGCGTGCATTCGCACATCGAGCACATCTTCGGCCTTGTCGAGCTTGCCAAGCGCAGCGGACTGACCAAGGTGTTCCTGCACTGCTTTATGGACGGACGCGATGTGCCGCCGACCTCGGGCATCGACTATATCCGTCAGCTTCAGGCGAAGCTGGAGGAAATCGGCGTCGGACAGATCGCAACCATTGAGGGCCGTTATTATGCGATGGACCGTGACAACCGCTTTGAGCGCCTGGTCAAGGCCTATGAGGCGATGGTTTACGGCGAGGGTGTCTACAATCCCGATCCGGTCGCGGCGATGCAGGCTTCCTATGACGCCGATGTCACCGACGAGTTTGTCGTTCCGGTTGTCGTCACAAAGGGCGCGGAGATCAAGGCAAACGATTCGATTATCTTTGCAAACTTCCGTCCCGACCGCGCGCGTGAAATCACCCGTACGTTTGTCGATCCCGACTTCACCGGCTTTGAACGCCGCAACGGCTGCTTCCCGGTTTACTACGTCTGCATGACGCAGTACGATGCGACCATGCCGAATGTCAACATCGCATTCAAGCCGCAGTCGCTCGCCAATACCTTTGGCGAATATATCGCGGAAAACGGTCTGACTCAGCTGCGCATTGCGGAGACGGAGAAGTATGCCCATGTCACGTTCTTCTTTAACGGCGGCGTCGAAGCACCGTACAAAAATGAGGACCGCGATTTGATCGCCTCTCCGAAGGTTGCGACCTACGACCTCCAGCCGGAAATGAGCGCCTATCTCGTGTGCGATAAGGTCGTTGAGGAGATCAAGAGCGGCAAGTTTGACGTCATCATCCTGAACTACGCCAACTGCGACATGGTCGGTCACACCGGCGTATTTGACGCAGCGGTCAAGGCGGTGGAAGCGGTTGACGCCTGTGTGGGCAGGACCGTAGCTGCCATTCAGGAGATGGGCGGTGTGGCCATGATTACGGCAGATCACGGCAATGCGGATCAGATGCTGGAGGAGGACGGTGTCTCGCCGTTCACCGCGCATTCGTGCAATCCGGTTCCGTTCTGCGTCATCGGCTATCCGTGCACACTGCACGAGGGCCGTCTGGCGGATATTGCGCCGACGATGCTCAAGGTTCTCGGCCTGCCGCAGCCGGCTGAGATGGATGGTCAGTGCCTGATGGATTAACCGGAATCGGCTGGGTGCTTGCGTACAACAGATTCAAGCGCTGCGGTCTGCCCGTTTGGGGCGGTCGCTGACAGCCGAAAGGAGAAGTCCAAACATGAAAAAACCAATCGAAATTGTGGATGTGGTCGGCCGCGAAATCCTCGACTCCCGCGGCAACCCGACCGTAGAGGTTGAGGTATATGCTGAGGGAGAGAGCGGTCTCGTGGTCGGCCGCGCCTCGGTGCCGTCCGGTGCTTCGACCGGGCAATATGAGGCGTGTGAGCTGCGTGACGGCGAGGATGTGCGCTACGGCGGAAAGGGTGTCACCAAAGCAGTGGAGGCGGTCAACGGCGAGCTGGCAGAGGCAGTCATCGGAATGGATGCCGCCAATCAGCCGGAGCTGGATGCGGCCATGATCGCGCTCGACGGCACACCGAATAAATCGCGGCTCGGAGCCAATGCGATTCTCGGCGTCAGCTTAGCTGCGGCACACGCGGCGGCGGAGGCGCTCGGCCTGCCGCTCTACACCTATCTCGGCGGCGTGAACAGCAAAATGCTGCCCGTCCCGATGATGAATATTCTCAACGGCGGCGCGCACGCATCCAACAATGTCGATATTCAGGAATTTATGATTATGCCGGTGTCTGCGCCGAGTTTCCGCACAGCGCTGCGCATGTGCGCAGAGGTCTTTCACTGCCTGAAGGATGTGCTGAAGGAAAACGGCACACCGGCTGCCGGCGTCGGAGATGAAGGCGGCTTTGCACCCGATCTGGAGAGCGATGAGGATGCACTGGCGGTCATCGTCCGTGCGATCAAGACGGCGGGCTATCAGCCGGAGCAGGATTTCTCTATTGCGATCGATGCGGCGTCTTCCGAATGGTATGTTGCCGAGGAGGGCGGCTATTATCGGCTGCCGAAGGCGGGCACACGCATGACGCGCGAGGAACTGGTTGCCTATTGGGGCAGGCTGGTCGAAAAATACCCGATTGTATCGCTGGAGGACGGCGTTGCCGAGGAGGACTGGGAAGGCTGGAAGCAGCTGACACAGCTGCTCGGCAGGCGCATTCAGCTGGTCGGTGATGATCTGTTTGTCACAAATACCACCCGCCTGCGCCGCGGCATTGACCTTGGCGTTGCCAATTCCATCCTCATCAAGGTCAATCAGATCGGTACGCTCACCGAGACGATGGATGCGGTGATGATGGCACACCGCGCCGGCTACACGGCGGTCATTTCCCACCGCTCGGGCGAGACAGAGGACACCACGATTGCCGACCTCGCCGTTGCGCTCAACGCCGGACAGATCAAGACCGGCGCACCGTCGCGCACGGACCGCGTGGCGAAGTACAATCAGCTGCTTCGCATTGAGGAGGAGCTGGACAGTCAGGCGATTTATCCGGGAAAAAAGGCGTTGTTTCATCTGCACTGAGTTCCGCCGGATGAACAGACGAAAGGGGCTGCCCTCCCTGCGGAGGCAGCCCCTCATTTTGTGTGCGGTGATCCTTACAGCTCAATCAGCTGAGTCAGGTAGTCATTGGCGTCGAGAAATACCTTGAGATAATAGTTGAAAACGACGGCATCTTCCGGCAGACAGACACCGTCCAGAATATCGGGCTGTCCGTCGCCGGGTGTCAGACCGAGCGCCTGCATGCGCGCGAGATTCTCCTCTGACGGACGGGGCATGCTGTCGATGCAGCAGATGCCGATGAGTGCGTCGCGCATTTTCCACAGCAGCTGCTGGCAGCCGCGCAGATGCGCGACCTGCGCCTTGGTGAGCGACTTGTTCATGCGCTCGTCGAGCAGCGTGGTGACACTGCGGTCGAGATCGTTGATGCGGGCGCGCAGATCGTGCAGATCGGGAATTCGTCCGCGCAGCACACGCTGTTCGAGCAGCGGGAGCATCGCCTGCTGCGCCTTCTTGATATCGCTTCGCGTGTGCGGCGCGCCGCTGTACGGGCGAATGAGCATGTTGACCGCGAGGGCAATGAGCGTGCCGATTACCGTGTCGCGGAATCGAAGCAGACCGTAAAACGGATTGCCCGATGAGAGCAGATCGGTCAGACAGCAGCAGAAGACAACACACGCCAGACTGGTCGTGGAGGGAGCCATGTGCAGGCTGTTGCACACGACAATCATCACCGCGACGCCGATGCCTGCGGAGAGTGCGGGATGCCCGGGACTGTAAGCGGTAAACGCCATGGCCAGCAGTGCACCGACCAGATTGCCGAGCATCAGATCGCGTGTTTCGCGCAGCGACTCGGTGATGGATGCCTGCATCGCGCCGAGTGCACCGATGGCGAGAAACGGCGGATATTCACTTTTGATGGCATAGCCGGCAAACAGGGCAAGCCCGACGGCAAGTGCACTTTTCACCGTCCGCATTCCCAGATGGAACGGAAGTTTTTTCTTTTCGGCAGTCATGCTTTTCTCCTATTTTTCGTCAGCACCGCGCGGCCTGTTCAGCGGAATCTCGCCTGCTGCATGATGCGGTTGTATCGTTTGAAATCGGGCTCATTATAGCACGTTCATTTTTTTCGTCAATTGGCAAACTTCACAGATGAGCAAATCTTGGTGCATTTGCTGTGAAAACGGGGAAAAGATGTACAACCTTTGGGAATATTTTATGGAATGATTGACAGAATCAACGGAAATGTGGTAACATATAACCATTCCAAACGGAAAAATGTGAAAGCCGGATGACACGCTGCCGCTTCAGTCCGGCGGAGAAAAAATCGATATCATGATCCGCGGAGTACCGCGGCGACGAGAAGGAGTTTTTTGCAATGAGTACCAAAAAGAACGATGCGAAAAAGAAGATTGGTTTGGGCGTTGCTGCTGCCGGCGCCGTCGCAGGTGCAGTTGCTGTGGGCGTAGCCGCATATCGCCGCAGCAAGAGCGAACAGGTTTATCACGAGGCCGAGCTGAAGGCGATGAGTGAGCTGGACGATATGAACGCGGAGAACGCATGTGAGGCATGTGAGTGCACAGATGCGTGCGAAAACGCGGAAGAGCAGGTCACCATGGAGGAAAAGCTCGAGGATGCTGCTGAAGCTGTCGAGGAGAAGGCGGACGAAGTCGCCGAAGCAGTCGAGGACAAGGCAGAAGAAGCAGCTGAGGCTGCGGAAGCTGCTGCCGAAGCGGTCGAGGACAAGGCAGAGGATATGGTCGAAGCAGTGGAAGAGGCTCTTGAGGAAGAATAATCCTGAAAAATTCAGTCGGGCGGAGCACGCGTGCGCGGCGCTCCGCCTGCTTTTTGTGCCAAAAAACATACAGGAGGTGCTGTCACGCGATGAGATATGAAGGCCGGGTTTTCCGTCCGCCCAGTGAGGCGTACAGCCTGATCGTACAGGTGACGGTCGGGTGCAGTCACAATAAATGTACATTCTGTGATATGTACAAGGAGAAGCAGTTCCACCTGCGTCCGCTGCAGGATGTTCTGGAGGACTTTCTGCTCGCGCGCCGTGCGTACAGCCATATCGAGCGCATTTTCCTCGCTGACGGCGACGCACTGATGCGCCGCACGGAGGATCTCGCGGTTATTCTCCGGTTCATCCGCGACAAAATCCCGGAATGTACGCGCGTGACAAGCTACGGCTCGCCGCGCAGCATTTTGACCAAGACGCCGGAGCAGCTCAGACTGCTGCGTTCGCTCGGACTGAAAATGATCTATCTCGGTCTGGAGTCCGGCTGTGACGATGTGCTGACCCACATCAACAAGGGTGTGACAGTCGATGAAATTGTACAGGCAGGTCAGATGGTCAAGGACGCCGGCATGAAGCTGTCTGTCACAGCCATCAGCGGGTTGGGCGGCACAGAGAAATGGCGCGAGCACGCCATCGGCACGGCAGAGGCGTTTACCCGCATGAAGCCGGAGTACATCGGACTGCTCACCCTGATGTTTGAAGGGGATACGCCGCTGCAGAAGGAATGGGAGGCGGGAACCTTCCAGCTGCTGACTGCGCCGCAGGTCGCACAGGAGACGCTGCTGCTGCTCGAGCACATCGACAGCGAGGGCAGTATTTTCCGCTCCAATCATGCGTCCAATTATTTGTCGCTCAAGGGCACGCTCAACCGCGACCGCGAGGCACTGTGCGATGTGCTGCGCCATGCGCTGGACGGCGATATCGGTTATAAGAGCGAATATTACCGTGCGCTCTGATCGTTCTTTTTGTTAAAAAATTTTTGAAGCCGCTCCATCTGTTTTCCGATCAGGAAAGATGCGGAGCGGTTTCTGCATTCCTTTGGCAGAAACACCGGAAAATTTCATAAATTGTTCATGCCTTGACGCTATCTTTTGTCCGCCGGGTATGTTACACTTGTGCCAGCAAAAAGAGAGGAGGAATGCCGATGGATTCTGTGTCGCATACAACGGTTGCACATTATCTGCTGAACTTCGTGGAAAAGACAGACGGCATTTCATTTGATCGAAAGGCGTTTGTGTTCGGCAATCTCAAACCGGATCTCAGGGGAGAATACCTGACCAAACGACATTACCCGTCGCTGATGTTCGACGAGGTGATGCAGCGCATCCGCGATTTTGTTGGCCGCTTTTCCATCCGCGCAAGCAACGGCGCGCGGCTCAGCGAGGAACTGGGTGTCATCTGCCACTATCTGACAGATTTTTTCTGCTTTCCGCACAACGATACCATCTATGGCCGCGGGCTGTTCGCCCATTATGTATACGAGAAACGCACGGGAATTCTCATCTCCAGACGCATTGATGCGGCGAAATTTGAAAGCTGGGTTCAGCCCTGTCTGGATCAGGTGCCGCAGACGGTCGATGCACTGATTGCCTGTCTTACCGATCAGCACAGGCGCTATGCCGCACAGCCGCTGCACAGCATCAGCGACGATTTGATTCATATTTGCCGTGTTTTGACCACCACCGTACTGGCTGTCATCCGCTTGACCCGTCCGGCAGGGGACATGCCGCGGGCTTCGGGGAGAAAACCTGCGGGGTATCCGGTATAAAACAGAAGTGTCCGCCTGCAGACAGCCGACATCCGCTCTTCGACAGGGGCGGATTTTTTTATGCCAATGCGTGCCAAAGCGGGAAATGCAGACGAATTCATGATATAATGAGGATATTCCCCCGCGCCGCTCGCCTGATGTGTGCGCAGGGGGCACATGGCGGGAGGTAACATTGTATGGTCAAAAAAAAGCGGGTTTTTGATATCATACAGATTGGAAATGCCAACGACTGGCAGAGCCGGCTGTTCGACTTCGGGTTTATTTTTATGGTGCTGACCAATCTGTTCATCGCCATTTTTGAGACGTTCGACAGCGCGCAGCCCTATCAATCCGCACTCGATACGATTGAACTGATAACGGTGCTCAGCTTTACCGCCGAATATATTTTGCGGGTGTGGACGGCGGAATATCTGTATCCTGCGCTCAATCGAAAACAGGCAGTGCGGGAATATGTTTTGTCCTTTACCGGCATTGTCGATCTGATTTCGTTCCTGCCGTATTATCTGCCTGTGTTTTTTCCGGCGGGCGCGGTGGCATTCCGCATGTTTCGCGTCATCCGTATTCTCCGGCTGTTCCGCATCAATGCGTATTACGATGCCTTTAACGTCATCGGTGACGTCATCAAGTCGAAAAAAGACCAGCTTCTATCCTCCATCTTTATCATACTCATACTGATGACATCGTCCTCGCTGGCGATGTACAGTCTGGAGCATGAGGTGCAGCCGGAGGTGTTCCGAAATGCGTTTTCCGGTTTCTGGTGGGCGGTTTCCACCCTGCTCACCGTCGGATACGGCGATATCTATCCGATCACGACGGCAGGCCGCATTTTCGGCATTATCATCACGTTTCTGGGTGTCGGTATGGTTGCCATTCCGACCGGTATTCTTTCCGCCGGCTTTGTCGAGCAATATACCCGCCTGAAAAGCTTTAACGATTATTCGCTGGAGGCGGACATCCGGTTTGTCCGGCTGGAGGTCGGAGAGAATCATCCGTGGATTCAGCAGCCGGTCAGGGATCTGCCGCTGCCGCCGGGACTGATTCTGGCTGTGATTCAGCGCCGCGGTGATGTGGTCGTGCCGCGCGGCAACACGGTCATCAGGCAGGGAGACCGCCTTGTGCTCGGTGCAGAGGGATATCGGGATGATGCCGGGCTGACGCTGAAGGAGCTGACGCTGAGGGCACAGCATTTGTGGGTCGGGCAGAGAATCCGCGATCTGGATATCTCCCGGCAGACTCTCATTGTCATGGTGCGGCGCAATGGCCGCGTACTGATTCCGAACGGTTCGCTCCGGCTTATGCCGGGTGACACCGTGCTGCTGTATACCAAGCGAAACATCTCTAATACAAAGAATGTGGACGTTTAAGGTACATCTTTGGTGCGTTTTGGGTATCTTTTGCGCCGCCGAAATAACCGTATAGGTGTTGAAAGAATCCGGTCATTGTGTTAAACTATAAACGTATCAGAAACACGAAGGAGAATTTCCGCGCGGCGCGGAAGCATCAATTTTGTGTATACACAGGAGCCGCTCTGCGGGCTGCTGAGATAGAAAAGGAAGGAGACATTTTTATGATTTACTCAACAGAAGTAAAGAACATGTGCCCTGTAACCCAAGGTGTACATCATGGCGCAGCTCCGATTCCGGAGGAAGCAAAATGGGTGAAGGCCAAGGAGGTTAAGGACATTTCCGGTTATACGCACGGCATCGGCTGGTGCGCACCGCAGCAGGGCTGCTGCAAGCTGTCGCTGAACGTCAAGGACGGCATCATTGAGGAAGCACTGGTTGAGACCCTCGGATGTTCCGGCATGACCCATTCCGCAGCAATGGCATCCGAAATTCTTCCGGGACTGACCCTTCTGGAGGCACTGAACACCGACCTCGTATGTGATGCGATCAACACCGCAATGAGAGAACTGTTCCTGCAGATCGTTTACGGCCGCACCCAGAGTGCATTTTCCGAGGACGGCCTGCAGATCGGCGCAGGTCTGGAGGATCTCGGCAAGGGCACCCGTTCCATGCTCGGCACCATGTACGGCACCAAGGACAAGGGCCCGCGCTATCTGGAGATGACAGACGGTTATGTCACCGATCTGGCTCTGGATGAGAATGATGAGATCATCGGTTATAAGTACGTCAACTTCGGCAAGATGATGGACTTCATGAAGGCAGGCGACGATGCGGAAACCGCACTCAAGAAGGCTTCCGGTCAGTATGGCCGCGTTGCGGATGCGGTTAAGTTCATTGACCCGCGCAAAGAGTGATAGAGGAGGATCTAGAAATGCCATTATTTGAATCGTATGAGAGAAGAGAGAAGCAGATTCTCGCAAAGCTCGCTGAATATGGAATCGGCTCGATTGAAGAAGCTGAGAAAATTACAAAGGATGCAGGTCTGGATGTCTATCACATGGTAGAAAATATTCAGCCGATCTGCTTTGAAAATGCCAAGTGGGCATATACCATCGGTGCGGCAATCGCAATCAAAAAGGGATGCCGCAAGGCAGCAGATGCAGCCGCAGCAATCGGTGAAGGCCTGCAGTCGTTCTGCATTCCGGGTTCTGTCGCTGACCGCAGAAAGGTAGGTCTGGGCCACGGCAACCTCGGCAAGATGCTTCTGGAAGAGGACACCGAGTGCTTCGCATTCCTCGCAGGTCATGAGTCCTTTGCAGCAGCAGAGGGCGCAATCGGTATCGCTGAGAAGGCAAACAAGGTTCGCCAGAAGCCGCTTCGCGTTATCCTCAACGGTCTGGGCAAGGATGCTGCACAGATCATTTCCCGTATCAATGGCTTTACTTATGTTGAGACCGAGTACGATTACTTCACCGGCGATCTGAAGGAAGTATTCCGCAAGTGTTATTCCAAGGATCCTTCCAGCCCGCGCGCAAAGGTCAACTGCTACGGTGCAAATGACGTTCAGGAAGGCGTTGCTATCATGTGGCATGAGAATGTCGATGTTTCCATCACCGGCAACTCCACTAACCCGACCAGATTCCAGCATCCCGTTGCAGGCACCTATAAGAAGGAGCGCAATGAGGCCGGCAAGAAGTATTTCTCCGTTGCATCCGGCGGCGGCACGGGCCGTACCCTGCATCCGGATAACATGGCAGCAGGTCCGGCTTCCTACGGCATGACCGATACCATGGGTCGTATGCATTCCGATGCTCAGTTTGCAGGTTCTTCTTCCGTTCCGGCACACGTTGAGATGATGGGTCTCATCGGCGCAGGCAACAACCCGATGGTCGGTATGACCGTATCGGTTGCCGTCAGCATCGAAGAGGCTGCAAAGGCAGGAAAGTTCTGAGAACTGATATTGGCTGATAAAAAACCAGAGGGCTGCGGACAAATTGTCCGCAGCCCTTTTTGCCGTCTGATTGAGGCAAACGGAATATGGTTTGCCCGATCTGCATTCCCCGGCCCGTGTCAGCTTATGACGCTTCCGTTTTCGGCAATTCGATCAATCAAAGGAAGGAAATAATCTTTCCGTGTGATAACGGACGTTGTCGATTGTAATCGAATCTGTATCAAACGCAGCACCTGCTGCGGCCTCGTGATCTTTTCCGTAACAGTTTATCCAGTAACTCCATATGGACACTTATGCTGCAGTATCAGATGCTATGCGAAAAGCATCACAGGACAGAATGGAGAACTTCATTAAAGCGGTTTCAGCCCTGTAAGGGGTAAAATGTGGGGTAAAACAAGAACAGCCACTCGAGAGATACAACTTCTCGGGTGGCTTTTTCTGGTAAAAATAAAAAAACAAGCCTGAAATCAAAACATTTCAAGCTTGTTAACGTGGTGGAGACGAGGGGAGTCGAACCCCTGTCCGAAAGCACTTCCTCAAGGACTTCTCCGGGCGCAGTCATTTGATTGACATTCCCTCTGCCGCACGCCAAATGACAGGCTTACGGGGTCAGTAGCTTCATCATTCATGGGCGGGGCAAAGCTTACCCGCCGCACGTTCACCGCTAAATGACGCTCTGTCCCGAGCCGCGGTACTCTCAGGCAGAACGGGCCGGCCTAATTAGGCAGCCTGTAAAGAATAATTGTTGTTGTTTAATTTATAAACAGTTGAGGCTTTTAACGCAGCGTCCTCACTGCGGCCCGCTATCCCGGATTCCGCACCCCCGTCGAAACCGGTACGTCCCCGGATAGAAAGAAAAACGAAAGCTCAGCGGCGCGCCTTGAGTGCGCGGTCCATTTCACGCCGTGCATCGCGCTTGGCAGCATCTGCGCGCTTGTCATACAGCTTTTTGCCCTTGCACAATCCCAGTTCAACCTTGACACGTGCATTTTTGAAATACAGTGACAACGGAATGAGGGAATACCCGTCCTGTTTGGACTTGCCGTACAGGAGCATGATTTCCTTTTTGTGCATGAGCAGTTTGCGCTCGCGCAGCGGATCTTTGTTGAAAATATTGCCCTTTTCATAGGGGCTGACATGCATTCCTTTGACAAAGATTTCACCGCCGCGGAAGATGCAGTAGGAATCCTTTAGGCTGACAGTGCCCTGACGGATGGATTTGACCTCCGTGCCGGACAGCTCAATGCCGCACTCATAGGCCTGCTCGACGAAATAATCGTGTCTGGCTTTTTTGTTGGCAGTAATCTGTTTGGTGCCTTTTTTATTTCCCGCCATGACAGCAATCATCCTTTCGTTTCAGTATCTTATATCATATCCGTCATACAGCCGAAAGTCAAGCGGAAAATACAGTTTTTCCGGTAAAATCAGGAACGTCCGGACGGGCTCAAACAGACAGCAGAAAATGCTGCAAAAGCGCAGCGAAAACAAGGAGTTTTTCCAGAGATTTGTTGGGAAAGGCTTGTACTTATCCGTCAAACATCCTATAATAAATATATACTCCATCCATAGCACAGCTGTCTGACAGCTGAAAAAACAACAGTTGATTGATAGAAAATGGAGGGCTGATGACCTATGAAGATATTGGTACTGGGATCCATCAACATTGACTATAACTATTCTGTCGGACATATCACGACCCCGAAGGAGACACAGGCTTCCACCGCGATGGAAATGTTTCCGGGCGGAAAGGGAATGAATCAGGCACTGGCACTTGCGCGCGCCGGCATGGATGTACAGCTGGCGGCTATGATCGGCCCGGATGGTGCGGAAACACTCGAGCTGATTCGCCAGGCAGGTGTCGATACCTCTCTGGTCCGCACAGTTGACGATCGCACCGGACATGCCATTATTCAGGTCGATGAGGTCGGCCAGAATGCGATTCTGCTTTTTGCCGGTGCAAATCATATGATTGACGAGGCGTATGTGGATGAGGTTCTTGCGGGATATGAAGAGGGAGATATTCTCGTATTGCAGAATGAGATTTCCTGCCTCGGCTATATTCTGGAGCGCGCGTATGAAAAGAACATGTATATCGTGTTCAATCCGTCGCCGTTCACCCGCGACCTGCCGCAGCTTGATCTGCATAAGGTTTCCATGTTCTGCCTCAATGAGGTCGAGGGACGCGCGCTGACCAGTTATGTACAGCCGGGCGATATTCTGATCCAGCTTGAGCAGCAGTATCCCGACAGCGAGTTCCTGTTTACCCTCGGCGCACAGGGCGCATTCTATAAAAAGAAGGGTGAACAGTACTATCAGCCCTCCGTATCCGTTCCTGTTGTCGACGCAACGGCGGCCGGAGATATCTTCGAGGGTTACTTCCTCGCAAGTCATCTGAAGGGAAAGGATCCGGTCGAATCGATGAAATATGCAAGCTATGCGGCGGCATATTCGATTATGCATCCGGGTGCAGCGTATTTCTCTGCGCCGACCAAAGAGCAGGTAAAGGCCTTTATCGAGGGCCTGAAGGACTGCGGCAGGATGTAAGACCGCACAGCACATATTCCGCCGGTATCTTGCAGGATACAGGGCGGTTATGATATACTGATGTGAAAGACTGTGCAGCGGTTTGCTGTGCAAGAAAAACAGGGAGAAAATAAGAAATGAATCAGTTAGCAGAGCGCATCGAGCAGCTCAAAAAAGAAAAAGATGTTGTGGTGCTCGCGCACTTTTATGTAGAGGATGAGGTGCAGGATATCGCCGATTATATCGGGGATTCCTATTATCTGAGCAAGATCGCGGCAGATGTACCGCAGAGCACCATTCTGTTTTGCGGCGTCAGATTTATGGGCGAAAGCGCAAAGATTCTCAGCCCGGAAAAGACCATCCTGATGCCCGATCTGACGGCAGACTGTCCGATGGCGCATATGATTACGCCGGAGGATGTTCGCGCTATGCGGAAAAAATATCCCGGCAGTGCGGTTGTCTGTTATATCAACTCGACCAGTGAGACCAAGGCGGTTTCTGATGTCATTGTCACATCTGCAAATGCCAAGAAAATCGTGGAGTCGCTGCCGAATGAGGACATCTGCTTTATTCCGGACTGCAATCTCGGCCGGTTCCTGCAGAAGGATATGCCGGGCAAGCGCTTCCATTTCCACAACGGCTGCTGCCCGATTCATGCGCGTGTCACGCCGGAGGGCATTGCGGCGGCAAAGGCGGAGCATCCCGATGCCAAGGTTTTAATTCATCCGGAATGTGTGCCGGAGGCTGTCGCAATGAGCGATTATGCCGGCAGCACCTCGGGCATCATCAAATATGCGACCGAGTCGGACGCAAAGGAATTTATCATTGTCACGGAGCCGGGCGTCATGCATCGCCTGCGCACCAGCAATCCGGACAAGATTTTCTACCCGTTTGAGCAAATGGGTGTATGTGAGGATATGAAAAAGATCACCATGGAAAAGGTTCTGCATGTGCTGGAAACCTTTGACAATCAGGTCGAAATGCCGGATCAGCTGCGTGAGGACGCAAAGAGCGCACTGGTTCGCATGCGCGAGCTGGCACAGTAAGGGGGAGCCGTTATGGAGACTGCTGACATTCTGGTTGTCGGCACCGGTGCTGCGGGATTGTTTAATGCGCTGCAGCTGCCCGAAAATATGGATGTCCTCGTCGTGACCAAGGAAGAGGCCGATCACAGCGATTCCTTTCTGGCACAGGGCGGTATGTGCGTACTGCTCGATGAGGACGATTACGACAGCTATTTTGAAGATACCATGAAAGCCGGCCACTATGAAAACAACAAGCAGTCGGTGGATATCATGATTCGCTCCTCCCAGCACATTGCGCAGGAGCTTGTCGATTACGGCGTTGATTTCGAGCGCGATGAGCAGGGCGGCTTTGTCTTTACCCGCGAGGGTGCACATTCGGAAAACAGAATTCTGTTCCATGAGGATCTGACCGGACGGGAAATTACCAGCAAACTGCTCGCACGCGCCATGGAGCGCCCCAACATTCGCATTGAGGAGTACACCACACTGGTGGACATCCTGTGCAGTGAGGAGGAAAACCGCTGCTACGGTGCGGTTGTGCGTGACCGCGACGGTACGATTCGCGAGATTCGCGCGCGGGCGGTCGTGCTTGCGACCGGCGGCCTCGGCGGACTGTTCCGCTTTTCCACCAATTTCCCGCACATTTCCGGCGACGCACTCGCCATCGCGATGCGCCACGGCATTGAAATTGAACACATTAACTATATTCAAATCCATCCGACTACCTTGTACACCACCAGACCGGGCCGCCGGTTCCTGATTTCGGAATCGGTGCGCGGGGAAGGCGCGTATCTGCTCAACGCCAAGGGCGAGCGATTTGTCAATGAACTGCTGCCGCGCGATCTGTTGGCACAGGAAATCGGCAGACAGATGAAACGGGACGGCCGTCCGTATGTCGATCTGTCCGTCACACATCTTGATCCCGACTTTGTGCGCAAACGCTTCCCGAATATCTACAAACAGTGTCTGGAAGAGGGCTATGACATGACCAAGCAGCCGATTCCGGTCACACCGGGACAGCATTATTTTATGGGCGGCATCAAGGTGGATCTGGACAGCAAGACCTCGATGGACGGTCTGTATGCTGTCGGCGAGACCAGCTGCAACGGCGTGCACGGACGAAACCGGCTGGCGAGCAATTCGCTGCTGGAGAGCCTTGTCTTTGCCGAGCGCGCGGCACATCACGCCGCCGCACATATTTCACTGGAGCAGCCGGTTTCCCACGAGAATATTCCGTTTGATCCGGCGGATTATGTGGATATCGATGAGAAAAACCGGCAGGCAGTTTTAGAGGAAATCAGACGAAAGGACGAAGCATTTTATGAGCAGTGGCTCCACTATGATTCTTAATATGGACCCTTCCATTCTCGCGGCACTGCGCGAGGATATTACGAGTGAGGATGTCAGCACCAACGCCATTATGCGCCACCCGCAGCAGGGTAAGGCTGAGCTGATCTGCAAGCAGGACGGCATTCTCTGCGGACTGGATGTATTTGCCCGCGTATTTGAGCTGCTGGAAAGCGGTGCGCATTTTGAAACGACCTATCAGGACGGCGATGCGGTCAAGAAGGGCGAGCTGATCGGCGTGATTTACGCAGATATCCGCACGCTTCTGACCGGAGAGCGCACAGCACTCAATTATTTACAGCGCATGAGCGGCATTGCGACCAACACCCGCCGTATGGTCGATATTCTCAAGGGCACAAAGACCACGCTGCTCGATACACGCAAGACCACGCCGACACTGCGTATTTTTGAAAAATATGCGGTTAAGGTGGGCGGTGCGACCAATCACCGCTACAACCTGTCCGATGGCGTGATGATGAAAGACAACCACATTTGCGCAGCGGGCTCGATCACCAAAGCGGTGCAGATGGCGCGCGAATATGCGCCGTTTGTGCGCAAGATTGAGGTCGAGTGCGAGACGCTTGAGCAGGTTCGCGAAGCGGTCGAATGCGGCACGGACATCATCATGCTCGACAATATGGACAATGAGACGATGCGCGAGGCGGTCAAAATCATCGACGGCCGTGCGGAGACCGAGTGCTCCGGCAATGTCACGGCGGAGCGTCTGCTCGAGATTGCTGACATCGGTGTGGACTTTGTTTCCTCCGGCGCACTGACCTATGCGTCTCCGGCAATGGACATCTCTCTGAAGAATCTGACAGCAATCTGATCGATTTTTTTGCGGTAAAAACGCCTGTTTCGCGCGAAACAGGCGTTTTTTATGTCAGTTTTGTAAATGAATCTGCTGCACACGGCTTCATCCGCGCAGCTGTCGGGGCGCATGCCGGTTACCGCTTCGTTTTGCCGAACAGCTCGCGCACTCCGAGCACGAGCAGCAGTACGCCGAACAGGCGCCGCAGCCAGTCGGAAGAAATCGCACCGGCAGCCATGGAGGCGAGCGGCGCGGTCACACAGCCTGCGGCTGCACACCAGAGCGCGGTGCGCAGTTTTACAAGGTGATGCCGCAGATGCGAAAGCAGCGCGGCAGGAGCGCAGCAAAGAAAGTACAGCAGATTGATGCCTGCGGCGGTGTACTGCGCCGTCCCGGTAAACAGGGTCAGCCAAAGGATGAGCAGTGAGCCGCCGCCAATACCAAAGCCGGAGAGTATGCCGGTCACGGCGCCGACCAGAAAGCCCGTCATAACAGCAGCACCGCGCGCACGCCGCCCCAGAGCAGCAGCAGTGCAAACGCTTTTCGCAGGAGCGGGACGGATACCTTGGAAAACAGCAGCCCGGATAAGATGCCGCCTGCCGCACCGCCGAGCAGATAGGGCATGGCAGCAGACAGAGAAATGCCGCCGCTGCGGAAGTAAATGACAGCGCTGACAGCGGAAAGCGGAAAAATCACGGCAATGGATGTGGCAAACGCGCTCTTTGCCTGCATACCGAGCCAGCTGGTGAAAAGCGGAACGAGAAACAGTCCGCCGCCGGACCCGAAAAAGCCGTTTGCCGCACCGGCACATGCGCCGATCACCAGACATTTGGTGCGTTCCGTCATGACAGAATCTCCTTTCTGACCGAAAAAAACAGCATACCGGAAACCGGCATGCTGTTATCGTGGACAGAAACGAAACCAATTATACGAAAACGGAAGGATATGGGTCAGCCAACCGCTTCACAGGTCATGACACGGGTCTGACCGCGGACCACATCGCCGCTCGCCACTGTGATATCAGAGAGCATGGCGTTGGTGAGAATGCACGGAAACTCAACCTGGTAGCCGTGCGCGCGGATGTCGTCAATATCACAGGTAAACAGCGGCTCACCCGCCTTGACGGTCTGGCCTTCCTGCGCGCACAGTGTGAACTTCGGGCTGTACATGCCCTGATCGTCAATGTCAGCGCACAGCATCAGCTCAATATCGTGTGCCGGATCGAGAATGGTGACCGCGCGCTTGGCGGCAGAGGTCATGCTGACCATGCAGTCACACGGCGCACACACCGTGCCCTCGCCTGCGGAAGGGAAAATGGCGATGCCGTCGCCCAGTTCCTTGCTGCTGAGTGTTTTGTCATAAACCGCTTCGATCGGAACACACTTGCCGGTCGCCGGTGCAATAAAATCATAGGTGCTAGTCATGGAAATGTTCTCCTCTTGAAGAAAATATCTTAGCAGGCGCAGTGCGCCTTTGCTTTTGCAAAAAAGAGTTTCGCACAAATGCAAAGGTTTTTCAATAGGCAAGTTTCACAACGAAAAATTGTTTTTGAAAAAATGGATGTGCAGTCTGATGAAATGTTTCGAATGTTACAAATATAAACAAAAACATGTTGAATCAGCACAAAAATACCAAGATAAAATTGTGCAAAACAGAGAAAGAAAGCCGGCCAGCACAAAGAGAACACACAAAAAAGAACGCACCGGAGAAAGAGGACTCCGGTGCGAATTTATCGAAAAATGTTATTTTGCAGTACAATTCACTGCTCGTCGGACAGCATACCGCTGACACCGCTGTCCATCAGACTTTGCAGGTCGCGCAGCAGCTTTTGCGCGCTTTCGGGGACAGGTGCATCCTGTGCCTGCAGCTCCTCAATGCCGTATTTGATCTGATCGAATGCATCCATCGCATCCGGCAGCATACCGACTGCGGCCGAGCGCAGGGAAGCGGCGTCCTGCTTTTCATCGGTGAGCGCAGCGGTCACGGCATCGGACAGGGAATGGAACGACTGCGCTGCATCGGAAAAATGACGCTGCGCTTCGGACAGCTCCTCCGGCGCTTTTGCCGCCGCCAGTGCATCGATCGGTTCTGCCAGCGACTGCACGGCATCCAGCACAATCTGACGGTCTGCCGAGCCCGCTGCCCGCCGCTCCGCCATGTGCTGCATCAGGCCGCTCTCCATCTCGTACAGCTTGTCAAACGGCTCGGTAAGCTGTGCACTGTACGCTTCGCGCTGCTCCTGCAGCTCCAGCTGCTTCTGATTTTGGCTCCATTTGCTCACGCCGGCCATGACACATACACCGATCACCGCCGCAAACAGGAAGCAGAGGAAAATCAAAAAGGCTGTTTTCTTTTTCATGTCACTTCGTCTCCAGCTGACCGGTCGCCTGTGCAGTGAGATAGGCGTTGATAAAGCCGTCAATGTCGCCGTCCATTACGGCGTCTATATTGCTGTTTTCAAAGCCGGTACGCGTATCTTTTGCCAGCGTGTACGGCATAAAGACATAGGAGCGAATCTGGCTGCCCCATTCGATTTTCTTCTGGTCGCCCTTGATGTCCGAGATTTTATCCAGATGCTCGCGCTCTTTGATTTCCACCAACTTGGCGCGCAGCATTTTCATACAGTTTTCCCGGTTCTGGAACTGGCTGCGTTCTGTCTGACAGCTGACCACAATGCCGGTCGGCTTGTGAATCAGGCGAACGGCGGAGGAGGTCTTGTTGATGTGCTGACCGCCTGCGCCCGAGGAACGGAACACCTGCATCTCGACGTCCTCCGGACGAATTTCGACCTCGGTGTCGTCGTCGATTTCCGGCATGACCTCCACGGCAGAGAACGAGGTGTGCCGGCGGCCGGACGAATCGAACGGCGAAATGCGGACGAGACGGTGTACGCCGGATTCGCTTTTGAGGAAGCCGTAGGCGTTTTCGCCTTCAATCAGAATGGAGGCGGATTTGAGTCCCGCGTCGTCGCCCTCCAGATAGTCCATGAGCTTATAGGTGAATCCGTGGCGCTCTGTCCAGCGCGTGTACATGCGGTACAGCATTTCGCACCAGTCCTGCGCCTCTGTGCCGCCGGCACCCGCGTGGAAGGACAAAATGGCGTTGTTTGCGTCATATTCGCCCAGCAGGAGCGTCGCCAGCTTGCGGCGGTCGAGCTCATCCGACAGCGCGTCAAAGCCCTCGCGCAGCTCGTCGAGCATGGACTCGTCCTCCGCTTCGATCGCAAGATCACACAGCGTCAGCAGATCTTCGTGCTGGCTGCGCAGGCTGTGGAAGCCTTCGATTTTGTCCTTAAGCGCCTTGGTGCGCTTCAGGATCTTTTGAGAATTTTCGGTGTCGTCCCAGAAGCCCGGCTCACTCGCGCGGTTTTCCAGTTCCTCCACCTCATCCGCCGCGTGCTCGAGGTTGTAGGCCTGTCCCAGCTCCTCAATCGCCGGCTCGAGCGCGTTGAGGCGCTGTCTGTATTCTTCAAATTCGATGAGTGCCAAAATAATTTCTCCTCACAATTACAGAAATTTTTTCGTGTTCTTAACTCATTATTATAGTGAAACGCGCAAAAGAAGTAAAGATTTTTTTGCGTAAGGCAGAAAAAAGCGAGTTTTTTACAAATTGTTGGTTTTTCTTCCACGCAAATTGTGCTATAATGCAGATTGAATCATTGGCCAATGCGAAAAAACTGCTTGGCTGGAATATCAGAGAGGATTTTATACGAATGGCCCGTTTTTTAGAAAAAATATTCGGCACGCACAGCGATCATGAGCTCAAGCGAATCAGACCCATTGCCGACAAGGTAGATGCCCTGGAGGAAGAGTACCGCGGCCTGAGCAACGCACAGCTGCGTGCAAAAACCGATGAATTTAAGAAGCGCTATCAGGAGGGCGAATCGCTGGACGATCTGCTGCCGGAGGCGTTTGCAACCATGCGCGAGGCGGCTGACCGCGTGCTCGGTCTGCGCCATTACCGCGTACAGGTGATCGGCGGCATTGTCCTGCACCAGGGACGCATCGCTGAGATGAAGACCGGTGAAGGCAAGACGCTGGTGGCAACCCTGCCGGCGTACCTCAACGCACTGACCGGCAACGGCGTGCACATCGTCACCGTCAACGATTACCTCGCCAAGCGCGACAGCGAATGGATGGGAAAGGTTTACCGCTTTCTCGGCCTGACGGTGGGACTCGTCATTCACGATGTTCAGCCCGATCAGCGCAAGGTCATGTATCAGGCGGATATTACTTACGGAACGAACAATGAGTTCGGCTTCGATTATCTGCGCGACAACATGGCGATTTACAAGCAGAACATGGTGCAGCGCGGACATCCGTTTGCCATCGTGGATGAGGTTGATTCCATTCTCATCGACGAGGCGCGCACCCCGCTCATCATTTCCGGACGGGGCGACAAGTCCACCGACCTGTATCAGCAGGCGGAGAACTTCGTCTGCCGCCTGAAGAGCTACCGCATCAAGGAGACCGACGACAAAATTGACGTCGAGGAGGAGGGCGAGCGCCTGCGTCTCGAGGAGGAGCAGCGGCGCGCCGATCCCAAGCATGCAAAGCCGCTGACGGATGAGGATCGTCAGATTCTCGCGCAGCTCAATGCCGATTATGTCATCGACGAAAAGGCAAAGACCGCGGTGCTGTCCGCAATCGGACAGAAGAAGGCGGAGCAGTATTTTAACGTCGCCAATCTGTCCGATCCGGAAAATGCGACGCTGATGCACCATATCAATCAGGCGATCCGCGCGCACGGCATCATGCACCGCGATGTGGATTATGTTGTGCGCGACGATGAAATCATCATCGTCGATGAGTTCACCGGCAGACTGATGTTCGGCCGCCGCTACAACGAGGGCCTGCATCAGGCGATTGAAGCCAAGGAACATGTACAGGTACAGCGCGAGAGCAAGACGCTCGCAACCATTACCTTCCAGAACTATTTCCGCCTGTACGGCAAGCTGTCCGGCATGACCGGTACGGCGCTGACCGAGGAGGATGAATTCCGCGAGATCTACAAGCTGGATGTCATCGAAATTCCGACCAACCGTCCGATCGCCCGCATCGACCGCACGGACTGCGTATACCGCACGGAGCAGGGCAAATTTCGCGCGGCAATCCGCAAAATCAAGGAATGCCACGACAAGGGTCAGCCGATTCTGGTCGGTACGGTTTCGATTGACAAGAGTGAGCTGCTCTCCAAAATGCTCAAGCGCGAGGGCATCCCGCACAACGTGCTCAACGCAAAGTTCCATGAGCAGGAGGCAGAGATTGTCGCACAGGCAGGCCGGCTGGGTGCCGTTACGATTGCAACCAATATGGCAGGCCGCGGCACGGATATTGTTCTCGGCGGCAATGCGGAGCACATGGCAGTCAATGCGCTGCGCAAGGCGGGCTTTGAGGAGCCGGTCATCACGGAGGCGACCGGCCATGCGGACACCGAGGATCCGGATGTTTTACAGGCGCGTGCGGAATTTAAGCGCCATTACGAGGAATTCAAGAAGCAGACGGATGCCGATGCGGAGCGTGTGCGCGCGGCAGGCGGTCTGTGTATCTTAGGTACAGAGCGGCATGAATCCCGCCGCATTGACAACCAGCTGCGCGGACGTGCCGGCCGTCAGGGCGACCCGGGCGAGTCGAATTTCTACATTTCCATGGAGGACGACCTGATGCGTCTGTTCGGCTCCGACCGCGTGCTCGGCATGCTCGACAAGATGGGCATGGATGATGAGACGCCGATTGACCAGAAGATGCTGTCAGGCGCCATCGAAAGCGCACAGAAAAAGGTCGAGTCGCGCAACTTCGCCATTCGTAAAAATGTCCTGCAGTATGACGACGTGCTCAATACACAGCGCGAGGTGATCTACAAGCAGAGACAGGACGTGCTCGACGGCATTGATCTGAGCAGCGCGATTCTGGGTATGGTGGACAGCGTGGTTTCCACCGTTGTACACGGCGTGATGGGAGAAAAAGCCTATGTGGAAGCGGAGGATGTGGAAAACATCAAGCGCCATTTCCTCGGCCAGTTCCTGACAGAGGAAGATCTCTCCTACACCGATGCGCAGCTCAACGACCTGACGCCGGAGTCGCTGACCAATGAAATCTGCGACATCGCGCACCGCGTCTATGCGAAGAAGGAGGAAGAGCTGACGCCGAACATCATGCGTGAGCTCGAGCGCGTGGTTCTGCTGCGCAATGTCGATGAGAAGTGGATGGATCACATCGACGCGATGACAGAGCTGCGAAACGGCATCCGCCTGCGCGCCTATGCACAGCACGACCCGGTTGTGGAATACAAGCGCGAAGGCTCGGAGATGTACGACGAGATGATTGCGATGATTCGCGAGGATACCGTGCGCATGATGTACATCGCGCGCGTGCGCGTGCATGAGGAGCCGAAACGCGAAAAGGTCGCCGAGGAAACGGGCACATCGGGCGACCAGACCGTCAAGCGCACGCCGCAAAGGGCGGTCAAAAAGCCCGGGCGCAACGATCCCTGCCCGTGCGGCAGCGGCAAGAAGTACAAAAAGTGCTGCGGACGCAACGCTTAACGGATAGAATTGTCCCGATGAGACAGGAGAGGGGCGGCGGCATCGCTGTGCCGCCGCCCGCTTTTGCTGCATCCGGAGAAATTGGAACGGGCAGCTGGACGCGCCTGTTTTCCTGAGAGGAAGCCGAACAAAATGAAACGAAAATGGAGTTATATACTGCTTTTGCTGCTGGCGGGCGCGGGCGGCGCGGTGCTGCGCGGATTCAGCCTGCTGTACGGACGTGAGCCGGAAACCGGGCTGCCGACAGCCGGCTATGTGCCCGCTGCCGCGCTGATTGCGCTGACGGCCGTCGTCATCGCCGCTGCATTCCTGCTCAGCCGCGTGTGGTTTGGCGGGGTGAACGACAGCAGCTATGAGCAGATGTTTGAGGGCGCAGGGGTGCCGGAGCGTCTGCTGCGTGTGCTGGCCGCGTCGGGTATTGTCTGCGGCGCGGGGTTCGCGCTGGCCAATCTGCCGTATCTTCTGGCAGAACAGACCGTGAACGTCAACGGTGAGCTGCTGTATCCCGGCCTGCTCGTCGCGGCTGCACTGGCGGCAAAGTGGGTGCTGTGCCTGCTGTCGGGCGTACTGCTTTTCATCGCCGCTGTGCGCCCGAACAAGCCGGTCACGCGCCTGACCGGTCTGTGTGCTACCGTGCCGATGTTCTGGTGCTGTCTCGACCTGATTCTCATTTATCACGAGAACAGCGGAAATCCGGTGCTTTCGGCATACAGCTATGTGCTGATTCTGGTCATCGCGGTGATGGCGTCGTTTTACAGCATCGGCAGCTTTTTGTATGCAGCGAAAAGCCCGGCGGTTCGGTATTTTGCCGCTGTCGGCGCGGCGTGGTATCTCGCGTGCACGCACATCGGCGGGCTTGCCATCTGGTTTGCGTGCTCGGGTGCGGAGACGGAACTGCTGCTCGCACAAACCGGTCTGGGCGGTGTTCTGCGCGCCGCTGCCTATGGCTTTGCCGCCGTTTATCTGCTGGTGACGCTCATCGGCTCGCTGCGCCGTGCGCGCCTGTAAATGCAAAAAAACAGCCCTTCGACGAAAATCGAAGGGCTGCATCTGTTTTTGGGGAATATTACGGCTGCTCCGGCAGACCGAGGTAATTGAGCGGAAACAGGCTGTCCGGCAGAGGCTGTCCGGTCTGGACCGCATCGTAGCACAGGTCCATAAGCTGTGCGGCAGGACGCTGCGCCTGTTCGAGCAGCTGGAAATAATCGGTATATCGCCGCAGATGCGGGGTCGCCGCGTCAATCCATGCCTGATGGCTGCGGTTTACACAGTCTGCGGGAAGCGGCTGCGGCGGGCGAATCAGGCTGGAGACCGAGCCGTTTGCACCGATGCGGCGCTCCATCCAGCTGATTGCCGCGGTACGGCGGCCGGACGGGTCGTGCAGCATGCGCTGGATGCGCAGCATGGAACGCATGGATGCACGCACGGCGGATGCGGAAACGCGCGTGCCGTATACCTGCCAGATTGCTTCGGGCAGCAGCGCACATGCGCCTGCCATGCTTCGCTCATCCGCGGACAGCATGAGATGCGCGCGAAACTGCATCGCGGAGCCGGGATGCGTGTGCTCGAGCAGCGCGCGGTCCAGCTCAGCCTCGCACAGATTGTGCTGTGCACTGTGCGGCAGATCCGGAAACAGCGGGTCGAGCCGATAATTTGCCATATAGGTCACAAACGGATGCGCAGTGCGGTCGAGAATATAATGACAGCAGAAACCCAGCAGATAGGCGGTGGCTTCGGGCGTGTTTTCCTTGGCACACTGCGCTGTCAGCGCGGCAAAAAAACGGGCGACGCGCTGCTCGTGAATACGGTGCGCCACGCGGGAAACGCGGTTTTCCAAAAGCGGCTGGTGGTAGAAAAGAATGTCCGGCCCCTGGGCGCCCCAGTGGAACGCGCCGGGTGCGGCAGCGGCAGCGGTAGCCAGATACGGCTGCGCCTGTGCGAGCGCAGCGGCGGCAAATCGCTGGTGAGAAACAAGCGCTGGCATGCCTGCAATACCTCCAAATCAAACATTTTAGAACAGATTATATCATATT
>OCVV012858923.1_pt1 | contig 76947 bp, 31 predicted proteins | sample 1539721 | NCBI WGS metagenome assembly OCVV01 (sample SAMN02144230, study PRJEB22623) | gut metagenome | biome: sheep rumen | host: Ovis aries | place: New Zealand
ATTAATATTTTATCATGAAAGGAGTTGCTTTTTTACAAAGCTAAAGCCTACGTTACTACCGGCATAGCCGGAAGATTATACACATTTAAAGCTAGAGTTTTTTCAAACTCTAGCTTTTTTAATTTCCATCAAGATTAACATCTACTTTAATAACTTCACTAGTATTTCCATCACTCACAATTTGAATGGTACCATCTTCGTCTGTTCTGTATATAACACTATTTTGCTTGTTTAACCTATCCAATATTTTTTTCTTTGGAAGGCCATAACTATTATCTTTTCCAACAGAAATAATTGATATTTCTGGTTTAACTTGCTTTAAAAAATCTGATGATGTACTTGTATTTGAGCCATGATGCCCTACTTTTAGTACATCAATATCGTTCCATTCTCTAGATTTTTCATTTATAACTTCTGCATCCCCCATAAACAAATATTTCTGCGTCCCATATCTAATCTCTAGTACAATCGATTCTTCGTTTATGTTTTCTGGATCTGAATTATCTACTGTCATTATTTCACATTCAGCATTTCCTATGTTAAATTTTTCTCCAATAACGGCCTCATCTATTCCCATATTCTTTGAAGCAAGTGATTTCAATAATCTCTTATAAAAACTTGTCGTTGATATCGCATTATAAGGCAAGTAAAACTTTCCAACTTCAAAATTATCTATTATATCACTCATGGATCCAATATGGTCCTCATGGACATGTGTTCCAATTACAACATCTAGTTTTTCTATTCCAAGAGTTTTTATTGCATTTACAACATTATCGCCATCTGCACTATTTCCACTATCTATTAACATCGTACTATTATTTTGCATTATTAGTGTGCAATCAGCCTGACCTACATAAAAATAAACAATATTAAGTTTTGTTTTATCTATATTTAAACCACTTGAAACACTTTCAACTATTTCTGGCTTTTGTACATAATTTAAAATTTGAGTAATATTCTCTTTTTTTACATTCGTTATGCTACTATCTGCAACAGCAAAAAGGCCATTCTTTTCGGCCAATATCATCATAACAAAGATAACAATGCAAGTTATTAGCTTTTGTAATTCTCGATTTTTCTTTTTCCTTCGTGCCATCTGTTTTATCCTTTCTTTACACAAATTCTACCAAAAGTGTGGATAAAAAGCAACTTGAAAAAAATACCATTATTAAATATAATGTATGTAATTTTTCAAAGGAGTAAACTAATCTATGGACTTTAATCAAAATTATGACGATGGTCATATTACCGTTGACCAAGTCATTGCACAAAATAATAAAAGAATATCCGAACACAAGAAAAAGCAAAACAACAATAAAACCGATTTTGGTAATACCCCAAAATCATCAAAGAAACATTCTAAAAAGAAAAGTAAGAAAAAGATGGGTATTGGAATTCTTATATTTAGACTTATCTCTTTAATAATAATTATCGTTTGTGCTCGTGTATTACTTAATTGGCATAAAGAAAACAAAATCAATAATGAGGTGATTTCAAGCTTACAAGATGATACAAACATCGAAAGAACTTCCATAGATGTTGATTCTATTGAAGAGAATTCAGAAGAAAATAATGAGAATAATGATAATAATAATGGCGATGAAGAAGATGATAATGACAATTCAGATTCTGAAGATCGTATTCAACTTGTTTCTACTAATTTTGAAGATTTGCTTTCAAAAAATAGCGATACGGTAGGTTGGGTCTATATTGCGAATACCAACATTAATTTTCCTGTCGTAAAGACATCAAATAATAGCTTTTACCTAAAGCATAATTTCAAAAAAGAGTACAACAGTGCTGGTTGGATTTTTGGAGATTATAGAAATAATTTTGACGAACTTGACCAAAATACAATTGTATATGGACACAATAGAAGAAACGGAACAATGTTTAGTAATCTGAAAAAATATCTAAACACTTCATTTGCAAATCGACTTTCTGCTAAGTATTTTTCATTTAATACCATTAACCAAAGATATGTTGCAAAAGTTTATTCAGTATATAAAATATCATCAGCAAAACTTATTCTTTCAAACAACTATGAAAATGATGAAGAATATGAAAGATTTATTAATGAAGCAAAAGCACTTAGTGTTCACCAATACGATACTGACATTTCTACAAATGATAAAACTTTAACGTTATGCACTTGTGATGATAATACAGCATATCGTATTGTTATTCATTCAAAACTTATACCAATAGATGCACAGGGAAACGAACAACGTGATGACCAAGATAGCGAAAATGATGATGAAAACGATGACCAACAGAATGAAGATCGTTCTGAAGATCAGTAAGATAAATATGAAAAATAAAAATGTAAAAGGGCGAATAAATCGCCCTTTTATTATTCTATATCGATTATTATGATATTCTAATATTCTATAAACTAATTATTATCTTGTGTTGGTGCATCATCAGTACTTAGTTCTATTGTTTCCGTGCTTTCAGTTTTTTCCTCTGAAGCTGCAACTATATTAGCTTTTTCATATTCATTATATCTTGACAACATCTTTCTTTGATAATTAATTAGTGAAAGGAAACCTAGTACTATTCCAAGCTCGACAATTACCGTACTCTTAACTATACTATTCTTTTTTATATTATATTGTTCATTCATGTCTTGTTCTAGCTTTTCAACGTACTCTTGTGAAAAAGCTTGTGAATTGAACACTTTATAATATGCTATTTCCGCTCTCTCATATTTCAAATTAAGATTTAAAAGTGAAAGCCCTGTAAATATTGTCATTACTATACATATGACATAGAAAACTGTCATCTTTTTAACCACTCTACAATAACTTTCTGGATTCATAATGCATTTTTTAAATACATCCATGGTGCTTACTCTACATGTAAACCTCACTAATACAAAACAAAAAATTGCAAGTATCACAGATAGTATCATTCTTGTACTTTCTATTTTAAGCCCTTGCGCATTTGTCGTCATCTTTCCAGCTAAAACCAACAAAAGTACTACCATGACATAAAATATTATTCCATATGAAGCAAATCCTGTGATAATAGATTTCACAACGGTATTTACCGATACTTCTTTCTTTTCCATCTACTTTCTCCTTTGTGCAAATGTATGCTTATAAATAATATATACATGATTATTATAATAATAATTATAATAATTAGCAAGTGGAATTTGGGGACGGACCTTTTATTCTTTTTTCAAAATCAGCTGTATCCCTTAGCCATGTTGTTTTACAGAAGAAAAACTAATTACACACTAGGGGACGGATGTTATTCATGTTTTAAAATATGAATAACATCCGTCCCCTAGTGTGTAATTAGTTTTAAGCTTATATCTATACTCTCATAAGGTATACATGGATTTTTAAAATTTCTCTCTAACTTGCGTCCCCAGATTCACCTTTTAATTTTTCTGCTCTATCTGTTGCAATTAGGCTATCTATCATTTCATCCATATCTCCATTTAGGAAGTTATCAAATTGGTAAATGCTTAGTCCAATTCTATGATCTGTAATTCTTCCTTGAGGATAATTATATGTTCTAATTTTTTCACTTCTATCTCCAGAACCTACTTGGCTTCTTCTTTCATTTGCACGTTCTTTATCTCTCTTTTCTTGTTCAGCATTATAAATTCTTGAGCGAAGTAATCTCATAGCATATTCTCTATTTTGAACCTGTGATCTTTCTGTCTGGCACTCTGCAACTATACCGGTTGGCTCATGAATTAATCTAACTGCTGACGATGTTTTATTTACGTGTTGACCTCCAGCGCCAGATGCTCTAAACACCTCCATCTTAATGTCTGCTGGATTTATTTCAACATCAAGTTCTTCTGCCTCTGGAAGTACGGCAACTGTAACAGCTGATGTATGAATTCTACCACTTGATTCTGTATCTGGTACTCTTTGTACCCTGTGTACTCCACTTTCAAATTTAAATCTGCTATAGGCTCCCTTTCCAGTAATCATAAATGATATTTCTTTATATCCACCTAACTCTGTTGGGTTCTCATTTAATACTTCAATCTTAAAATGCTTTCTTTCTGCATACATTGAGTACATTCTAAAAATAACTGCTGCAAAAAGTGCTGATTCCTCTCCACCTGTACCAGCTCTAATTTCACATATAACATTGCAATTATCATTTGGATCTTTTGGAATTAGCAAAATCTTAAGTTCTTCTTCAATTTCTGGAAGTTTTTCTTTAGCACTTAACATTTCTGCCTCAGCAAATTCCTTCATTTCTGGATCATTCATTAATTCCTTTGCATCTTCATAATCTTTTTCTACTTTTTTATACTCCCTATATTTAAGTACTATATCCTCAATGTCACTGTGCTCTTTCATTAATTTTTTCCATTCATTTTGGTTTGAAATAACATTTGGATCACTAATTAAAGTATTAAGTTCCTCATATCTTTTTTCAACTGCTTCTAATCTTTGAAACATTTCTTATCCTCTTCCTTTTTTATATTTTAAATTTATATCTATTTTAATATACTGTTATGTTGGTATATCAGTATTTTATAAGCAAAAAAATCATCAAAAATAATTTACATAACACCATATGATTATACTATACTTTACTTTGAAATGCAATGCCGTAGTTTTCATAATATTTGTATTTTCTTGCATTTTTTATTCAAATATAATAATCTTACTTCCATCGCATTTAATACTTTGTGCCGATTCTCATAAATTATTTTTAAGTTTACGTAATCTTATTGTGTATTAATCTTTTCATAACAAGATGCTGGTGTATAAATATAAGATTTACAACTCAATTAATTTATAATTTAATCTCATATCATCTAGTATTTCTTTTTCTCTTCCAGAGCATGTGAATATGATGATTTGATTTTTTGAAAAATTCTCCTTTAAATACTTAAAGATATTCACAAGTCTTGCTTCGTCAAAATATGCAAAGGCTTCATCAAGTATGATTGGCATAGTTTCCTTCGAAATCTCGTCAATAGAACTTAGTCTAAGTGATAGATACATTTGATCTACAGTACCTACGCTTAATCTATTAGCTGGAACATAACTACCATTTTCTATTTCGACGCTTAATCCATCTGTATCATTTAACATAACATTATTGTATCTACCATCTGATATTTTTGAAATAATATTACACAAATTTTGGGTAAATTTTGGACTAATATTTTCTTTAACTTTTTCATATGCTGCTGTTAAACATTCCTTTGCAATGTTGTATGAATTATTAAGGGTAAGGAGTTCTTCACGTTCTTCCTCAAGAGATGCAATCTTTTCTTCAATTTCAGATAATTCTTCAATTTTATTGTTTATCTCTCTAGTTCTTCCCTCAAGTGTTTGCATTCTAAATTTAATCGAATTAATTCTATTGTCCTTATTATCAATTTCATCTGATACTTCTTTATAGTTTTTCTTTGAAAACTCGTCAATATAACTCGAATCAATAACTCCAACATATCTTATACTTAACGCTTCCTTTTCCTTGGCAAATGATTCAGCATGTTTCATTTGAATTTCTTCAAGTTCTGCTTTTTTAAATTCTCTATTTTGATTTAATATGTCTAGCTCATTTGTCATTTTCAAACGATCATATTTTCTTTGACTTCTATTATATTCTACTTTTCTTTTGTCAAGTAGTAGTTTAATTGCTATAGGTATTATTGGAATTAATGCTAATATATTGATAATTCTAACTTTCCATATCATTAGGCAAACAAAAATAACTAAAAATACAATCATTGAAATAAAGTAATTTCTAAAACTGATATTTTCATATTCTTCTGAAATACTGCTATCTTCAAGTTTATCATTAATCTCATCTATTTTTTGAATGTACTCATTTTCAAGATTTTTATTAAAACTTATTTCAGCCGATCCCATTCTCTCGTTGTCAAGTATTGTTCTAAGTTCTTTTAAAAATTCCTTTTTTGTTTCTTCTTCTTTTATTTCTTGTCTGATCTTTTCTTTTTCTGCCTGCGAATCAAATATATTTTCTTTATAATTTTCTAATCTCTTTCGCTCATCAGTAAGCCTATATAACTTACTCTCAACAACATTAATTGGCCTTTGCGAAGTACGTTCTGTTCCTACCTCTTCATTTTGCTTAACTTTAAGCTTTTCCATAATTTTTTGGTAAGAAATACTTTCATCTCCAGATGAAACTATGTTACTTATTTTTTGAATTACACTGTTTTGACTTGATTTGCTAAGTCTTAAACCCTCTTGTTCAGAAATTGAAGTATTGTTAAATGTGTCTTCGTCAATACCTGTTTGCTCTACGAAAAATTCAATACCTTTATTCTTACTCATTCTAAATTCTTTCGTAATATCTTCTTTGTACGAATTATATATTATAGGATTTTTCTTTTTAAATTCACGATATACTTCATATGTCTTACCATTATCTAATGTGTATTCAAGTTTTCCCGAGAAGTCTTCTGTTTCCCATGGCTTGTATTTATCATAATCTGAAATCTCCTTACCATTTTTAAGACGTGAAAGGCCATAAATCATAGCAAGAATAAACTTTTGAATGCTTGACTTACCAGTTTCATTTTTGCCATAAATAATATTTATTCCATCACTTAATTTAATTTCTTTGTTTACTACTTTACCAAAGCCATTTACTTTAAAGCTATTGATTTTCAATACTTCACCTCCCTTACATTAGATTTAAAACAATTTCTATTGCTTTCTGGCACTCCTCTTCAGAGCACTGTCCTTCATCATATCTTTTAAGCACTTCTTGAACGTAATATCCTTTAAGATTCTTTTCTTTAACGATTCTTTCTATATCAAAATCAATTGTAGTATTGTCTTTTATTTTTAAAACATTTGTGTTTTCTAGTAATCTAAGTACCTTCCTTGTATCAATATTAAAACTTCTATTTCCCACAAGTACTGCTTTATACATTGTCATATCTTCAAAATCATATGTTGCAATTCTATACACCAAATCCTCTTGCGATGTGCATTTTGAGATATTAAATTCTACCTCTTCAAATTTTCGCTCGTCAAGTTCTTTAAATTCAATGCTCGCCTCTCTAAATAAGATTTCACCTACAATCATACCATGAGACCCCATTTCATCAAATCCAAGAGAAACCATTGAACCTGGGTAACATATTTTACTTTTTTCATCTACACGTCTTTTATGAATATGTCCTAATGCACAATAATTAAATCCAAGACTTTCTAATTTCATTTCAGAAATTGGATTATATGACATTCCTTCGTTATCTTTACTACCATTCAAATCCACATGTGCTAGCAAAATATTAGGTTTTGTTGAATATGGTAAAATTAAACCATCTATTGGAGACTCATCCATATAAAACTCGTTAAATGCCATTCCATATATATTTACATTTTCATCTTCATATCTTTCAATTCTATTATTTCTAAAGATATATACATTGTCTCCAAAATCATAATTACTATAATACGAATTTGCAAGATATGGGTCATGATTTCCTGGTGAAATGAAGATTTTAGTATCTGCTATTTCACTAAAACATTTTGAAATAAACTCAATCGTAGACCTCTTGACATATTCGTGCTCATATAAATCACCAGAAATAAACAAATAGTCTACACTATTTTCTTTAATATAATCAATCATTTTTTTGAATGCATTTCTTTGCTCAAGTCTTCTCTTCTCCCCTAAGTTCTCACGTGTATTAAGAGAGGTAAATGGAGCATCAAAATGCATGTCTGCAACATGAACAAATTTCATCTTATCTCCTTAAAAAAATAGAATGTATTATAATATAATACATTCTATCATAAATTAGCTTATTTGCCAAATCTTAATTATTATTATCATCATCAGGAGGTCCAAATAATTCGTCAAACTTTGCTTCTAATTCTTTTTGAATATCAAGAAGGTCCATCGAGGTGTGTCCATCATCATAAAGATTTTCATTATCTTCATCATCCATTGTATCTTTTATTGGACCAGAGCCTCCGCCTGAACTCGTATTTGAACTTGTTGTAGTACTTTCATCAGTTGTTCCACTTGAACCTGTACCTGGCTTTATTGGGTCATTGTCGTCACTAAATAAATCGTCAAGTGAATCAAATGCTGAATTCTTTTCTTCTTCATTTTTGTCTTCTTCATATGGTTTATATGGATTAAATTTTCTCCATACACCTCTATCTATGTCAACATCATTATGGTCAGCTTTATATTTAGTAACTATTTTTCCTTCTGGATATTTAAAGTAATAGTACTTATTTGCTTTAACAGGCCTAATACCTTTTTCATAAATAATACAAAGGTCAACGTCCATTCTACGTAATTCATCAGGTGTCATAAGAGCTCTACCCATAATTTGGTCAGATTCACTCTTACCTTGTTTCCAATTGTCCTTATCCTTATTGACAGATGTATTATCTCTAGTTATTGTTTTCTCACCTAACGCTTTAGAGAAGTATTCTACTGTTTTTTGTGAGTTTGAGCCCAAGAACACGTGAGTATCGCAGTTACCAATAATTGTTTCATATGATTCTTTATAAACTGCTTCTAGCTGATCCAAGTTCTGCAAAATAACACTAAATGATATCTTTCTACTTCTTGATGTAGAAATCTTTTTATCAAAGTCGGGTATTTGTCCAATATTTGCGAACTCGTCTAGGATGAAATATGTAGGAACTGGTAGTGCTCCACCTTTTTCATCAGCATAGTCATACATTTGTTGAATCATCTGTGAAAAGAATATTGTTAGTAAGAAGTCATACGCTGTGTGTGTATCTGAAGATATAACGTACACAACTGTTTTTCTTGAACCAATTGCTTTAAAATCTATTGTATCTGTTGATGTAACTTCTGCAATTTCTTTAGAGTCAAATTTACCAAGTTTTGATTGAAGTGTTCCAAGTACAGAACCAAATGTTTTATCTGGCAGCATTTCTATGTTTTTGTAATACATTCTAGCTGGATGATCAAAAGATAGTTCATTCATCAAATTAGTAAGTAAACTATCTCCTCCACCTGAGTTAGCACATCTAACAAGTTCTGAGCAGCTTGCCAAACTTTGTTCTTCTGGTGGTCTTTTTGCCATAAGATAATATATCAATGCTTTCATAAGCATTTCTGCCATATCATCCCAGAATGGATCAGCACTCTTTCCTTCTCCTTGGCCTTTAACTATTGTATTTGCAATAATATCAACGTCTATTTCATTTGTTATATGATGCAATGGATTGTATCCATCACTGTTTTGCGGTCTAACTAAGTTTAATACTTTAACGTCGTATCCCTTTGCTTTGAAATATCCCGCTGTTTTATCATAAAGCTCACCCTTAGGGTCAGTAAATACATATGAACCTAGCAATTGAAGTGCATTGGGAATAACGTATGAAGCAGATTTACCAGCACCAGATCCACCGACAATTAAAACGTTTACGTTACCACGTTTATCAACTGGTAAATAGTTTTTTTCTGCTAATACTATACCTTTATTTCTACTTAATACTTGATATTGTTCACCGTGTTCGCTCCATCCACTAGAGCCATTTTCAATATCTGTATATTCATGCTTTGGAAATGCTCTTGCAAAGCCCCAAAGGAAAAATACTGAAAACATTCCTAAAAATATTCTCAATATTACAAAAAATGCGTGCCTATTTTCTGCAGTAGCAAAGCATGCCTTAAGTGCCATTAACGGATGGGGAAGGTTATAGAAGAGACTCTCAAAAAAAGATTCCCAATCCATTGTTATCACTTCATCACCATTGTTCGTAAGTGATGATACGAGCGAAACACTAAATGGAGCTATTCCAGTAACTGTAATTATAATTAATATTATTATTGTAACAATAAGCCTGACTTTTATCTTATCAAAAGCTACTCTACATCTCTCTTTAAAATTCATTTTATTTCACCTTTTCTCTGGTATTCTTTATCTCTCTTCTTTATCTGTTCTTATCCTTGGAACTTTTCTAATAGGTTCACCTGTTTCTATCTTACGTTTTTTAGTTTCACCTGTACGTACTTTCTTAGATTTAGCTTTTTCTTCTTGTCTCACAGCTCTAAACTGATCTTGAATAGGCCCTTCCTGAATTACTTTCTTCTTTTTCTTCTTTTTCTTAACAAGTAATTCTTCATCTTCTAATTCATCTTCAACAATTCTTTTCTTTTTCTTTTTCTCTCTGACTGTTAATGATTTAAATCCAGCAGCTAAAAATCTTTTTATTGATTCAAAAAGTTTACCTTCTGCAATTGAGTTGTTTCCGTATGGTTTGCTATGCACATTTGTCTCAAATGATATCATTTCACAAGCAATATTTACCTTTGGAAACTTTTCGTCAGTTTCTTCAACTCTTACTTCGGGCATATTAATGCTCCTTTCTAAAATTCTATATCCAAATAATATTATTAATCTCTTATCTCAAATGCAAAGTATTTTTTATGAGGTTTTAATTTGCACTTTCCTCTAACATCTCCTGTTTCCTCATCATAATACAAAATTGATTTTATTTCTTCACCATTGTCTGGATCCAAAATAGTTATTGGTCTTTGCATGTTTTTAGTATATTCGAAGTCCATAAGTTCTGTCTCTTCTTCATAATACAATGTTGAGAATCTCATAGACATTGGTTTCTTTGAAATTTTTAAAACATCATACTCTAAAAATCCCATATTAACCGTTACTCTCTCTTTTGAAAAAGAAAGAATTACTAGTGGATTTCCTTCTGGTGCCGGATTTTTGACATAAAAGGTTTTTCGTTTTTTATCTCCAACTAATTCTTCTGTATAATCCAGTCTCTCTATAGTATATTTAGGTCCATTTTTTGCAATTTCCTTTTCCGTTCTGTTAACTAAATAAATAACTGTATTGACTTCATCTCCATCGATAATGCAAAAATACTTTCCGTGAAATTCACTATCCATTACTATTCTCCTTCATTCTATCTTATCATTGGTCGATATCATTCCTCATTTAATCATATCATATTATATAAATAAGCTTTATAAAAATCAATACTGTGTGTAAAATTGCTAAAGGTTTTAAAAAAAACGTCAGTTAAACTGACGTTTTTATTTATTATATTTTAAGCTCTGGGATTAAATTCAGAAGTCTTGCTCATCTTTTTAAACCACTTTAATTCTTCAGGAGTTGGTTCTTTAGGAATCATAATTTTTGTTTCAAGTATAAGGTTTCCTCTTCCACCTTTTCCATCTTTATATCCCTTATCTGGGATTTCTATTTTTTCCCCACTTTGTACACCAGCAGGTACAAATACAGTAACTTCCTCGTCAATACCATTTAGTGTGACCTTTGTACTAAGTGCAGCTTCCCATGGTGTTAAGTATAAATCTGATTTCAAGTTATATCCATCTAATTTAAATCTACTATCATTTTTTATTTTAACTCTGATAAATAGATCTCCATTTTTTCCACCGTTTTTGCTTTCTTTACCTTGTCCGACAATACGAATTTTTTCATTATTCTGAATTCCTGCTGGAATCCTAATTTTGAATTTCTTAAGGTTTCCTTCTATGCTTCTCATTTCAATTGTCTTATTTTTTCCTCTAAAAGCATCCTCTATAGAAACTGTTATTTCAGTTTCTATATTTTCTCCTTTAGTAGGTCCTTCATATTCTTCAGGGTTCATTTCCTTATTTGTTGGCATACCAAAAAACATATTAACTAAATCTGAACGAAAACTACCTTTTTTTCGTCTATTTAATTGATAATAGTCATTCTTCTTTCCAACATTTCTATTCCATTGTCTGTCGTACTTACGCTTGCTATTTCCATCAGATAGAATCTTATAGGCTTCATTTATATCTTTAAATCTTTCTTCATATTTTGCATTCACATCTGGATGATATTTTTTTGCCTGCTCTCTATAAGCAGTCTTTATTTGAGTCATATTCACCCTATTAGACTCTAGTCCAAGTATCTTATAATAATCTTTGAATATCATTTCAACATCCCCCAATAAAATATGGTTTTTTCTGTTTCAGTATATTGTATTATTCTTTGCCATTTGTCTTTTTATTATTCTCTAAAACTGTATTTTATTTTTTACCTTTAATTCCAGCACCTTTTGCTCCCTTACTTCCCTTGACACCACCTTGCATAGCTAAAATGTTTTGGTCATAAGAGAATGTAAGTTTTTTCTTGTCATTAAATCTTTTGATTGCTATATCTATGATCTCATCTAATTCTTGCTCAAATGTCATTCCTGAAGCTTCCCATAAATAATATGATAGTGCCCCTGGAATTGTATTAATCTCATTTGCATATATCTTATCAGTTTTTGTATCAATCAAGAAATCTACTCTAGCGACTCCACTGCATCCCAATATTTTAAAAACTTCTTGAGCCAATCTTTGAATTTCCTTTGTTGTATCTTCTGAAATATTTGCAGGTATTTTCTTACCCACTAAATCACTTACTGCATTTTTTACACCGCCTGATGTCTTAACTGTTTCAGTAGCGGAACCTTTTAAATATGATCCACCCTTACCTTTTTCATTACCTATATATTTATCAGCATATGTTAATATTTCGTTAGAGAAAAATGGTTCTTCGCAAACAGATGCTTTTGTTTCTGAAAGATTACCTATTACAGAGCAGTTTATTTCTTTAAGATTTTCAACCGCTTTCTCTACTATAACACGGTCTGAAAATTCCATAGCATATTCAATTGCCTCTCTAAGTTCTGTCTTATTTTCTACTTTTTTTATACCAACACTTGATCCTGTATTTCCAGGTTTAACTATCATAGGATAAGAAGAAACGTTTTTGTGTATTTCTTTTAATACTGCATCTTCATCCTTCATATAATCCATAGAATAAAACGCTGAAAAGTCTACTACAGGTATACCTGCTTGTCTTAATGCTCTTTTTTGTAATATTTTATCCATTCCTATTCCAGATGCAACTATATCGGGTCCAACGCATGGGATTCCAAGTAATGTGACAAATCCTGCTATCGTACCATCTTCACAGTTAGTTCCATGAACTATAGGGAATGCTACGTCAATAGTGTTAAGCACTTGCTTTCCAAATAATGTCGATGGACATCTCATCACTTTAACACATTTACCATCATTAACTACAGATACTTTATAGCATCTTTTTAACAAAACATCCATATCTTTATATGAATAGATATCTAACAAATCATCTCCTGTATACATTACGCCATCTTTTGCAATATATATTGGGACAATTTCATATTTTTCAGGATTCAAGCTATTAACTGCTTGACTCATTGTAATAACAGATATTTCATGTTCAACGGAATCTCCTCCGAATATAACACCAACTTTAATTTTCATAATTTTCTCCTTTACAAATAATTATCTGGTAAGTCATTTTCCAACAAGACAACTGAATCTTTAGTAATTATTTGATTCATTTTATTAAGAGCATCTTGCAGATTTTGGGCAATATAAACATTTTTCTCCGGATATTTAGCTTCTCTAATTCCATTAAGTATTGGAATTGCTTGATTAGCTCCAACCAATATAATATAATCCGCCGCATCTGCAGCCTTAACTCCAAGCTCTTTATTTATTTCGTTTTGCTTACTTCCAAGTTCAACAATACCTGGCGTTATAAGTATTTTCTTTTTGTATATAAATGATTTCAGTACTTCAAGTGCCATTGATGCACCTTGAATATTTGAATTATATGCATCGTCTATTATGATGCTTCCACCAGGATTTTGCTTTAACTGTAATCTATGAATTACAGGCTTTAAATACCTTATTCCCATTCTAATACTTTCTTTGTCAACGCCCAAGGTATCCGCGACTGCGACCGCCCCCACTATATTCAAAATATTTAGCTTGCCAAGTAATTTTGTCCTAACTGGAATTCTCTCATTATTTGGTGTAACTATATCAAAAATAGATCCTAGTTCTGAAGTACTAATATTTGTAGCATAATAATCAGCAGTTTCTGATAAACCATACTTGACACATTTTTTTAATATTTTTGAATTTCTAATATTTTCATCTTCCCAGTTAACAAATGCAATTCCGTCATCTGGAAGACTATCTACTAACTCTAATTTTGCCTTTTTAACATTGTCAATACTTTTAAAAGTATCCAAATGTTGAGGCCCTATTGCTGTAACAATACCATATTTAGGATTTACAATATCAGTTATTTCTTTAATGTCTCCTATGTACTTTGCACCCATTTCACAAATAAATAATCGATGCATTGCACTTAGATTTTCATTTATTGTTCTAACAACCCCCATTGTAGTGTTGTAGCTTTCAGGAGTCATAAGTGTATTATACTTTTGAGATAATATGGTATTTAATATATATTTTGTACTAGTTTTTCCATAACTTCCTGTTATGCCTATAACTTCTAGTTCTGGCATATCATTTAGCTTTTTCTTGGCTTGTTTTATAAACTTGCCTCTAACCATTCTCTCAATTGGTTTATTTAAAACGCTAACAAGTATTACTACAAAATAAGCAAATATTGCAAACACATTATAGACTATCATGCCTATTCTGTAATTAATAATATTGGTAACTACTGCTCCTGCAATAAGTAATACCATATATGTACAAAAAACTCTTATCATTCTTGAGGTAACAACAAAAGGTTTCTTTTCTTTTGTCTTTTTTATTGTAATTATTAAAAATAGCACCGCAAGAATTTCGTAGCCTAAAGCATATTTAGTGAATAAATCTGGTTTCCACAAGCTAAGCCCAAATAGTGCAATTCCTATTAAAAATAGTCCTGTTGCTCTTATACTAAAAACTCTACGTAAATGTTTCTTTATCCAACCCATATATCTGCTAAGATAATAGTTTTCAAGTTGTAGAATATGAAGTCCGCATCCTTGCTATTTTATAGAAATAAATAGATATTAAAATTAGACCAATGTTTAGTAAAACTCTCTCCATTTAATCTCCTTTATAATAAAAATTTATTAAGTACAGCATTAACATTATTAATATTTTCAAGATAAGAGAAATGTGTACCATAAGGATATTCAACAAGGCCACAATCTGGTACTAAACTTTCAATAAGTTTTGCATCAGCTATTGGTGTCGCAGTGTCTCTTCCACCCCATATTAAAAGGGTTGGAGCTTTTATGTTTGGAAGAATATCTTTCTGATCTTCATTTACAATTGTCTTAAGAGTCTCTTTAAGTACATGCGCTGAATTTCTGTAATCACTTGACCCCGCATTTTTCATTAGTCTTTCCTTAAATGCTTCAATCTTTTTTGTTTTTGGCAATAAATTAAGAAAAAACTTTCCTGTTTTATATATCGAAACTTTTATATAATAATCTAATTTCCTTTTTGGCTTTATCCCACTACTATCTATTAAAACAATTTTTTTGATAGGAAATAGATTTCTGCCCGCTGCATTCATAATAGTCCTTCCACCATTTGAATGTCCTATAAGTATAGGATTTTCAATATTTAATGACTTTATAAAACTATGCAAAAAATCTCCAAAGCCATTAGTATTCATAGGTTCCTTAGGCAAATCACTTTTTCCAAAACCAACCACATCTACTAAATAACACTTGAAGTTTTTACAAAGATTATCAGCAAGTGGTCTCATTGTTTCAAGGTCAGTAAGCCATCCATGCAATAAAATTACTGGATCACCTTCGCCCATTACTTCGTAATTTATATTCAAATCGTTAATAGTTACTTGCAAGGCACCCTCCTAAAACTTATTTTTCTCAGCCAATATTCTACATATCTCACGAGTAGCATATGGCTTCGCTATCCTTTTTTCATTTGCTTTCATTTTATTAAAATGTTCAGGATTTCTTGCCATAGTCTTAAGTACTCTAGAAATATTATCTCCCTTTTTAAGCCATACTGCAACATCATTTGATACCAAAAATTCTGCATTTTCTTCTTCTTGCCCTGGTATAGGATTTACAATGAGAATTGGTTTGTTTGATACCATACATTCTGTGATTGTAAGCCCTCCAGGTTTTGTAATAACGCCCAATGAAATATGCATTAACTCTGGTACCTTATCCGTATATTCTAATATCTTTACCCTATCTTCTGAATGCGTATTTTCAACTAAATCGTTAAACCTTTTATTCATTTTTTTGTTTTTGCCTGAAATTGCAACAACTTGTAGCTTTCTAAATAATCTTATTAGTGCTTTTAATGTCATATATGTGATATCTCTTCCAAGTCCAAATTCTCCTCCAGCAAAAAACAAAACCGTCTCTCTATCTTTTGACAGTCCAAACTCCTTATATGTTTCGTCATCATTAAATTCAGATGAAGAAAATTTTTCTGAAACTGGTATACCCGTAACAAAAATTCTTTCATCATTAATGCCAAGCTTTATCATATCTTCCTTCATTTCATCATTAGAGACAAAGAAATAATCTGTATATCCATATAAAACAAGCCACTGTGGATGAATGTGATAATCAGTCATTATCGTAGAAAGCTTGCATGTAATTTTCCCTTTTTGCTTAAGATATGCGCACATTGAAGTAGAAAATGGATGCGTTGAAACTATAAAATCTGGGTCGTATTCTTGAATTAATTGATTTAATTTTCTAGACATAAGTCTATTCGTAGTATTGCTGATATACGATAACGCACCATCTTTGGATTGATTGTAAATATGTTTCCACATCCAAGGCATTTTTTTAGCAAATTCCTTGTATGCTGCAGTAGATACCTTGTTTAGATATTTGTTTATATAATTAATGCAATCAATCATCTCAACTTCAACGTCATAGTTTTCTTGTAAATAATTTTTAATTGCTTTTGCTGCAGATAAATGGCCCCCACCGTATGAGCCATAAAAAATTAAAGCTTTTTTCATAAATATTTTCCTCTTTGATTAATCGGAGTATATCATAAAATCATACTTTTTTATACTATTTTCTTTTTACAATTTTTGCCACAATCGCGATCATATCATCATGAGTAATTCCATAAGAGTTCTTTATTGCTTCATCCACAATAATATCAGCTATTTTTTGAACATTATTTGTAGTAGTATTTTTTAGTAATTCATAAAGCCACTTTTCATTATCATTTGATTCGATAACACCTTCATTAACAATTACTAAAATATCTCCGTCATTTATGCCGAATTTTGAAGCTCTCATTGATGCATCATCGTTCTTTATCTTTTTGATGCTTTTTTTATTTTTAATATATATATCTGTAGTATTGTTTTTAAGTAAATGGAAACTTCCCTCATATAAATCTAGCACTATAATATCTAACCTACTATCTTTTATTACATCCTTATTAAGCTTAGATTGCAAAATTTCGAATGTTTTATCTTCATCAAAGCCTTTTATTGTATTATGCTTTACATGTCTTAAAATTGATTTATTTAATTCTCTAGCACTCTCTAATTTTGTATCATTTGATGCAAGAGCTAATAAATACTTTCCATCTGAAAGTTTTATTTGTAAGCTAGAATCAGTTGAGAAATTTTGTCCATCCATAATGTGTTTATTATTACCAACTTGAAGGACAAAACTATCTTCACTATGATAAACATGAGTGTATTCACTTTTTTTGTTTTCATTTTTTTCCTTCTGGTAAATCATCTTACTTCCAACTTTTGAAGAAATAATTTTTTCAACATTTTTTATAAAATCTTTTTCTTTGATTTTTTTGTTATTTTCATCAAATTTAAGCTTTATAATGTATTTACCATTTTTTATTTGATTAGCTTTACATGATTCTATACGAATATCATATACTGCAAGTCCTGCTTTAATAGTTTCTTCAAGAGTCATTTCATCACTTGCATCATTGTTTCCAAACAGTTCGTCTAAATCTAACATTAGTTTATCAGCAAAATCATCAACTTCAGACTTTGATTCTTTTTTATTTTCTGAATGTTCTGGAAAACCTGCCCATATCTCACGCCCCGAAGCAGTCTTTTTGGTTGAAATATTTGTATTTAAAATACTGTTTTCATTTTCTTTTTCATTTGAAGTTTCTTCGAATGCAGCATTCTCTTTGACTTTATCACTCAATTTTTTAAATACAATTTCAGGATTTTCATCTTTAAATTCTTTAAGAGTTTTATTAGCAATACGCACTATTTCCTGTAGATCTTCTTTCATTTTGCCATCTTGAAGAAGTACGTAATTATTGTGACTTCCAAAAATTGTTACAACATCACTGTCAATAACTATATCGTTTTCCCTTAATACCTTACATATATCTCTAGCAATATCTGAAAGCTCATCTGAAACTATTTCATAAAAAACATTATCATTTGCCTCTTCAATATTGTCTAAAAAATCTTGAAGTAGTTCTTCAAAATATTCCATATCATCTCTTGTTTGAGCATTTTTTAAACTTGAAAGCATATCTAGAACATTTTGCTTTTGATTGACTGGTTCTTTATACTCTTTAAGTCTTCTATCTCCCGATGGCCCTAAGTATTTTAACCTTTGAATCATCTCTTTAATATTGATTGTAACCCTACTTGGAACAAAAAGAAGACCTACTGCTGCAATACACATTTCAATAATTGTGCTAATATGTTCTGTATCTTCGATACCTACGCCATACATCATAACAAGTCCAGACAATATAAGTACTCCTAATACGGCATATTTTCCTAGATAAGACAAAAGGCCAGATAATATCCCAGCTAAAACAAGTAGTTCTATTTGAAAAAATGAAATTGGAATAACAAAAAGGCTGCATATTCCTATAGCTATGGCGCTAACTATTCCGTTCACAGCGCTACTTCTCCATGAAATAAACATTACCATAAAAAACAAAATAATACTGTATAAGTTTATCCCTAGAATATTTATCTCTGAAAAAATTGAAAGAGTAATTGCAAATAACACACCTGTTGCAACTACTTCTTCAGTTGTATATACTTTTCTAACATTAAAATTTTTAATGCATTGAATTCCATTAACAAAAACTTTGTATATAGAATACATTAATGCATATGATAATACACTTTCAAACAACTGCGATGATGTGTATTTGTGCCTAAAAAACAAAATTGCAGAGTATATTACTCCAGCTGCAAATAATTTTCCACCAGTTTTTAGTTGTTCGTTTCTTTCTTCGACTGCTTCTTTTTTTCTTAGACTAAGTACCAATAAAAAATAAAAAATGGAAACAATAAAAAAAGTCTGAACCTCAGCAAATCCACCACCAATAATAGTACCAATCATTGCACAAACATACGCGCAAAAAACTGGTATTTCCTCGCCAACACAAGCTGCAACCATTGCTAGTCCAAACAAATATAAACCATTTCTAATGCTAATCATTGACACGATTAGCGTGATAAGATAAATGATGACATTTTGATATTTAAAATTGTCTACAAATCTATATAAAGCTCTATTTGAGCTTGTTTCTTCTATTTCATCAAACATCCTTAACCACCTCTTCGTGATACTTTAGCATATTTTATTACAGATATGTTAAAAAAACAAGAGGAAAAAAGGACTTTCCTTTAAATAAAAATGGTGTCCATAAGGACACCATTTTTATTTATACTTTATGAAATCTAGTCTTTCATAGTTCTTTTAATGATTATTACTCCAGCACCAACTATCATCAATGCAACTGTTGTCATGATTAATATTTGATTCATTAAGTTTTTGTTTACATCAATACCTGTTGGAGGTGTGAATGTTACAAGTTCTGTAGCACTTGAGTCTCTTTCTTTAATTGCTACCGTAAATTCTCCGAGTTTTGGGTTTGCATTACCAGATACAACCTTAATATCTCTTCTACCTACAGTGTTCATACCTTTAACAATCTCTGATACGTTATCAAATGCTAGGTTATTTGCATCATCTTGAGATGATACTGTTCTTGTAATTACTAAGAATAACTCTGATGCAAATGAAGAATCATTAATATCAAGTTTTCCGTTTTCACTACCTACTGGAATTAACTCTTTCTCAAATCCGCTGTTGTCAAATCCGCTACCTTTTTCGTCCATTTCGTCCATACTTAATACGATGTTGTTCTTAGAGTCTTCCATATAAGCTCTTTCATCTTTGTCATACAATCTATTTACTGATGTAATCTTCTTAGATAGTAATCTATCTTTAGAAACACCGTTACCTGCAAGTTCAGATACTAAAGCATTTCTCCAGCTACCATCTCTTGTGTTATTGAATGTAGCATCAAATACAGCATCCATATCAGCATAGTCTACAATTTGACGAATTCTAGATTTAACTTGAGCATCATCTTCATCTATTTCTCCTGTATAGTAGAATGCTCCAAGTACCATTCCTGGTTCGTAATCTATTGTCTTATCAGATTTTGCATTTTTAACTTGTTCAGACAATTCATACAATACAGTTTCTTGAGTCTTAGTCTTATCTTCATTGTATCCTGAAGATAGGTTTGCAATTGTCTCAGTTGTGTAATCTTCTTCACCAACATTGATTGCTGTGAATTTGTATCCTAATGAAATTGTTGATCCTTGAAGTATGTCTTCATCTACGTTTATGTACCTGAAGTTCTTTATAGAATCTAATCCACTAGAATTGTAATCTGTTCTCTTATCTTCTTGCTTATTTATTGCTTGCATTACATCGTAGTTTACTGATCTTACTTTATCTAGAGTTACAGTTGCCATTAAGTATTTTGATTTACCATCTCTCATAAATCTAGCTAATACTTTCTCAGCATCACTTCCAACGTTTTCAGCAATCATATATTCAATATTATACTCAGCATCGAATATTGTCTTATTATCATTTGATGTAATCTTAATTGAATTTATTTCTTTGTCTAATATAATATCGTTTCTTGGTCTTTCGACTAAACCAACATCAACATTTCTAGCTTCAACTACATTGGCAGTTTTGAATGATGTAGCATCTGTATCAGCTGACATTTCGTAATCTCTATATAGCTCATCATGGTATCCACCAGCAACATTAGCTTGTCCTAATATTTCTGAATTGTAGTTAGTAATTGTTGTTGATTTTGCCATTACCTTTAGACGTCTATCTTCGTTATCTCTTGCATCATTATTGTCTGCGCCTTCACTGTCATTATCATATCTATATACTGTTGTCTTATAGTCTTGACCATTATATACAGCAGGTGTATTATCTTTATCCTGTGCAGTATAGTTTGCAGTAAGTGTATAAGCACTTCCTAAAGGTTGATTTGCAGAATATCCTGTTGCACTAGTTGTATTTGAAGCAACTTTGTTAAATAGTTCACCATCAGCTGTTAAAGCTATTGCACTACCAGTAATATTATTCTTATCCTCAAGTTTTGACTTATCATTACCATAAACAAATCTAGTTAGGTAATCACCAGAAGCCATTCCAAAGAATTCATAAGATCCAACTTCATGATCTTCATCTTTTTTAACTCTTGATGTTTCAGTTGTACTATCGAATCCTGTAACGTCTTCTATAGATAATCCTCCCAAGCTGCTCAATGGTTTACTTGTTGGCCATAAGTAATCAAATACTTTATCTTTATAAGTAATCTGTTCAACTAATTCTGTTGTTAAACCACCTATACGTGCTTCATCATCGTCGTTTACCCCAAGACCAGCGTTGTCTTCTTTTTCTGAATTATCTTCCCAAGCTTTACCTTTAACTATCTTTCTTGTATTTCCGTCTACCCTGATATCAAGTCTTGGTGCTGCATATGTATCGTCTTCATACCAATACTTCTCATTGTAGTTTGCAATGTTAATATTATCTGCTGCTGAATCAGAATCAATCTTACCAGCATTCTTTCCTGTTGTCTTATCTAATGTTGAATAGTTTGCTACTTCAACAATATTTGATTTGTTTCCTGTAGCTATTGCCATAATCATTCCTGATACTTTTTCATTTTTCTTAATTGTTAATTCATCTTTTTTAACTTTCAATGTAATATTCATGTCAAGTCTTGATCTATCGTTATCAGACAATGTATTTCCGGCAGGTTCTAATATACATTTGTCACCTAAGTTTGCAGTAACTTTAGTGTAGTAGCTTCCATCTGAACCTTTAAGACCACTAGCTTTTTGCTGCCATGTTACACCATCAATTGATGTCTTTCCATTTGTATAAATTGTAAATCTTGTTCCATCTGAAATATTAAATGTTGGATTCTTGATTACATTTCCTGCATCATTGAATATTCTGTTACTGTCAATATTTATATCGTCATCTTCATCATCAATCCTAATTTGTTCATTTACTATTTCAAGTGTATTGTTAAAGTAATCATTAATAGAGTTAATCTTAACTTTATATTCTGAAGATTCATTTACAACTGTAAGAACATAGTTTAGATATACTTCCATTTCAGTATTTTTAACTTTACTTTCATATAAGTTGTAGTTTGGATCACTGTTGTATACTTCTTCTCTATAGTAGTAATCTGAACCATATAAATCAATTTGCTCTCTACCAACTGTGTATGGATCTTCATTAGCGTTTACACCTTTGTATTCTCTTGTGATAACTCCATTGTTATTAACTAGCTCTGTTAATTTCTTAAATTCATAATGTACTATACCATTTCTTGTAACAACATTTGCAGATGTCAATTTCTTTGTTGTTATTAATCCTGCATCAGGTCTTCTTACTAATCCAAGATTAATATGTTTCATATATGAGCCTACTGCTACGTATTCTGTTCTATCAACAAGTACATTCTCGCCATCTCTTTCTTCGATAACTTTTGTACGATTATCAATTCTAACGGCTCCACTTGCTGGGAATAATAATTGTGCATCACCTGCATTTGTACTTGCAATAGCTTTAAATACATCATAGATTTTTCCATTAGAATCTCTTGTTTGTAATTTAGATTTTAGTGATTCAATCTTATTATCTGATTGACCATAAGTATCTAAATCAGCAATATTTGCTTGATAATTAATCTTATTTGTTACTCCTGTAGTTGATTTAACCTCACCTACAGTTTTACCATCACCAGTTATTGAAGCATATCCATATACTTCATTGATTCTATCATTTACTTCGTCTCTATTCTTATCAAGTGCCATAGAATCTTTACTACACAATTCTCTGTTTGAAGAACTATTCATATACTGTTTTGACTTTTCACTGTCTCTCATGTTTCCATATAATTCTAAGAATTTAGTTGGTTCATAAGTTTGTCCGTCATATGCAAATTCAACATGATATTTTTGTGTTGCAAGTGAAGGTAATTTAATTCCTTCGGCTTTCCAGTTACCTTTACTGTCTGTATATATTGGTTGTTGAATTACAACACCTGTTGTATCTCTTAAATCTGCAAGTTGTCCATCTTCATAAACATATACTTCTACATTTTCAATCCTCTTCTCGTTGTCATCCATAATACCGTCTTTTGAATTTGGATTGTTCTTATCATTTAGATATTCTTCGTCTTCCCAAACGGTTCCGCCTAAATCTACTCTAAATATTTTTTCATCTACACACACTAATTTGTTACTTGCAACGATGCTTATTGTAGAATCTTTGATTAGACTAGCACCAGCCTTACCACCATTAGAAATACCTATGCATTCCCATGGAGCTTTAACATTTATTTCCTCGATAGTAACTGTTGGCGAATCTTCTGTTGCCCAATATATATCTTCAGGTAATTCAAATGTTGAATAATTATCTTTTGGTCCTAAGCTTTCAAGTGTAAAGTTAATTACAAGTTCTTTATTTTCTGAAGTAGTATTATCATAATATACATTCTTATAATAGAATTTACCTTTAACTGTAGCTCTAAACTTAAATTCTGGCATATCTACTAAATCTATTACTTTTAAATCACCTATGATATGTTTATCTACTTTGAATTTTCCATGTTGTACTTCTTTTACGTTTGTTATAGTTACTACTTTATCCTCAGGAACAGTCTCAGGTGTTGATGCTTCTGGAACTTCACCACTTATTGGTTCTAATGCATCGTATCCTTCTATCATATTAACCTCTGTAATATAATATATTGGAGTGTTTCCTGTCTTTTCCCAAGTAATTCTTTGAGAAACCCAAACGTCATTTTGTTTAATTGTTGGTGTAGCAATAGTTTCTCTTGTTGTTCCACCATCATATGAAACCTCAACTTTGAATGTAAATTCATCATCAACTCTTAAGTCGTTTAATGAATTGTATCCAAATGTATCTTTAGCTTTAACTACTTTTCTAAACTTAATGTATCCACCAACTTCTTTTGGTGCGTTAACAGCATTAACTGTTACTGTTGTAGCTGGAGCTTCACTTACATTTGTTAATACTCCAGAAACAATTCCCTTGCTGTTCTTGATTTCTTTTACTTCGTAAACTGCATCATCGCTTACATTTTCTATAACTTCATATTCAGGATTTGAAACTCCTTCTGGCCATTCAACTTCTATAGATTTAGTTTCTCCTGCTTGAACTTTTACATCAAATGTATGACTTGTTACATAGCTTTCCCCTGATGTTTGATCACCATATTTTGCTTTAAATGATGCTCCTTTTAAGTTTACTGTAAAGCTAAATTCACCACTTAGTGTACTTGATGTTACATCTTTATGAATGTCAATTTTACCCTTCATTGTTTTTGGTTCAACATACTTGTTTGTACAATTGATTGTAACTGCATTCTCTTCACCATCTTTAAGAGTAACAATTATGCTATTTTCTCCATCTGGTTGTCCTTCAAATTTATCAAATTCAAATCCTTCTGGAACATTTACCTCTTGTATTTGAGCTTTTGTTTCTCCTTCAGGTTTCAATGCAATACCTTCAACATCTTTCTCCCAAGTATATTTATTGTCTACTACAGAAAGACTATCTTTATCAAGTGTAACTCTTATTGGAGCTGTATATCCATCAACATTGATATCAAATGAAAATACATAACTCTTAGCTCTTTCCTCTGTAATCTTATTTGTAGAAACTGTTTTAATTATTTTTACTTTTCCAGTCTTTATTTCCTTTCTGCTGTTCGTACATTCAACATCTATATTAGCTGCATTCTTTAAGCTTCCTTCTTTATTTGTAATAGTATGTTCTACACCGTTTTCAACATTTATTTCTTCAACAAGATACTTAATATCTTTTCCTTCAGCATCCTTGTTGTTCCAAATAAACTCTTCAGATGTCCAGTTATTTGTTTTAGAATCTTTATCTGTAACTCTAATAACAACTTCAGCGTTATTTCCGTCAGTTACTATACCATCTTCACTGTCTAGATAATATTTTATTTCTCCTGATGGATCTCCTGGATATGTTTTACCTAAATACTCAAAATCATGCTCAGGTGTTATTGTTACTTTAAATTTAAATGGTTTATCGTCAGTATCTGTTGATACCATACTATCAGCATCTTTTCCTGCTAACTTTTTAATGATATTTATTTTTGATGTTGTAGTATCAGGACCATTTAATTTATTATTGAAGTTACATTCTACCGTAAATATTTTCTTTGTATCTTCAAGATCCTTTAATGGAATCTTATAATCTTCTTCAGCAGCAGGATCTTCTTGTGCTTTTACAAGGTGTACTATTTTATCATCTGCTTTTCCATAATATGTATATTCTGCGTCAACTCCTGGTGTTTCACCACTACCAACTAGTACGTTAGCACTATCAAATGTTACTCCCTCTGGAATACTATATTCATCATCTGATAATACCTCATCTACTGTGATATATGGTGCATTTTCTTTTACTGGATCCCAGTAAATCAAATCGTTTTCGTCTTCACCGTTCCAAACCCATTCCATACTGTTTTCACCAACTTGAACTCCATCTATATAAACAACTTTGTTCGTTTCATCACCGTTTTGGAATGTTTGAGATGAATCTCCACCTTTTGGTGTACGATGAACATTTACTATAAACTTAAATCTATAGTTTTTATCTTTATAATCTTCTATTTTTAAACCTTCAGCACCTGATAATTTTTTCTTAATTACTAAGTTTGCATATCTTAAATCAGGTTTATTAATTGTGTTGTTAAATACGACAGTTACCACTTCTGTAGGCTTATCTGATTCTTGATTTTGATCTAAAGCTTCAAATTTGCCTTCAACATCTTTTGGTTTGATTACTTCTACACCTAATTTTGAAACATCCTCACTTATTGTGTAACTTGGTGCATTCTCACCATACCAAATAATTTCTTTAGTTGTAGCTTTGTTATTTGTATAATTAATATTAGAAATTGTTCCATCAGCATTTTTATCAAATGTAACTTCAGGTTTCATAACTACAGATTTACTATCATCGTTCTTAAATCTTGGATCCGGTTTTCCATCTGCTTGTAATACAATATATTTATCAATTACATAATCTGCTTTGTCAACATTACCTACTAATCTAATTTTTCTATTTACTGTTGCTTCTGTTTTTTCAGTAACAGATTTTGTTTCTTCAACTGCAGGTTCTTCAGTATTTTTAGCTTCATTTTGTGTTTCTTGTCCTTCAGCCGTTTCTACAATTTCATCACCATAAGAAACTTCTGCATTTTCTGCATCTGGTGAATTAGTTTCATCCTCTTCTTCATCACTTACTGCACCTGGTACACTAGACTCAGTTCCATTCTCTGCTGGTACAGCTGGTTCCTCTGATGGTTTTGGTTCTTCACTACTTGCTTCTTTATATTCAATCTCTGTAGCATCGTCATCTCCATATAGGAATTCACCTTCAAGATCAACATTAAATAGTAGAACTCCACCATTTTTGATTGCTTCATTTATCTTTGTTTTAGATTCTTCATCTGTCAATGAGCCAAAGATTTTTGTTAAATCAATTTTTCTTCTATGTTCACGTAGTTTATTTATAATTGTATTATCAATTGTTTCACCAGCTGTAGATTCCTCTCTAAGAGTTCCTCTAACAGAACGTTCTGGCTCTCCTTCTGTTTTTTGTCCAGCTGTTTCTGCACTAACGAATTCAGTACCTGCTGGAACGTTAATCTCAGTAATTCTGTAGTCTGGTGCAGTATTACCTATCCAAGTAATGTCCTTATCTAATGTTTTGATTATTTCAATAAAGTTTCCATCTTTACTTATTTTAGCTGTTGCACCTTCAAGTAAAAATGCATTATCTAATGTTGTAACTTTATCACCATCAATAACATCTATCTGGAAAGTAAATGTTAATTTTTTGATTGCACTTAACATTAACTCTACTTTTTTAGCATTGTCTTTAACTGCAGAAATGTCCACTCTCTTAATAATCTTTATCTTAGCTGCTTTGTGGATTTTATCTTTATTTTTGAATGTCAATTTAGAAAGGTTTGTAACATTTTCTTTATCCACAACCTCAAATGACATTTTGCCTGTATTATCAACAGTTACATCTGTTCCGATTAATTTAGCTGTTTTTGTATATTTCTTATTTTCATCTGCAAGTTCTTCAGCTGATTCATAATTTTCTGAATTAACCTCTTCGATATATACTGTAGGTGCATCACCATACCAGTAAATTGGTCTTGAAGCATTGTTGAATTCAGCTTCTCCTTCCAATTCACCATCTTTTACAGTAACTGCGAAGTCATTAACTATAAGTTTTCCATCTCCACTATAATGTACTGGTTCATTAAATTCATTTATATAGAAGAAATCACCTGATACAGTTACGTTGAATAAAAATGTTTTATCTCCTGATATTGTTTGTCCAAATGCTCCTGTATCATTTTTTTCTATAGTCTTTTTAACCTTAATGTAACCTTGTTTTGGAAGAATTTCGTTATAGACCTGTAGATTTATAGTTCCATCTAATTTTCCTGAGATTACACCATTTTCATCAATTGTAACTGTTCCATTTTTACTTTTTACATCAGCTAATCTATATTTATGCTTATTTTCTGTGTCTTCATTTTCTTTTAATGTAAATGTTGGTGTTCCGTCTTTATCATCCCAATAATATACTTTTGATTCAGCAGGTGCTGTATCCTTTGTTGAAACATTAATTGTTTCTTCTGTTAAATTTGCTTCTTTTGTAGAAGCTCCATTAACCTTTAAAGTAAAGTTAAAACTCTCTTTATCTAAATCTTTAGGGTCAATAACTTCTCCAGCAGCATTTACAACTGACTTTTGGATAGCAATTTTAGCATAATTTAATTCAATACCTCTATGTAATTCATAGAATTCAAACCAATATAAACCTCTAGCATCTGTTGTTAAAGTTTGTGATTGAACACCTTTACCTTTTCTTTTAAGTGTTAACGTATGTGTATAAAAACGTGTGGTATTGTCATAATGCGTAACTAAATCTTTAAACTCATATTGTCTCTTATCACCTTCAAGGAAATTGAAATATGCCCATACATTTACATATCTAAATTCAACCTTGATATCTTTAATTGATGTAGAATCTTTAAATCTTCCTTTGTCATACATTTTAATGTAGAAGTTCTTACCATCATCTGGGAAATTAACATCTACCAAATCAATTTTCTCACTGCCATCTTCATTCTTTTTCTTGCCAGTTTCTTTAGCTACGATAAGTAAATTTCTATCTCCATCTTTATCATCCTTTGATTTCTTTGCTTCAACATAGCCATTTGATTTATCAGTTTTAACTTTAAATGATGAAACCTTGCAGAAATCAACATGTAAGTTATCTCCATCATTCATATATTTGTAATTTTCAAATGCATATGGTCCTATCAAATAGAATGCATCTTCACCATTTCCTGCTGGATGGTATGATACAACAGGAGTAGTATCTTTCCAACTAGGTGGTTTAATATCGTATCCTGTAAATTCATCATAATATGCTTTTTGTCTATATGATCCATCTGATACAGATGTAATATATTCTTTAAATTTAACTGCAGAACGATAGTATTCATTTTCTGTACCATATTGATCTTGGAATCCAGAAGGTGTACACCACCATGCAAGTTGCATAGGGCTACCATTGTGGTCAATATTTTTTTCGCTTAAGTTAGCAATTATCCATGACTCTAAATAGTCTTTTGCTGCTTCACCATGTCCAACCTTTTTATATCCTGCTGGAGTTTCAGCATTTATTTTTTCTTCATTTGTAAAATATTTATTTGCACTTTGAGTAATTTTAGTTACAGTTATTCCTTTTAGAACATCCTTTGCATTTTTAATAGCATCTCTTAATTCTGGATTAGATATTTCATCAACATCTGTTCCTCCATCATCATCCTCACCACCAGTATTATTTCCACCTGTTACAAAGATTCTTATAGGATTATCACTATTACTTTGAGCAACACTTGTACCATGAGCACAACAAAATACTGAGTAATGTGAGTTTAGGATCTTTCTTGATCCATCACTTCCAGTGTAATCTGGATATTTTGCAAATTCATATCCTCTTTCACTTCTGACAAAAATTGCTTCTTTTACAAAATCTGCAGCGTCAGATTTCATAGGATATATGGTGCTTAATAATGTGAATATCATTGTTCCAAATAATGACATTTTTAAAATTGATTTCATTATATTCTTTCTCATATTAAACACCTCCTTTTTTCTTAAATTGCACAATCTTTCTTGATACCACCACGATTGCAAGTCCTGTAATCATAAATGTTGTAATCAAGACTGATGTGTATATCAATGTTTCACCTGTTTTTATTAGCACTATAATATCACTACTACTTAAGTCGTTTTCACCTTGTGCTTTATTTCCAGGTGAAGAATTATAATCAGATACACCATAAATGTTGTAATCTTCATATATCTCAACTTGGTTATTAACCAATCCTGTATTATTTTCTGTCATGTTCTTTGTAAGAACAAGTTTTAATGTAACTGTCTCTCCCTTAGCAAGTTCATGATTTTCAAATTTTGTTGTATATAATGTTCCATCAGATGTTGAATACCAGTCACTATTCATTGATGAATTGAATTCCATATCTTGTGGTTTATAATCTATAATCTTCTTTACATATCCTGCTAAATCACCACTATTTGTTACTTTGATATCATATTCAACATGAACTGTAGAACCATTAAGTGATTTTGCTGCTATATCTTCTTTTACAAGCTTATCTCCACTATATTCATGAGTAGTAGTTCCGCTTGAATTTTGTATTGTAACTTTACTTATGCCCATTTCAATTGACATATCAAATTTATCAGCTTCAAATAAACCAATATCTATATTTGATACACTAGCATTTTCAACTACAACCTTGTCTGATACAGCTGCATTTCTAATTTTTCCATCTTGTGTAATCTTTGTTTGAACTGCATCAGAGTTAACATTTGTAGCAACTCCATCTTTATGGTAAGTTGTAATACCATATTTTATTGTATCGTAATCATATAGTACAACATATTTTCCTTTTTCTACACCTGAGAATTCATATAAACCTGAACCATTTGGTGTAACTGTATTCTTTATAATACCTGTTTCGCTCTCAATAAGTTTAACTTGAACTGCTGTAATTGCTTTTTCATCACTTTCTCTAATACCGTTCTTGTTAGCATCATCCCATACATATCCTGAAACTTTATATGTTCTGTTTATAGTGTTTTCAGAATTTTCTGTAGGTTGATTTGTACTTGTTGGAGTACTTACATCTTCTTGAACTTCTTCCTCAGAAGGAGCTTCGTTTTCATCTATCTTATCAACTTTGATTATATGTGTTATCTTGTTGCTTTCTTTGATATTTTCTTGTGAAGTTCCAATTGTAGCATAGTTAGTTGCTGAAACTTCATAAGCTTCTGTTTGTATTCTTGGTGTACATACTATCTTGATTGTTGCTTCTGCTTTTGATTCTATAACCGGAATGCTAATTGATAGCTTATTATTCTTTACTTGAGTATTCTTTGATGTTTTATCAGAGTATGATAATTCATATTCATCTACTTCAAGTACATCAGGTATTTCATCACTAAACTCAGCATTTCTAGCAACTTGTTCACCATTATTTTTTATTGTAAAGAAATATGTAATTTTTTCATCATCTAGTATCTTGTTGTTTACATCTCTATCTGTTGTTTGGTTGATTTCGAAGTCTATGGCTGACACTTTCATATCAACGATTGAGCTGTATTCCTCTGTTCCGTCACCCTTAATCGTTGCAGCAAGTTGTGTTACTTTGTTTGTAAGATTGTTTTCTACTTTAACAACTTTAAGTTTGTATTTCATAAATATTGTTTCGCCTGGTGTCATTTCATCAAATGTCCACTTAATTTGATCTTTATCCCATGTTCCATCATCTAGTGGAACATTTTCTGTTAGAAGAATTCTATTAGCATCTGCATATGTACATTCAACGCTCTCTGAAAGTTGTTTTGTAACTACGACATTTTTAATTGTTTTATTTGTTAAGTTTTCTACGCTTATAATTCTAACAATTTCGTCTCCAACGTTCTGATATCTATCTGACTCACTTCTGTGGTTATATGCCTCATCTTCTATTCTAAATTCAGCATTTTCAACCTTTGTACTTCCAGTGTCAGATAATGTTGTTCCAAGATTCTTAGCATCCACTTTTGCTTCTGCTTCAATTTTTCCAGCTTCTTCTCCACCGATTTCGCTAGCCTTAACGTTCATCTTAATTGTCATTTCTCTATTAATGTCAACGCTTGGAGCTGTAACTCTTAGTTCATTGTTTTCTACTGTAACGTTAGCTTCAACGTCTTCACCAGTAACTACGTTATCTACATATGATGCACCAACTGGTACTGGAATTCTAACATCTATATCTTCTGCCTTCTCTTTACCAACATTTCTTACGTTGATTGAGATTGGGAATTGTTCATATTCTCTAACTGTATCTTTTGCGAAGTTTACATCAACATCTAATTCTGGACCATTTCCTGTTGTAAGTTCAACTACATCTGGGAAACTCATTAAATCCATATTAGATTCACTTTCGTTTGATGTATAGTATGTAATGTATGTTCCAGCTACAGTCTCGTCATGTGCTAAATCTGCAGGTATTTCAAAGTTGTATTTGAAATCAAGTGTTCCTGCTGGTTGTAATTCAAAATTATTATCTTCAGGTACGATTAAGAATGACTTGGCATTTGATATATCTCCTGCACCTTCGTACCATCCGTTACTTACATCTTCTATATCAGCTGTTGCTGATTCAATGTTTGAGTAGTATACATTGAAGTTTTCTTCATTGTTTGAGGTGATTCCTGTAAGAAGTCTAGTATCAACTGTAGTTCCACTTCCTAAAGTAGAATTTGTAACCATATCTACCATGTTGGCATATGGGAATCTACCTAATATTTTAATATTTGAAACATTGCTGTCTGTATTATTCATTATGTATAGATCCATCTCAGCAGCTTTAGCATCTGAGTGTACATCTATATAATCTGATTTACTTCCTTGAGCAATTGATGTAACCATAGCTCCTTCTTTGTATCCAGAAATAGAGTTTACACTGACCATTCCTTTTGGAGCTGAATATGTAATATCGAATGATGAGCCTTCACTATCATAATTTGTTGCTTCATCATTTTCGAAGCTTACATTTACATCTTCTGTAACTATAGGAGTAAATTCACTAACTTTAATGTCTGCATCTATTAATACGTTTGTACCATTTGTAAGTACTGAACTGTTTTGTCCATTTTGGTGTCCACTAAGTGTTACCATTATTTTGTTTCCTTCAACAACTTCTGCATTAGCTAGTTCAAGTCCTTCACCATATACTATATTAGCATCTTTGATTTCCACACTTTCTACATTTTCTGGTAAATCAATAGTAAATCTAGAATTTCCATACATGTCTGACCATTCATTGTTGTTATTTAACTCTAGCTTTATCTCTACATCTTCATTTACTGAAAGAGTAGAAAGTGAATCTTTGCTCATTACTAAATTAATTTTTGATTTTGTATCGTTCAATTTTGTAACTATTTCTGCAGTTCCAAGGTTTGTAGCATTCTCAACATATTGATATTTTGCTGTAGCTTCTATTGTATTTTTGAACTCTGCAACATTTTCTAATTCTGCTTTTGAAATATTTGAATTAGCTATTGCTCTTGTAACTGTAATTACTAAGTTTCCTTCAGAAACTGGCTTTGATGTTTCGATTTGTGCAAAGCTATCTGGAGTTGCAAAATCGTATGAATATACATCTCCTTTAAGTTCTGCAACCATTACACCATTTCTGTCATATATTCTTACATAACCTTCATCACCTAAAATTGATTTAAAGTTCTCAGCTTGAATAGAAATGTTCTTTGTGTACATATCTCCAGTTTCTATTTCTCTACCATCTTTTGATATGTACTTGCTTGAAACATCTTTAATTGTAAGTGATTCAATTATGTCTTTATTAGTAATATTTAATATCTCTCTAGAAACAAACTCTGTTTCATGTTTTTCTTCATTTATGTAATTTGAATACATATTTGCTTTTGATACTTCGTTTGTTTCGTTATTTATATCTAGGGATACTAAGTTGCCCACTTGTTCATTTAAATCATAAACAAATGAATTATTTATTGTTGTTACATTAGAATTTTCCGAATCTTCAGAATTGCTATATGTTATTATTTCTGCTTTAACATTTGAAAGTATTTTTCCAGTCATATTTTCTGGAACGCTTTCTGGTTCTTCTTGAGGTTCTGCTTCTTCTTGAACAACTGGTTCGTTTGGAGTAGTTGTTTCTACTTCTTCAGCTTTTTTCTCTTCAGAAACAGGAGCTACTGGAACAACTTCATCACTCATAGTTAGTTCAATATCATTTCCATTATTTTCAACTGCTTCCTCAGGAGCTGGAGTTGAAATCAACTCTATATCCTCTACTTCTTCCATTGTTAAATCAATCTCATCAGAACTTGAAAGGATTTTTTTACTTCCAACTAGTGATTCAATTGTAGCAAGATTAATTTCATCTGCTTTTAATCCCTCGTAAACATAGGTCACTACGAATTCATCAACACCTGATTGATTGTAATATCTTTCTTCTTGAATAAGTTTTTCTTGGTCTATTAAATATTCATCTTCAAATTCGTTGAATGTAACCATTTTCTTTTCATTGCTTACATGGATTGAAACATGATCACCTTCATACTTCCAATTTGAATCGCCAAATGCAATGTTTTCTGGATTTTGTCCATTTGTATTCTCAGTTCTATTAGCAACTACCATAACATTTGATGGTGTTTGATTATTTAGTACTGGAACCTCTATATTAACATTTGTCTCTCTAATTGGTAATGTGTTTTCTTCTGTAGTACCATCTATTTTTATTGAAGTTTGTAGAATAATACCATCACCATAGTCTATAAATTTTTCAAGTGATGAGCTAACTGTAGCAGTTCTAGCATCAACCCAAGAAACATTTAGACTTTCTTCGTATGAAACTTCAACATCTTCACCATCAGAATTAACATATATACCAGTTAGAGTAGCTATAGCTCTACTTGATATGTTACTATCATTCACATATTTTTCATATTTGTATGATATCGGTAAAATAATATTAGCTTCAACGTTTGAGTCAATTTGTTTTAAGATAATTTCGTTATCTTCCATACTTTGAATCATAGTATTCTCTTCAGATAACTCACCTAAAACAAAGTTTAGCTCTTTCCCTTCTTCACCTTCAATCTTGATTTTAGCATCTTTTAAATATCCGCTATCCTTGACGGAAAGTGATAAATTAATTGCTTGATCTTTATTATTTACATCACTAATAACCGAAACTGGTCTTTCATCTGTTTCGGTTCTAAAATAAGCATCAAATTCTACATTGGTAGTTGTGGCTGAACTAAAAATGTCACCAAACCCCGCTGCAAAACTTTGCCCAACGAACAAGAAGTTCGCTGATGTTAATGTAAATATTAGAAGAATAGCAAGCATTTTTTTAAGAATTCTGTTTTCTTTCATCTAATACTCCTCCTATAACAACAAATTTTAGTATCTAAATTATAATTTTTATTAAATCCTTGTGTTTACACTGAGCATTATAATTTTTCGTTATCAAAAAATTTGCACACATATCTATTATACACCCTTATGTAAACTATTTCAAGGTTTTTAGCTGTATTTTTTGGCTTTTTTCCAATTTTTTTAGCTTTTTTTGTTCTTATTATATATGTCGAATTTGTATTTTATTGTCCTTTTGAAAAACAAATACCAAAATTTACCTTCCAAAAAAACAATATTATCATCAATGTATTTAAACATCTTTTGCCTTCAAAGTCAAGCAATATCTGCTTTTTGTCATTTTTCACTATTATATTTTGAGTCTGGACAAAGGGCAGAGCCCTTCATCCATTCTCAATTATGTCTTATTTTTGTGTTTTTTTACTATTTGAAACGTTTTTAACATCTACATCTATAACTTTTTTCTTAATTATGATTATTCCTAGTACAATTATTGCAAGTCCAGATGTAATTGCTATGATTAATTGATTGTTAATTACGTCTTTGTAGAAAGTACCAGTAGGTGGTGTAAATGTGATTAATTCTGTTGCACTTGCATCACGCTCGTCCAAAGAAATATAGAATTCTCCATATTTAGGATTTGTATTTCCAGGGACAACAGTCATATCTCTTCTACCCACTGAGTTCTCATATTTTAATATTTCTGCTAAGTTGTCATATGCCATACTATCTGCATCAGTTTCAGCCGATGTATTCTTTATTACTGTAATTTCTAGAACACTTGCTACTTTAAATAATACATTACTATCTACATTTAGTTCAGTTTCTGATAAGTCATTGATTACATTTGTTAATAATACATTATCATTTGAAATTAAATTGCTATTATATGTATATGGCAACAATCTCATCTCAAAACCGCCATTGTCTGTTCCCTCTGTGTCAGTAGAATCGTTAATAGTATCAACATTCATTGCAATGTTCTTATGCGAATCTATCACATATTTTCTATCGTCTTTATCCAAGATGTACATTCCATTTGATATTTCGCTATCTATTAATCTGTTTGCTAGGCTGCCTCCACCATCAAGTTCTTTTACAGATACAGCTTTCCAATAATGATCTTTCTTTCTATTTTCTTCTGTATCAAATACAGCATCATTATCAACATAATCCATTACAACACGCACCCTTGAAGACACTGGAACATCGTTATTTCCTTTATTTCCTGTGTAATAATATTGACCTATACCAATATTTCCGTCTTGAGATGTTTTTTGTGCAATATCAACATAACTTGTGCTTCTATCTCCATATTGTAATCCATTTGGCTCTATGTTTGTTCCATTCTTCTTATACTTAGCATTCTCTCTTCTTATAGCTTTAGCATATTCAAGCATTTGATCTGCAATCGTTTTGCTTCCTGATAAGTTTTCTATGCATTTATGAGTATAATCTGTTTCACCTATATTTAAAGCTACTATCTTATACTTAATCTCAACGTGTAGCCCTTGAAGCACCTCGTTATCCATGTTGATATATCTAAAGTTCTGGGTTCCTTCGTTAATCTCTCCTAGGTACTCAAGTTTTTTCTCAACCTTATCAATTTGTTGCATTATGTCAGTTTTGGTTGATTTATCTTTATTCAGTATACTTGATGCTACTAAGAAACGTCCATCTGAAAGTTTAGCAATTTTAATAGGTTCTTTTTGATTGTCATTTCTTTCTTGATTTATTTCTTCTTGTGTCTTTACTACATAGCTTAAATCATATACTGCATTAAATTTCAATTGACCATCATTAGTTGTTAATCTTATTGAGCTTATTTCTTTATCAAGTACAATTTTATTCTCAGGTCTTTCAACCAAACCAATGTTGATATTTGGTATTTCTTGACTGATGTCATCATCTGACTCATAATCTGAATCTTCTGATGCAGGTGTTGCTTGTACATTGCTTCCAGAATAATATGTGTATGTTCCTGTTCTAGTATTATTAGCTACTTTGTTTTTATCGTTAAACATATAAATAGTATTTTTGTCAGAATCTGCATACATATCATAGAATTCGTGAAGCATGTAATGTCTTCCATCTGTTTTATTTGCTTCATACATGTCTTGTCCATTAGAATTTGTAATTATTTCAGAATTTGACATTACTTCAAGTCTTTTTGACTCACTGTCTCTTGCCTTGCTTGAATTTTCATTATTTTCTACAACAATTGTAGATTTATAGTCTTGGCCATTATATACTGCTGGAGTTTGTCCATATCTCTTTCTATAATAATTTGCTGTATAGATTCCAACTTTGTCTTCATCTCTTGAGAAGTTTGTTGCCCATGCTTTTCCATCTTCACTAAGTGCTGTAGGCTCCCCAGTAGTAATATTGCTCTTACCTGTATTTGATTTGTCAACACCATATCTAAATCTTACAACATAGTCACCCGCAGGAATATATTCAAATCTATACTCTCCTACACTTTGTACTACATCATCTTCATTTTTCACTTCTACTCTTGAGGTTTCAGTTATACTACTAAATCCTGTTAGACTTGAGTATGACTTTCCACCATATACTTGTAATGATTCATTAGTTGGCCATAAAAAGTCATATTCTGTATAATCATCTGTTGCAGTTCCTGCTTTTGCATTACTTGGAATAACAACTTTTTCAACTAATTCTGTTGCTAAACCGCCTATTAGAGCTTCGCTATCTTTATCATACTCACCATTACCTATAGCACTGTTGCTATTTTTCATGTCTTCCCAAGCTTTACCTGTAATCTTTTTATTATAGACATCAGTAGTTAATCCCAAACGTGCTCTAGATATATATGTGTCGTCTTCATATCTTGATTCATTATTGTATTCTTTAATATTTACATTGTCTGGTGCAGAGTTTCTATCAACCTTTCCTGCAATATTTGTTGTATCTTTATCAAATGTAGAATACCTTGAAATTTCCACAATATTTGACTTTGTTCCTAATTTTATTGCCCTAGATACATTATCAAAATTTCCTTTTTTAACTCTATATGTTAGATAGTAATCTTTGATTTCACCAGATGCTACTGAATAATAATCACTACCACTACCATCTAATGTAAATGAAGTTTTACTATATCTATATCCATCTGAACCATTTACAGTATCACCATATGAAATATTAGCTACTGGCCTATTAGCTGCATTTAGTGCAGTTAGTGATAATACACCATTTCCTGCTCCTATCGGATTATTCACATCAACTATGACTTCTCCCTTAGGATTATTTTCCGAAGCTATTGACTCTATTTGACTTACGTTATTTGATCCGTCCGCATTTTTAATATATCTTATTACATTACTTGTTACCAATTCTAACGACTCTTCCGAGTAATCATTAATAGTATATACATGTGCATCATAAGTTGGTGACGCATTGTAAATTGATATTTTGTATGTTAAAAATGCTTCCATCTCTGTGCTTTCAAGTCCATTGCTATAATTCATAAGTTTCTTATAAAAATCATATAACTCGTCATAATCTGCATTATTCTGGTAAAGTTCAGCTCTATAATAATAGTCAGTCTTAAATAGTCCTATTCTATAACATGTGGTACTATATTGTTCATCTGTATACATGTCATCAAAATAGCCATCAATCTCAATAGGTTTATTAATTCTTTGTGCTAATGATTTAAATGTATACGTTAATTTTCTACCATTAACAACCACTGTTGCTTTCTCTAAATCCTTTGCTGCATATAAATCAGCTTCACTTCTTTTCTTTAATCCTAAGTTAATATGTTGTGAATAAGGATATCCTGCTCTATATGTAGTCTTCTTTCCATTTTTTGTATAATCCTTTATTTTAGGATCTCCTACAGATGATGCTGACTCTAATAACAACTGCTTGTCAAATGGATATATCAATCCAGCATTCTTTGTACTTGCAGCAACTTTATATTGATCTATTACTCTTCCATCATCATACGTAGTTTGTAATGTAGATTTTACTCTCGAAGCAGAATATGTTCCTATACCATCACGACTACCTGATGAAATATCTGAATTGTAGTCTAGATTATATGATTTAGCATTAGGTTGAGTAGAATAAGCTGTACCAGTTGTTTTTCCACTACCATCTATTGGAAGTTTTCCTTGAATGTAGTGTAATTTTTCATTTGCAGAGGCTCTATTATATTTTAATTGAATATCTCCTATAGCTTCTTGGCTGTTTCTAATGTCAATAGCCATTGAGTCATACTTCCAATCGTCTCTTATCAACTCGTTTGCTGCTCTTCTTTTTGTAGATGCTGCTTTGTACTCAGCCGCAGTTCCTGTTGGCAATAGTTTTGTTGGTTCGTATGTTTGTCCATCATATACAAATACTACATAAAAGCTATTATCAATTAAATCTGCTTCATCTTCAATCTTTAATGATGCATCCCATCTTCCATAAGCATCTGTGTATATTGGTTGTTGGATAGGTGCTCCTGTCTCTGTATATAAATCTGCTAATTTGTCATCTACTGTTCGATAAACATATACTTCAACATTTGAAATACCTTCTTCAGGAGATGCATTTTCAATCTGACCTTCATTTCTTAAACCATCGAATGAGTTTGGTGAATTCTTATCTCCTAGATTTGGAAGGTCTTCCCATACATTACCACCAATATCGTAAAGTATTCTTCTTGCAAATCCTCTTGAGAATTTGTTGTTAACATATAGTTCTACTGTATCATCTACTATTAATGATGCTCCATTATTTGAAATTCCATCTAATGTCCATACACCATTTTTAGTTTTTTCATTTATCTGATTTAATCCAATTTCTTTTATTGTAACCGTTGGTGGAGCAGAATTCTTATCCCATGATAATTCTTGCTCAAAAGTACCTTTATGTGGTAATTTAATTGTCTTTTTCCATCCATTTGGATAGGTTTGACCATCAAGTTCAAAGTTTCCACTAACTGTTATTTCTATTTCAAATCCATCCTCTGGCATGTCATCGTCGACGCCAAGCTTTTCGGCTTCGACCTCTTTTATTATTTTAAAGCTTCCCTTTACAGAATCTTCTTCGTCTTTTTTATTTGTAATATTTACTATGTCTCTTGCTTCAATCTCATCTGGATTATTGTAATTATAACCAAGGGCTTGTACATCATTGTTTCCAAGTGTTAATTCTTGATTGTTCTCTGCGTCATACTTATATAATACTGGCACTTGTTTTGCATTTTCTTTACTGCTAACAAGTTCCCCACCTACTGTAGCTTCCCATGTTCCAACCTCTTGATTCTCTCCATTTTTAGGGACATAGTCATTTTCTTGCTCTATTACATAGTAGTATGGGACATTTTCACCTTTCCATGTTATAAGTTCAGAAGTCCATGTTTCACTAGCCTTAACCTTGTTGTTTTTAAATTCACGAATTAGTTTTGCATTCGATTCTGTTGGTTTTTTATCATATACATAAACATCAAATGTAAATTCAATATTAGGATTTGTAGGTTTTTGTCTAGATGCTGAATCATATTCTTTATGTACTTTAATGTATCCCCCATAAGTTGTCTCTTCATTATATTGAGTAACTTGATATGATTCTCCTTTTACCATCTTCTTTGCTGAGTCGAAAGAATTATCTTTTATTGTATTTCCAGTTTCGTCTTGAATTTCTTCAACAACATAAGATGGTCCACCTTCACTACTTCCAGCCCATTTGAATTTTCCTAGTTCTATAGTTTTTCCCGCTTGTACATCAACTTCAAATTCCTTAGAATTGTTTTTATCAATATATCCAAATCCTGTAGTAGAGTTTAGGCTATAACCTATGCTACCTCCAACAACTTCAACTGCATTTTCGGTGTTAATTTTTACTTTAAACTTAAATATTTTATTACTTTCTGAATTTCCAAGTAATACTTTTTTTAGTGAAAGGTTGGCTGAATCGTCTCCACCATATCCTTCTTTATTAACACATATAACTGTTAATGCTGTATCTTGATTTCCATTTTTTGTTTTTACAAGTCTTCCTGATATTGATTGTGATGAATTAGCAATATGTTTGCCTTCCTCACCATTATCCTTTCTTTCGCATAAGTAATCAAATCTTGCACCAACTGGAAGTTCAACCTCTGTAATTTTATAATCTAAATATTCTTTTGAAGTATCAATCTTATATTTGTATACATCGCTTGCAATATAATAGTCATAAGTTAAATCACTTATTCCTGTTGCAGGAATTGTTGGTGTTCTTAACGTTACATATTGTTCTGCATGCCCCTCAACTTCGATTTTAAACTTAAACGTATTAGGTACATTAAAAGTCTTTCCTTTTTCAACTCTAAATTGTTTTTCTAGTTTTAAGTATACAAATTCTCTTTCATCAATGTCATTTTCTATAAATGTTTTAACATAGCCATTTGAATCTGTATCACCCAAACTTCCTTCTTTATATGTATTTTGATTACCATTTTCATATATTGGTAAATATCCTGTATATGTTGGATCTTCTTTTATTGTATATTTTGGTGCTAAGCTACCTTTCATCCATTCGATTTTTCCTTGCATTGTCCATGTCTCAGATGCACTTTCCTTAAATGGGATATTCACTCTATCAGTAGTAACTGTCGTTAATGTTTCAACGCCATCTACATATCTTACATAGTATGGAGTGCCACTCTTTAATCTTATAATTTGGTCTCCATTTGTATAAACTGCATATACTGTTTCATCAGGTATATTATCTGGTTTATCTATTTTTACTTCAAATTGTAATGTGCCAGAAGTTTTTACAGGACCTCCATTATTGGTAATCTCTTTGTAAATTTGTAATTTGCCTTGATCAGTTCCTCCATCTCTAAGCATATTTACAGCGCTAATGTCAGCTTCTGCACTTCCAACCAATTCATTTGCGTATCTTTGGTCTTCATTCAACGTTCCTCTATATACAGGTGTCTCACTTGTTTTCGCATTTTCTGAAACTGGTTGTTTAACCAGAAATTCTTTAAATGTAAGTCCACTGCCTCTATTTGATTTTTCTTTTATTTCATATTCATATGAAGCATTTTTAGGTATTTCTATTACATACTCGTCAGGATTGTCCGATTTATCTGCTCCTGCTGTGTATACAAATATTTCATTCTCTTGTCCTTCATTTTCGATATGGTCGAATGTTAGAACAGGCTCATATTTTCTAACACCTATAATGTTTAAGTCAAATTCAAATGTATTCTTCTTTAACTCTTCTTTTCTTGCCTTTTCAAATGCTTCAAAAGCCTCACTACCATCACCATACATAAGCCTAATAAGTGCTTTTTCTTCATCTCTATTATACTCTTTACGTAATTTTACACTTACACGAATTCTGCTTGTATTGCCATTTACTGCATCAATCTTTACAATTTCTGAATTAATAATACCTTTAAGATTTTCACCACCTTTAGTTGTTGTTCCATCTTTTGAAGAAATCGTAAATTCCTCTTCCTCTTCATCTTCATCTTCATTTCCGTATTCTTTCAATTCATTATTAATAGTATCGTTTTTAATTTCTCGGTACCATTCTTTGCATTCTATTTCATATGTTGGAGGATTTTCTCCTTTATTCCAACGGAAAACTCCACTTTCAATACTATTACTTTCTTCATCCACTCTTACTACTAATGCTTTTGATAATTTTGGAATACGATTATTACCGAAATTATTACCGAAATATGTATTTTCATCTACAAGTGTATTATCTTTTGTAAGGTATAATTCTTGACCTTGATGAATATCATATTCAGTTCCACCTAGTGTAAATTTACCAGAAGTAATTTTAACAGCAAAAGCAAATTCTTTCTTTTCATCTAGTTTTGATTTAATTGTTTTGATTATTTTTATTTTTCCTTCTGTTGGTTCTGGAGTATCTAAGCTGTTTTCCGCATATACATCAACTGTATCGACTGATTCATCAATTCCCAAATCTCTATCTATATTTATTTCATCTATTGCTTCAGACTTTCCTTTTGGAGTCATTACACCAATAACTGCATAATCATCTAAACTTACTCTTTTAATACGGTCGTTTAAAATATCTTCATCAATATAGTCTTCATATGTTCTGGCAGTATCTATCTTATAGTCTTTATAAATTCTACTATCTCCACGGAACATTCCTTCAGCATTTCCGGCAATATTTGCAAATAATGCATTATATACATCTGTATCTGTTCTCTCAACCGTCTTATATGTTCCGCCTACATTAAAGCCTTCAAAACTAATACCTTCCGGCAACGATGAAACATCTTCTTGTACCATGTATACAGGTGTATTGTATTTTTCTGGATCCCATGTTATTTTGTCATCTACCCAATTCCATTCATTGGCACCATAATATTGGTCATTATATTTTAATGTAACGACCCTATCCTCTACAGCTTCCCACTTTCTGTCTCCCTCTTTACTCTGTTTAGCTATTTTAACATTAAACTTAAATTCTAATTTATCTTTTTCTTCATCTGTAAGATTACTAATTCCTCTTAGTTTTTTGTTAATTCTAAGCATTGCTGTTTCAGAAGCAGTTCCAACGCTCTCATTCTTAAATACTTCTTTTATAATGTTTTCCTCTTTATTGATTTCTCCAATAGTTGTCCATCCATTACTTGTAACTCCTTTAATCGCATATGAATTTATTGTATCATCTAGATTATCTGTTTCCTCTGAAATTAATATTTTTAAGTCATTTTCGTCAGATTTGAAATATTTTATGGTTTGATTTGATAAAATGTCATTTATTGTTGAACCATCAGCTGTTAATTTAGCAGCAGGTATTGTTATATACTTATCATCTGCATCAATACTTGTCGTGTTATCTAATTCCTCTAAAGATCCTTCTACTTTTGATAGTTCAATATAACCTGTACTAGCATTAAGTTCTTCCATATTTCTTGTAAGTCTAATTTTATGATATCCATATGGTAGCACTTGATTTTCATTATCTTCATATGCAAAATATCCGTCAAGTGCAACAACAAAGTGAAGATTTTTATCTTGTAATTTTTGTTGTGTTTCTGCATCTATTATCTTTCCAATATTTAATCCAATCTGTTCTTTATCAATTCTATTTAAGAACGATGAGAAGTTATCGTCTACCGCCTGTTTACCATTTAATCCAACTATTGCAGTGCCATCTACTATCATCAAACCAGATTTAGTAAACAAATCTTTAGATGTTGCAAATTGGCCGTCTTCAGTCAACTCACTTACTGTATAAGGTGTTGCGTTTCCTTGTGATAATTTAAAATCTTCACTTGTCCATTCCCACCTATATGAGTCCAATCTATCGTTTTTATATATTTTTTGAGCACCACTTCCTTGAATTTGAGCTTCTTCACTTTGGTCTCCTACTTTAACTTCAAATTTAAATAATGGTTTATTTCCGTTATTTTTGGTATATTCTTCTATTTTATTATCAATGTACTCTTCTAAATTCTCACTTGTAAATTCAGGTGTAATACCAAAATTGCTTAAATCAAGAGTTTTTATTATTTTTAAATTTCCAAAATATTCTGTGTCAGAAACACCAGTTTTATTTATTGCTGTAACTACAATTGGTTCATCCTCAGATCTATTTCTTTCGTTTCCGTTTGCATCATAAGGTCTATCTTCTGATGCAACAAATACACCTCTTTCATTAATAGTACTTTCATTTTGTGTATTGTCTGCGCTATTTTTTATTATTGTTATTGTGCTTTCATCAAGAAATCTCGCTAAATCTCCTTCATTTTTTTGAATTTCTTCTTTACCAAGCTCTTCTACGTGATACTCAGGTGCATTAGTCTTTTCATACCAAGAAACTGAAAAGTCTTTATGATCTGCTGTGCTTTCATTTCCTTCTATATATGACTTGACTGATGTATAGAATATACAATCACCTTCATGTATTTTTGTAGCATCAATTTCTGGATGTGCATTTTTGAATGAATCAATTATTGAGCTATCTACATAATGCTCACCATTATATGCAAATGAACTTTCTTTTCCTGGACTTAACGTCACCCTAAATGGAAATACGTTATCTTTATTATCTTCATGATAGTTTATTAGTGTGCTTTGGGCATTTTCTGTTTCCATATTAAATGGATAATTTGTATTAGTTATATCTAGTTTCTTTTTTATTTGAATTTGAGAATTCTTTTCTTTCTGATTTGTATCTTTATTCTTGATATGTAATGTCAACCCATTTTGTGGCATTATACCTGTTATCGTAGTTTTATCATCACTTAATGTTACATTTACCGGTTTGCCTTCATTATCTTTAGCTTCAATACTTTCTATTTCATAATCTTCATATCCCTCTGCTTTTTCTTCTTTAAGCGTAAAGCCAAGTCCATCTTTATTTTGGTAGTAATATACTCTCGATGTAACTGATGTGTTTTTTGATGGATTTACAACCAGCTGATTTTCGTTATATTTTACTATTGTTTTTTCATTGTCTACATTTAAGTTAAATTTTATGCTTGCATCTATAGGTTTTCCATTTGAGTCTTCCATATCTTTGATTACAGTCAATTTTGAATCATTGATGGTTGAAATAAGACTACATTCATAATGCTCATACCATAGACTTGCTTTTATACCTGCGTTTAGAGACTGCCATGTTTCTGTATATGGTCCTAGATATCCTATAGCAATAACTGGTGCCAATACAGGATTATCATCACTATAACCTAATATATGAGCTAACAAATCTAAAAAGAACTGACTATCTCCTGTAGGTCCATATATATAACATTTTTCTACACTGGGATCTATTTTACGCAAATCACTTGTATCTGCCAAGCCTATATTCCACCCTTTACCAACAGGATCTAATTCCCCATATGGATACACGGGTGTTATATGTGCATCATCTATATCCTTAGATCTAAATTGTGTAACGGATGTCCAGCCATATCCGTCAGTAGGGGCATGATGCTCATATACTTCATCATAGTCCTCCGCAGGTGTAGGGTCTGACCCACCTGGTGCCACGTGGACATACGTGTCAGTTGATACATTATAAAATGCTTTACATTCACCATGACCTGTTAGACGTCCATATAAATCATATATCTCATGGTTATCTACACTTACTAACACTGGATTATTATTAAATTCTGCACGAGGGACATACTCTACTTCATATCCTTGTGTTACACCTGGCTCAATTGTATCCATAGTAACATGTATGTAAGGATCTTTCATATGACAATTATCAGGATACTTATATGGTTCAGTTCCCCATAATCCACCTATTTTATATTTTCTGGCTTCATAAACCCCTACTAGTTGATCATAATTACCACTGGCATTCATGTATTTTATACCAACTTTAACATTAAGGATTTTTTTGTCTATTTTACCTTTATCATATTCAACTATTATGTAAAATGGTCTTTTTCCTTTTATTTGCCCTAAATCCGAACATATAGTTCCATCCTCCAGCTGTATTTTCCAGCCACATACATTTGAATTCTTATTCCACTTTATACCATCTTGGTATTTATCTGTGACAAGAGTCATATTTTCGATTATACCAAAATCAACATCTCCATACGAAGATCTAACAAAGTTTATTGAGAATGGTCCGACAATGTATTCATTCTTATCTTTATTGTAATCAACTGATACTCTATCAAAGTCATATGTATTGCCATCAATTGTCTTTTTTCCACTCATCCATTTAGGAACAGTATAATTGAATCCATTGTTGCTTGTAGCATGCTTTTTCGTAAGTTTATCTGCAAAATTTTGAAATGTTTCCGCTTCATGTGTAAATGAATTGTCTTCTTCTGTTCCTTCTATTATATTTCCATTTTCAAGTATTTCTGTATTCCACCAGGCTATTTGCTCTTCAGATGGGTGTTTTCCTTTACCACCACTATGAGCTAAAATATATGCTTCCATTGCCATGGCATCTCTATTTCCAGCAATTCTATATTTGGATTCTCCTACAATATATATTGACTTAGTAATTGCATCGCCAAAAGTTATATTTTCAAAATTCTCCCCAGTAAGTTCTGGAGCTGGTTCGTATGGAAAATCCTCTACTGTTCTTGGATCAGTGTCCACATCTTTCCACCACAACCAATAACCTATGTTTTCCTTTCTAAGAGTTTGTCCCTTCCACCTACAATACATATTATCATTATTAAGCACATCGTAAAATAAACTACCACTTCTATGAGGTCCAGAGAAGCTCATTATACTAGTTCTTTGTTTTTTGGTTGTTTTACCTAATGAGACCTCCATACTTTTTTCCATTAGTCTAGAGTCATCGCTTCCTTCAATGAAATCAAAGAATTCATCATATTTTCTTATTATATTCAATATGTTCTCATCTAAAGTTGACAATTTTCCTCTAATCAATTCCAAAAGGTGTTCCACTTTATGTTGCATATCATTAAAGAAATCTATATTTTGCATAAACCATGCTTTTTCTTCTTCAGCTGTCATTCCGTTAGTTTCTTTAAGTTTATTTTCTAACTCATATATATCACCAAATACCTCTTGACTAGTAGCATAATCCATATCTATATCATATTTTAAATATTGAATACTACTTTTAATTAAACTAACATAATCTATATTGTCCTCGCCTTTTATCCCTTTTTCAATGTACGTTTTAATTGCAACTACATGTTCTAATGGAAAATCATATCTCCCATACTCATCCACATAATTAGATATTAATTCATTATCTGATTGACTAAGTACTTCGTCAAATGTTCGATTCTCTTCATACCACTCACTATACAAATATAAAAATGTTTTCATTCCCTGTTGTGATATTCCACTTGTAAATTCGTAAAAACTCTTCGTAACCGCCTGATCTTCATATCTACTTTCAAATATTATAATATCATCCAATGATTGTGGATCATCATCATATCCCTCAATAGGATAATTTCCTGATTCGTAATCTTCAGCTCTTGCAATATTCCAAAAAATCTTCTCTATAAGGAACGTGCTTAAAATACTTAAACATAAAATTGAAATTATTATTTTTAAATTATTTAAAATATTCTGTTTTCTTTTTATATTTTTAATTTTAAACCCCCCCTTATTTGTAATTTTTTCCTTTTGATTTATGCTTTTCTTCTTTTCTATTATTCCACTTATTATCTGCCTCGTGATGTACTTTCCCATATACTGCAAGCCCTGTTATTAAGCTTATTATTAGTACTGTTATGATTGCAGATGTATATAATAGTTCATCACCAGTCTTTATTAAAACTAGTACATCAGCTATCGAGTGATCATCTTCTTTTTGTACTTTATTTCCTGCTTTAGAATCTATATCCGTTATTCCGTATATATTATAATCTTCATATATTTCTACTTGATTGCTTATTAGTCCTGTATTTTCTTCTGTCATATTCTTGCTTAATACCAGAGATATTTTCTTAGACTCTCCAGGATTTATTTCAGTTTTTTCCAATGAATTGGTATAAATGTTTCCATCTTTCGATGTGTACCATTTATCATTTCCGGTATATGAAGAATTAAATTCCATATCTTCTGGTAAGTAATCAACTATTCTTTTTGCAAATCCTTTGATATCACCTGTATTTTTTACCTCTATATTGTATTCTATTATTACTTTTGAACCCTTGATATTTTTAGCTGAAATTTCTTCTTTTGCAAAGTTTTCTCCATTATAGTTAACTGTCTTTGTGTCTCCGCCACTTTGTACAGATATCTTCGATATTCCCATTGAAATTTCAAGGTCAAATTTTTGTGCAGATATCAATCCTAAGTTGATACCATCAACATTTGTATTTTCTATTACTATTTCATCTGTTACTGCTACATTAACTACTTTTCCATTTTTGCTAATCTTTCCAGCATATGCATCAGAATTTGATAGCTCCGATGAATTTGATTTCTTATATGTTGTGATAGCATATTTTACTGTATCGTACTCATACACAATTGAGTATCGTCCTTTTGATAGGCCAGCAAATCTATATTCGCCTTGTGCCCCTGCTTTAACAGATTTTATAGCTTTTCCTGTGTCTAAGTTTAACAAACTAATTGTAATATTTTTCATATCACCGTTTACTGTTTCGTTATTATCCATAATGCCATTTTCATTCTCGTCAAACCATATTTTCCCTGATATTCTATTATTTGATGTAAGGAGTCCTGTTGTTTCAATTTCGCTATCTCTAAATACGCCTTCTTGTTCTTGATCATCCTCTAAATCGCTACTATCTGCCCTAATTATGTGTAAAACTGATTCCGAAGATTCTTCATCAATTCTATTTCCTGTAATTGTACCTTTATTTGATACCGTCTTTTCTATACTGCCATTAGTTGTTCTCGCTACTGCGTCAATGTTGACTAATGCTGTTTCTTCTGCTCCAAGTGACATCGTAACTTTAGCTACACCATCATCAACTATTGCATCAAAGGTTTCATATTCTCCATTATTATTTTTCTTTAAATATGATGCATTAGTTATACTTAGTTCTTCCGGTATTACGTCTTCAAAGCTTATTCTTTCTAGTCTAACTTTTCCTTTATTTTCTACAGAGAATTTATACTCTATAGTATCACCTATTTTAATATAATCATTTTTAACTTCCGTAATCTGTTTAATTTCAACATTTGGCTTTGCAATTTTAATATCTGTTTTATCTGATTGATAATCATTATCTAAATTTTCACTTTTTATTTCTGAATACACAGTTTCTTGTACAAAATCATAATTATCATCTATTTTCTTGGTTTTATAAGTCACTTCAAAATAATATGCTGTTGAACCAGGTATCTCATCTATCGTATATATTGCTTTTTGTGTATTCTCATCAAATCTTCCGCTACCTAATTCTTCAGTATTAAAGCCTCTTTCTTTACTATAAGTAGTTCTATATAACCTTGAATTTACATAATCAAGATTCCCATTTTCTGCAATCATAGATAATTCTATGTTTTTCAAAGCATCTTCTCTATAATTAGTAACCTCAGTTTTAAAAGTAATTTCTTCTTCTTCGTAATAATATCTTTCAACTAAATATTCTTCATTTTTTGTTGGATCATATTTTTTTTCTTTATTTCCAGTACCAAGTATTTCTTGATAAATTGATACCTCCGATGAAAGAATTTTAATTACATCTGTTTTTTTAGTTACAGGATTATCTAATCCATCTGCACTTACTTCAAAGTTTATTTCAATATCTGAAGTTTCGCTATCTGTATTTCCTTTTACCTTAAATCTAAGTTCTATTGCTACCTCATCTATGATATCTAATGAATTAATTGAAAGGGCAATTTCTGTATTTCTATCTGTTTCATCTAGTACTACTCTTTCATCTTCTGATTCATACTTTACAAACTCAACTGCATTTAAATTAGATGCCCTTAACTTTATGTTATTTACTTTTTCTCTGCCTTCATTTTTAATTATTGCTTTAACTGTAAATTCTTTTCCTGTATATGCCTTTATCTTTTCTGTCTCAATATCCAATGTAACTTCTGGACCTTCACCTGTCGTTAGTCTTACGATATCAGGAGATGTATATTCTATTGTTTCTCCTATATTTGAATGATTTTTATAATCTACTCTATAGATTCCAGATAATGTTTGATATCTTGTTAAATCAGCTGGGATTGCAAAACTATAACTAAATCTTAAAAGTTCATATGGTTTCATACTATAAGCTTCATCTTCTGAAATTATAAGATATGACTTCATATTTTCCATATTTTCTGGATTTTCTGTCCATCCATTTTCAGGATTATCCAAATTATTATCAACTTCTAATTTTTCAGAATAATACGTTTTAAATCCTTGAGAGTTTGTATCGGCTGGTCTAATTTTTGAAATTTCTATAGCATTTATAGTTGTACCAAGGCTATTTCCTGTAATTGGATCAACTAAATTCTCACATGGGAATTGACCAATAATTCTTATATCTGAAACTTCATTTGGATTATTATTTATTAATGTCAATCCCATTGTTGCATATTGTACTGATCTATGAGTGGCAATCAAATCTTCTTTTAATCCTTGTCTTACTGATGTTACAAATGCACCATTTTCTATCATTTTTATATCATTTACTGCTACTAATCCAATTGGTGCAGAATAACTTATTTTTACTTCTTTACCACTATTCTCAGGATTTGAATAATTAGTTGCTTCCTCATTGGTATATGTTAGTTTTATAACGTCTGTAGTAGCTGGTGTATAATCATGTACATCAATATTTGCATACAATACTATGTTAGTTCCATTTGAATACATTCCAACATCAGCATTTTTTTGCATACCTTTTAAGTCAATTATTATTTTATTATTTTCAAATCTAGCATTTTCAATTTCTAATCCTGCAGCATCGCTTATGTTTACATCTCCAAGGTCAATCTTTGTGATATATGCAGGAAGTTCTATTTCAAAATGTGAATTACCATATATGTCTGAAAGTTCATTATTGTTATTAAGTTCTATTACAAATTCAACGTTTTCATTTTCTGCTAGCGTTGCAAAACTCTCGCGATCAATTTTTAAATTTGCATCTGTTTTTGTATTTTCTAATTTTACTTCACTTACAACTTCTGCAATATTTGTATCTGTATCTACATATTGATATTTTGCACTAACACTTTCTACCAATTTTATCTTTGATAGATTTATATATGTTTCTCTAGGTACTGTGTTTTCTTTAACTGCTCTTACTTTTTTGATTGTAAGCATGCCTTCAATTAATGGTTTTGATGTTACAATTTCAATTTTCTTTTGATTTTCTATGTTTACTTCTAATATATCTTCTTCATTATTTTCAAAAGATTGATTATTTATACTAGTAATTAATTGTCCATTTTCATCATTTATATCAATAGTACCTTCTTCTCCAAGTATTTTAATGAAATTGTCTTTTGAAAGTTCTATTCTTTTGTAATATACATCACTTGTTTCTTCTTCAGTATTTTCTGTAGCATAAACAACCTTTTCATCTTTTATTTTTATGTTTTCTACAATATCGCTATATGAAACATTTATGATATCATTTGTAACTATCTCTTTTTCAGTCTTCTCTTCATTTCTATAATTTAGATATGCATATTTTTTTGAAATGCTTTCTGTCTCGACGCTATTTTCAGCAGATATAATATCTCCAACATTTTCTTTTAATTCTACTTTTGTATTTAATTCTGTCTTGCTTGTAGTTGCATCTGATAAATCAATTCCATTTGAAGAACCTAGCACCATATTTTTTACTTCATCCACAGTAAATGCACTATAGAATTGCTGTGATGCTTCAATGTTACTTTCTATCTCCACACCTTCTTCAGGTACTTCAACGTCTGTATAAGTATATGTAACAATATATTCATCTTCTCCTGGGATATTGTAAATTTTATCTTCTTGTTCTTCTTCAAATAATACTTCATTTCCTTCTAGTTTTTCCTCAGTTGCTTTCTTCTCGTTTCTTACAGTAATTTCTACTTTTCCAGTTTCTGGGTTATAGTTCCAATTGTTCTCATCAAACTTGATTGTTCCTGTTGCTTCACCATTTGTAGCATCCAATTTTATTGCTGACACTGCAACTCCGCTCACATCCATGTCCATATATTTTGGAGCTTGTATACTTAACTTTGTTTCTTCGACAGGAAGATAATTATCATTCATTGAAAGTTCAATTTGTTGGTCATTTTCTTCTATTGTATTATCAAGTCTTATCTTTGTCTGAATAATTACACCTGAACCAAAATCAATGTACTTTGTTATTTCTTGAGATGCTTTAACCTCTCTTACATTTCTCCATCCAACATTTATTTCATATTCTTTTATAATTTCATGTTCTTTTCCATTTTCGTCAACATATTTTCCTGTATATCTTACTTTAGCCGTATTATACAGTTTACTCTCATTAATATAATCTTCATTTTTATATTCAATTGGAATAGATAGTTTTAAATTTGCTTTTGAATTTAATTGTTTAAGTTGAATTTTATTATTCTCAATTGTGTCTATATATTCTTTATATTCATCTAGAAGATTTGTTTCTACTAATTCTTTTTTAGTCTGTATTATATCTTCAACGTTTTCTACTTCATTTTCATTTTCTTCAGATTTTTCAGCATTTTGCTCTTCTTCTGTATCATTTTCTTCATTATTAATTACATCATTTTTTTCTTCACTCGATGGTGTCGATAAATCTATAATAAGTGACTCACCACTTGATTTTTCTGTATCATTAGGCTGCTCATTTTCGGTATTTGCTTGAGAAGGATCTATAATTAATTCCATTGATTCATCTGTTTGAACTTCATCATCATTTTCTGTAGTTTCACTACCTTCAGACATATCTAAAGTAAGACTAGTATTCATTGGATTCTCTTCTCCACCAATACTTAGTACTTGAATTTCGTTTCCTAAGCTTAAATTTTCTCCACCTTGTACAGAAGTATTTCCAGTGATTTCATCTGTTTCATTATCTTTAATCTCAACTTCTTCGATGCCCTTTCTTGTATCTGATATTTCAAAGTTCAAGTTTCCATCGTCTTCACTTAATATTTCAATGCTAGATTCTTTTATGTACCCACTTTCACCAACATTTAGTTCTAACTTCAAATCAGTATCATAGCTGTTCACATCACTAATTACTGACAGACTTTTTTGACCATCTTTTTCAAAATAGGTTTCAAAAGCAACGTTATCGTTCCATTCAAAACTTGGCTCATCATTCCCATTAAACCAGTTCAAAAAGAGTTCTGTAGCATAGGTTTTTCCAACAAATGCTACATTTCCAAACGTCAATGAAATTATTAAAAATAGCGCAGTTATTCTCTTAAAAATTGTTCTAGCCATTTTTTACTTTTCCCTCTCCCATACACTATATCCCTGTTGATATAGCAATGTTTCTCTTCACATAGAAACATTTTAATATTAAATATATAAGAATCAAATTAAAATCTTGTAACAAAAAGCTTTGAACGATTTCATTACAAAATTTACATTACGGATAATCAATTTCAATAGATTAATTATTCTAATATAAAGTTTTTGTTACTTTTTTGGCTAAAAAAAAATCGGTTTTTTCCTATCCATTATTTCCGTACATTTTTGCTATAATTTAACATAAAAAACCCTTAAAACTCGTCCTTCAGTAAGCGAATTGGAAATTAATATGTGTTATTATTCAGTAAAAAAATACCCATACTTCTGTATGGGCATTTTTAAAGGTTTATTCTGTTTTCTTGTTTTTGTATTTCAATAATACATACGTACATCCGCCTCCAAAGGCCATCACCACTATGGCAATTATGATTATTATCTTTGCTCTATATTGTTTATTTAAACCTGTTGGTGGCATGAATGTTACTATTTCTGTTGAACTTGTATCTCTTTCTTTTAATGATTCTAAGAACTCACCTTTCTTTGGATCAGCATTTCCGACAAGCATTATTACATCTCTTCTTCCTGCTGTGTTTTCATATTTTGTTATTTCTGATAATGTTTCAAATGCCATATTATCGGCATCAGTAGCTGCTGATACTGTTTTACTTGAAATCAAGTTTATAGATTTTATACTTGCAGTTCCAACTTGGTCTCCAGTTTCTTTTGGCGCTTCTGTACTCATGTGGCATGGTATGGTTAAACTTTCAAATGTATTATTGCTTACGCCTTCCTTATTCTTTTCTAGTTGATCTACACTAAGTGCTAAATTATTTCTATCTTCAACTACATAAGCCCTATCTTCTTTGTCTAAGACTTTATATACATCGATAGTTCCTGGCTCTACTAGTCTTTTGGTTTCTAGGCCATTACCATTCAATTCTGCCGCTGATGTTGTTCTCCAGTATCCATTATCAGTTGCATTATACTCTGGTGTAAATACTGCGTCATTATCTACAAAGTTAAGGATTTGTCTAACCCTTGTATGTACTGGTTCAACAGTATCATCTACTACTTTTTGATAATAATATGTTCCTAAATAATTGCCTAGTTTATAATATTCACCATCTAAAGTTCCCTTACCAAGTTGATATGCTCTTTCATTTTTTATTTTTACTGCCATATCTCTTAATTGCTTTTTATTTACCATTCTACCAAAGTCATTTGCTTCTATTTCTCCTATACTATTATTTAGTACATGTGAGTATATGTCTTTGTTTCCTGGTTCATATATTTTCTTGCCAATATAGTCTGTATCTCCTAGGTTAATTGCGCTTATCTTATAATTAATTATAACAGTTGTTCCCTGTAAAATTGTATGATCCATATTAACATACTTAAAGTTCATTTCACCTGTTCCATATGGATAATCATTTTCATTTTCAGATGGAATTTTATTCTCAACCTTATATAATTCCTGCAATTGATTATATCCAACAGACTTTTGTGTATCTAGTTCTCTTGATGCATAAATTGAATATCCATCATAAGCTTTAATTCTAAACGAATTCTTCGGTGGTATATCCCCATCATTTACTCTAACATATTTAATCTCATACTCTGCATCAAATATTTCTCTATTATCATTAGTTACAACTTTTATTGACTCTATTTCTTGATCAAGATAAATAACATTTTCTGGTCTTTCAGTTATTGCAAAGTTTATATCATCATCATCTTCTTTTCTAGTAAACTCAATCATGCTATTTAGATACATATAATAATTGTCATATACTTCTTGATGTATTGCTGATTTATCATTTAATCTTGCTAATTGACTAGTATTAATATTCGTAAATGTCATATCATGAGACATGCTTTCTATTCTTCTAGCTTCATCGTCACCATAACTTAAGTCGCTATTATATGCACTCTTATAATCTTGACCATTGTATACAGCTGGCGTCGTTCCTGTAAAATCATTGTCAAAGTTTGCTGTTAATACTTCTCCTCCATTAGTACTTCTTGAATAATAGTTTCCTTCACTATCAAGTGCTACTGCATCGCCTGCCATTCCGCACGTATTATCTAAAGTTCCCTTATCAATTCCATATAATACTCGTATTACAAAATCACCATATGGAATATTATTGAATGTATATTTTCCAGTACCGCTCATATCTGTCTCTGTTGTACTCTTGAATATACTATCACTACTCAATCCTGCATTCTCACATGCTTCTGCAAAGCTACGTCCGCCATATACACTTAATGGTTTATCAGTTGACCATAAGAAGTCGTAAGCTTTTCTTCCATTAGGATCATTCAAGTCTGCACCAACTACAGGTATGTATTTACTTGCATTTTCTGGGTCTTCACTATCTATCGTATAATCATTTACATACATTCTTTCCAACATTTGTACTGTCATTCCACCTATTGATGCTCTAGTACTTGCGTCGTCTTTATCGACCTCTTCTACTACACCAGATTTTTTATATGCATTTTCAGTATCAAATATGAATGAAATATAATCTTCTCCATCCACCTCTATACTTGCTGTATCGCTTTCATATCTGTACTCAGAATAACACTGTGCAAGATTTAAGTTATCAGGAGCAAAATTATTTGAAATCTTACCTTCAACAATACTATGATCGTTTCCATTAAGAGTCGTATAATTTCCAATTTCAATGATATTCTTAACCGGTTTTTCATCTAGAATGTCAAGTGAATCAGTTATTCCCGAAATTGTTTTCTTTCTTATTTTGAAATCTACATATATTTCTTCTTCATCTTGAGGTTCTATTATCAAGCCATCCTTTTTTCCTTCATTAGTAAAGTCTAAAGAAAGCTTATTGTATATAATGTTATCAGATGTCTTATAGTCTGGTATCATACTTGGAATAAATTCATCATAATAATGACTATTTGCACCATATTTTCCCTTTAAGTAAGAAGGTCCTGCTATTAATGTTTTTCCATTTATATTATGATTTCCGTTTTCTGGTGCATGATGATTTGGTTGGCTATATGAAATGTCATCTATTACCATCTCCAACGAGTCTGTCACGTAATTCTTTAAGTCATTTAATTCCAATGCATAATTTAATGTATCATTCCTAATGGTGTATTTAAATGTCATATATATTTCCATCTCGCTGTCGTCTAGTCCATTATATGAATTTACCAAAAATCCATATTTATCATTTTGTTTATATACGTCTGATCTATAATAATAGTCAGTTGTTGATACTTTGATTCCCTTACTAATTTCAGGATTTATCTCACATCCATTTGCTGTCATACGAACATCAACAATCTCATCTTCTACCTCAACAGTCACATCTTCTCTATTATCTAGGTTTAGATTAATCTGCTCCATGTACTTTTTAGAAGCAAATATTTTTTTATTATTACCTGACTGAAATTCTAAAACTTTATCCTTATCACTTGATTTATTAAAGAATAGTTTATCGAATGGATATTTTAATAGTAATTCATATGAATCTTCATCACTATAATCAACGCTATAATTACTTGTTTGGTCATCGATTATTTCATTTGCCATATCTGACAAAACAACATTTGAAGCTTCTAGGGTAAATTCTGGTTTCAAGCTATTTTTATTGCTATTAACTATTGTTGACTCTGCTGCAACTATGTCTCCAGATGAATCCTCAAACCCATCTTCTCCGTCATATAGTACCTCAACCTTTTTATCCCCACCAGCAGATTCAAATTCTGATACAGTTCTTTTTTCAATATTTTCAGGATTTTTTCCGTATATTTTATCAAAACTAGCATCAAATTGCTTTCTATTGTAGTATGATTCTGTAACTTTAGTTTTATCTGCATCTTTCAATCTTACTTGAGTTGTACCATATTGATAATCATTATCAACAAGATTATCATCATTTGCATAGTACTTTTGTCCATCATATAAATAAAATACTTCAACAATTTCATCTTCATTTGAGTATAGCTGTGGTATTAATACTCCATCCATTGACCATTTTCCATCTTTTTTCCTTGGTCTAACTGGCTGACTTTGTAGTACTCCAAATCTGTCTACTGATGCTACATCTGAATAGTTTTGTCCTCCATTTATATCATATTTTTTGGCATATACCTCAGCGTCTATTTTTTCGCCTGTAACTTTATTTCCATATTCATCCGTAAGTGATACAATTCCGCTAATTGTTGTCGTTAAATCTATTTGTTTGAATTCATTATATTGGTTAGTAATATATACATCTCTTTCTCCATCTAAGAAATTTCCTGAATTAGATATATTTGTATTTGTCCAATAATCAGTTTTTGCTCCATTCATTATTTCTTCATCAATAGATACTTTAACATAATCATCTGGAAAATGCTTTACTTCTATTGTAATGCCATCCATTCCCACATTATTCGCACTATCACTACTTGATGATTTTAATATTTCATCATGTATTTTACCTGATTCAAACGCTGTACCATTTACTATACAATATCCATCAAATTCCGTTGATACCTTAAAGTCCTGATTAAAGAAGTTTTTGTCATCTGGATTTTGTGCGTGTATTCTAACATTTTTTAAATTAATCTTAGACGTTACAAGAGAAGTTTCATATTTGATAGTCGTAAACTTGTTCTCATCTATTCCATTTATATAAGCCTCGTGTACAAAATCATCATATGAGTTTTCTTCCATAACGAAGTACTTTATAACATTTCCTTTATCAACAAACTTAGGTCCATCTTCTTTTCCTTCATTTCCACCCACTGTAACTTTTGTATTATATAATTCAGAATTTATAGGTGTTACACTGTAATATACTTCTGTATCTTCTTCCCATGTTATTCTTGGTGATACCCATATATTACTATTATTTCTATAATCTATCTCGCCAACAAAACTACTTATTGATCGTTTTGTAAATGAACCATCATCATTTGCCTCGCCTTTTTTCCAAACATCAACAATAAAATTAAACCTTCTATTTGGAACAATTTTTTCAATCTCAGCATCGATAGTTACACCAATATATCCGCCTTGCTTTTTGCAATCATTTCTTGCAACAGCATATGTTATTCCGTTTTCCCTCATGTAACCAGATGCATTTTCAAAGTCAATATTTGTTGCTCCACTGTCAAGTGTTATATTATACCTTGGTGGTAATGAGTCATAATCCCATGTAAAGAAAACTTTTTCGCCGTCTTCTTCAAACACTGCAATTTCTCCGTCATCACTTGCTGTTGCATTAAATACTTTCATTCCATTCGATACTTTGTGCTCTTCTTTTCCCTTGTAATACGTATACGTTCCACTTACCTCTGCCGTATATTTAACATTTGCCCCCTTAAGTGATCCATCAGTAAATCTGTTATGAACAGCAAGTGTTCTTGAATTAAGAGGCGTAGTATTACTAAAGTTTAGTACAGTAGTTGAAGACATCGGTATAATGCTTGATGCGGTTGTTCCCACTTTGAATTTTTCTTTTTCGTCTTTATACAAAAATCCAAGCGGTAACTCATAATCGACTATACTATAATTAATTAATTCCGAATTTCCACGAATATACTTGTTATCTCCTGAATAAACAAATGAAAATCCACCTTTAGTATCAGCTGTTTTAGGTACTATAGTAAATGATTTGTTCTCCCAAGTCATATATTCTTCGTTTTTTATGTCTCTTATAGTTCCTCCACTGTTGATTTTCGTAGCGGTACCTCCAGTTGGTGTAATACCTTTGCTATATAAAGCCATCTTTTTAGTACCATATCCTTGTACATACACATCTGCTTTCATAAGTGATTTGGATGTTATTTTTGTACCCACACTTTTAAATAAATGATCTACAAATAAATCTGAAAACTCACCTTCCAATTTTCTGTTTATTTTCAATTCAACATCTTCTGATTTTACTAAGCTTCCATCATCTTTTATATTATTATTTGTCCTATAATCAATGACTATATTAATCAGTTCTTTATTGTCGCTTTCAAATAATTCTCCACTATTTGTTTTCCAATAATTTGGTCGTTTATTTCCAAGATTTTCGGCTTGTACAACATATGGAAGCATATCATTGCCTGATACAAACATATATCCAGAATACCATTCTGCTGAGTAATGTCCTTTTTCAATGTGGAATGTATCTTTAACTTCAAAACAATATTGTTCTGTGATTGGATCAATTTTCGAACCTTTTGGAGTTTCATATCCTACTTTTTTAAATAGTATTTTAAAGTTTATTGGTGCAGAATCCTCCGTTTCAACATTTGCTCCATCTCTTAAAACTACAACATGGAATCTTGCCTTATATACTCGATTATAATCTTTTGCTTCAGCTGTAAATTCTGCTTGTGCTACCGTTCCTTCTTGTAATATTCCCTGTACATATTTATCATGGCTTGCAAATACTTCAATGCTTGCATCGGTCTTTACTGGGAATACAGTATATCTTATCGTCTCTTCAAAACCATATCTAATTTCTGGACTTTGATACTCCCAATATCCTCCATCAGTATCTTCTTTATACATTGCCTTAATATATGTGTCTGCTCTATTATCTATATGAAGTTTAAAATATATACCTAAATTCTTCTTGTAGTCCTCGTCAAGACTTATATCGTACTCTTGCTTTAGTTTTGTCTGATTAATATCTTTAGCTCTAATAACAATGCTTGTTTTTTTGTTTTGAACATTGTCTTTTCTAAATAACGTGTCTTCAATCGTTACAACTCCTATTGGTGACTCTATACTTTGTGCTTCATCATAGTTCTTTGGATTTGGGAAGACACTTCTATGACTATCACTTGTATTTCCTTCAAGCCAAAAACGTGGGCTTTTACCATACCAAGTAATATAATTAGATTCATAACTATTTACAAGTGATTTGTCAATCTCTAATTTAATTCCTGCATCTCCCCTGTTTCCTGTCAAATCCTTATTTTGAGTTAAATAATATGTTTTTCCTCCTTCATAGTATGAATTGTTATACATAAATCCATCTTCACCTTGTATTGCAATAACAACCTCTTCTGCATCTATTTTTTGTTCACCATTAAGTAATTCTTCTGACTCTAAAGATTGGATTAGTTTTATTTTTGATTTTTTTTGTGAACCATATGAAGCATAAAAGAACACATCTGTTGTTTCAGGTCTTTCGTCTACACTAAGATTTCTTGCAACTTTTACCTCTTCTGTTGGTTCTTTGATGTTTTCATTTTTTCCAACCTCAGCAATTTTTCCTGTAACAGTATTTTTTAGTACACTTCCCGTATTTTTACCATCATTATTGCTTAAGTTTCTGAATACACTTTCCGCTTGGTCAAAATTCATATCTTTTGGAAGTTTGGTCTCATCTATAGTAACACTATATGTTGGTGTATCAAGCCACTCTGTATCCCATGTTATTTCTGGGCTTGTCCATTCCCATACATAATTTCCATCATCTGCAACTTGAGCATTTATTTTTAAGTTATCAATAGAAAGCAATGTTATACCATTACTATCTTTTTCTTTTGCACCGCCATTTGCAGTATTATCTTTAAAAGAATTTGCTGTCACTTTTACATTATATGTAAAGTCAAATCCCTTTTGCACTTCTTTTAAATAGTCTTCTGAACCATAGATATATTGCTTAATAAACAATCTTCCAGTTCTATAATCTCTTTCCATAGTTGGAATATCATTGGTAAATTCAAATTTCATAAATCCCTCATCGTTATTTGACCTTGCAGTCAATGATTCTCCAACCATTTCTCCAGTTCTTGTTCCCACTGTTTGCCAAGCAACTAAATCTCTTAATATGTTTACATCTTTACTATATTCAATGTTCTCATCTTCTTGTTTTGCAGCTTCTGCTTCTATTATTTTTTGAGTATCTTGTTCAACTTTGTATGTAGGTGGAATTCCTTTTATCCATATAAATTCATCAGTATTACCTTCAAATTTATCCTTTCTTAATGATTCCTCATCTTTGTCCTCTAAACTAATTACAAATTCATCCTCGGGCTCAGCTTTACTATCAAGGTCAATATATCTACTACTTCCAGAAGTTATTCTATAATTATTTTTACCAAATTCAGAATTTGCATAACTGAATAAACCATTTACCTCTATATCGAAGAATATCTCGCTGTTGGCTAACATTTTTCTTACATTATCTTTATTATCATTCTGCGGTCCTATTGGTGATGCATTATTTGCATTCATTTGTCCATTTGAACCAAATTGAGAGATATTCTCGGTTATTTTCATTGCTCCAGTTTCATAGACAAAATTACTATAGAATCTAATTGGTACTTGATTATTATTGATATCGTGAGACTTAGCTATAAAATCTTGGAATGATCCAGTAGCAATATTTGCACGTACTTCAAACGCACTATCAATTGGCTCCTCAATTCTAGCAAAAAGCGTTGAGTCTGCATTTAAATTTTCTTTAACAGTGTAATTTAAATCATTTCCTTCTAGCCACTCACGCTGTCCACTTTTCCAAACCCATTTATATCCATCAACCACATTTTCTCCATTTGCATCTGTTACAATAATTGGCTCTCTGTAGTTTTTGTCTAAAGTTACTGTTTGTACATTAGTGCCAATACCAATTTCAAACTCAAATGTTAAGTAATCTTTTAGTTCATCAAATAATTCTGTTCTTTCTGCAGTATTTGTAATTTTGCCCATTATAGGGTCATTTTCATCTATTCCCTCTATTATCTTTTCAACAACTATTTCTCCAGAAGTTTTTCTATGTTCAGATACAAATCTAACATTAATTTTTCCTGCTTCTATTACATTTCCATCGTTGTCTTTTTCTCTATCTATAGCCACAACTGTTCCTGACGTATTATTAGTCTCTTCTTCATTAAGTATTGCTCTGTATGTTGCCATCGCTATAGTCTTCTTGTATTCATCATTTTTTCTATCATAGTTTAATCCGTCAACAACATTAGTCAATACCTTTAAATAACCCTCTTTTTCAGAATAGCAATACTTCTCCATAAATTTATCTATGTATGCATTTTCATTATTTTCAAGTATATTATCAAGTCTCTCAACTGTATAGGTAGGCGGGGTTTCACTTTTTGACCAAATTATATTCTCTGATTCAAAATAGTTTCCTATACTTAGATTTTCCTTAGTTGCTACCTCTGCATGCAAACTAGTTTCATCATCACTTCTTCCTTCTATGATAATTACTTTTCTAAACGCACTAGTTTTTCTTCTTGAATTTCCATAGTAAAAACCACTATTTTCACCTGGAGTTATCGTAAGCAAATACGCTTGTGGGCTTCCCTTTAAGCTATAACCAGAATCATCAAGTGAATCATCATGCTTTACTATATTGTCTATTCTAATTTTTCCATATGAATAAACAGAGTCTTTATCCTCGTACTTAGTACTTATATTATCTATATCGCCTTTAGCAAAATAGAAATAATCAAATTTAAGTATTCCATTTTCCAATTCACACTCACCATCAAAAGAATACTTATTATATTCTTCTTCTGGTATTTCTCCTGTTGTCTTTTCAGCTTTAAGCATTATATTATCTTTCATACCAGTAAGTGAATTTTCAACATCAACTCTATATTTTTTGACGATTTCAGAATTTTCTTCTTCAGATGTATAACACATATTATAGTTTTGCACGGCTTTATCATTTAGTTCCGCTTCTATGGTTATTTTTGGCTTTTTATTTCCAACCCATGCATAATCTCTTGAAATAACACTTCCACTTAATGGTACTTGAATTATTTCTTCTTTATATTCTACTTCACTACCATCTTTTTCAAATATATTTCCTGTAACTTTTATTTTATAAGTTACTTGGTTGTTTGCCTCAAGCTCATCTCCGAAGTCATTTTCACTTGAAATTCTTGAGTTAATTATGATTTTTCCAGTTTTAATATCTAAGTATTTATTGACTTCCTTCTCTTGATAAATCATTTTTGCAGATTTAATAAAGAATATTGGAGACCAGTTTTCAGCTGATGTCTCTCCAGGGATTTTCTCTAGAGTATATGTTTTACGAATAACATCTGTTTCAGAATTAACCTTATAGTATTTCCTTATTCCTTTATTTTCATAATATACAACATCTACTTTAGGTACTTCTTTTCTAACCTTAACTTTGATGTTAGAAATCACTCTAGGTACTGCTAAAAAGTTTTCTTTTTCAATATTTTCAGCATCTGCTTCTGTATGCATTAACTTAATATAAAATATCTCATCAGATTCTGGAAAGTCTTTATTTAATTTATCATAACCTGATACTATTTTTCCTTGTGAGTCACAGTGAATAATACCAAATCTTTCTTGTAGTCCACCCTTTAAATCTATTCCTGATACATCCTTGTTTGTATATAATTCAAGTGTAGCATTTTTAGTATTTACAGAATTATCATATTTAAGTGAAAATGGTCCAACAACATAGAAACTATTATTTACGTCCTCAGCATCATAACTAACTGTTACCTCTCCAACATTTTTCCATTCAACATTAAATGCTGTAACATTTCCACCATTTGTATCTTTAAATTTTTTCGCAGTCTTTGCAAGTTCTATAGCTTCTTCTCCGGCTGATGAATCTTTCCAATCTTTATCATCATAGTGATGTTTTCCATCTCCGCTATTAGTTAACTTTGATCTATAGTACCATAAAGCTTTTTCAACAGTATCTTTCTCTAAAGAACTGTCTGCATAATGAGCAATTATATATTCTTCTGCTTTATCAAGAGTATAATTAGTTTTCACATAATCACTTGTATCTATGCTACCTTCTGTTCCTTCAATTTCATCATATGTTTCAACCTCTAAATCGCCATTAAGAAATGTCTTTGAATAACTACCATTTACTTGTAAATCAAATTGATATGCATTACTTCCCTTTAAGAAATAATCCGCTTGAAATCTTCTAGTTAGTCTAGCATTTCGATTTGCCTTCAATAGTCCTGTTTTTTTATTGTTATAAACGTCACTATTAACGTCACCATCTATATCATTATCATATAACGCAGTGTGATCCTTAATTCTTTTTTCATTCTCATCATAAGGAATTGTATATTGATCTCCGCTCACCTGTCTCATATGTTAGATTTTCTTTACTATTTTCAAAATCTATAAATACATTATTTTCAACACTATTTGACTCTGGAGCATCAACTACTAAATGCTCATTATCTGCTGCTATAACTCTATAGTAAACAAAAGAAAGAATAAGCATAAAAATTACTATTAAATTAATCATTATCTTTTTAAATCTTTTTAAGTATTCGCCAGATAACTTTTTCATCTTATTCCTCCTTTTCTTTAGATTTTTTATTCTTTCTAGATTTATTATCTATTTTGGACTCTATTTTCGGCCACAGTTTTACGTAACCTCCATATCCCCCAGTTACGATTATCGCAAGCATTACAATAGCTACTATTGTATAAATTATTTTTTCACCTGTTTCTACTGTAATAATAACGTCTGCAAGTGACATATCATCTTCTGCCTGTATATAGTTTCCTGATATTGAATCAAAATCTGATATACCATATATATTGTAATCTTCAGCTATCTCAACTTGATTATTTACCAATCCTGTATTTTCCTCTGTCATTTTCTTTTGAAGTACAAGTTTTATTTCTTTTGTCTCTCCTGGTTTTAATTCTGTATTAGCTAATTCATTTGTGTATATATTTCCATCAGCACCACTAAACCATTTAATATTCGCTTCAAGACTTGAATTAAATTCCATATCATTTGATATATAACTTACAATCTTTTTAGCATATCCTGGTACGTCACCTTTATTAGAAACTTTTATAGTATATTCAACATATGCTGTAGACTCTTCTATGTAATTCGGTGCAATTTCAACCTTAGCAAGTTTCTGGTAATCAAAGTTAGTCGTTTCCATACCTCTTGAAGTTTGAACCATCACTTGTGTAATTGTACTATCTATTTCTAAGTCAAATTTCTCAGCGTAAAATAGTCCCATATCAACATTTGATATACTCTTATTATTAATTGAAATCTTGTCAGTAATAGCTGTTCTTGTCAACTCACCATTTTCCTCTACTCTGCTTGCTATAATATCAGAGTTTACTATTTCAGATGCTCCCTCTTTCTTATATGCTGTTATTCCATATTTTCTAGTATTATATTTCAAAGCTATATAATGATTACCTTTATTGACCCCTTGAAATACATAATATCCCATATCATCTGGAACAATTTCATTTTCTATAACTCCGGTTTCAGCATTTATCAATCTAACTGACATATCTTTATAATCATCGATTTTTCCTTCGTTGTTTTCTCTAATTCCATCTTTATTATTATCTTCCCAAATATATCCACTTATTTTAAAAGTTCTTTCTATATTTTCTTTATTTGATACATTTTCAACAAGTTTAGGTAATTCTGCTTGATTTCCCACCTCTGTATTTTCTTGTATACTAGACTCAATAGAAAGTTCTTCTTTATTCTCTTCTTGCTGAACTTCAATTGACTCACTTATTTCTTGATTTTCTTCATTTTTTTCAATAATATGAGTAATGCTATTTGAGTTTACAACGCCTTGTTCATATGAATTAACTTTTGCGACATTTGTAACTGATTTTTCTAGTGAATCTATATCAGATTGTGCTTTTGCTTTTATTTTGAATACAATCTCTTCATTGGCCCCTATATGGAAATACTCAAATATTTTATCAGTAGTTAATCCTGTAATTTCTCTTTGAATTCCATTTATATCGTAGCTATATGAAATAACACTTAAACCAGAAGGTATTTCATCCTCAAAGCTTAAACCTGTTGCTTCGACACTTCCTGTATTTCTAACTTTTATCGTATAATTTATGATATCATTTTCTTTTATATATGTATTTTGACTATCTGTTTCCTGTATTAATTCAAGATTTGCTCTAGCAATACTTAAATTTAATTCATTTGATTCATATTCTCTATTATTAATTTTTACTAAAGATTTAGATTTTATTATGCCGTTTAAAATAGATTCATTCAAATTCTCAACTTTATACGTACACTTAAATGCAACACTTTCGCCTGCTTCAATAGTTCCAACTTCTATATTTAATTGTTCATCAAACATATTTCCTTGAACTTCTTTATATTCCCCATTGTCAAACTTGGTGATATCCACCAATTGTAGTCCTCCCGGTATTTGTTTTTCAAGTATTACTCCTTCCAAACTATGTTTTGACAGATTTGAAATAACTATATTAATTGGAATTTCATTTCCTTCTCTAAATACTTCTTCATTATTATCATTGACAAGTGCTTCTCTAACAAGAACTTCTGATTCATTTACTTTAACTGTTTTAGGGACTGCTTTTATCACACTTCCTAAGTCTGCCGCCTCAATACTTGCATTTATAGTAATTTCATGCTCTTTATTAGTTTCTTCAAAATCTTTTAAATCATCTATTCTATATGCAATATCAATAAAGAAATCCTCTTCTTTATTTAAAGCAATTGCATTTACTACTATATCGTTTTCATTTTTAGTAACTGTTAATTTTTTGTCTGGATCAGTATAGTGCGTAACATATGTTGCATTATTAGGATTAGGTATTTTTATAATAACATTTTTAGCTGCATATGCTCCTTTGTTCTTTACTTGTATTGTGGCATATAGTTCACTATTTTCATATGTCTCATTATCTGCATTAACTTCAATTTCAAGTTCAGGACCACTTTCAGTATCAAGATAAACAATATCTGGATATGATTTTGGAATAACGCTACTAGTTTTATCTGCATAGCTTGCAACAAATGTTCCAACTATTTTCTCTCCATGTCCCATATCTGCAGGAATTATAAAATCATATGTAAATTTAACTACGTCTGCTTTAGCTAGTATATATTCACTACTTTCAGGAATAATTAAGTATGATTTTGGACTTGCTACATTATTTATATTTTCTACCCATCTATTCTTAACGTCTGTCAAATCACTTGTAGCCTCTTCAACATCTGAATAGTAAATCTTGAAATCTTCATTATTATTCACATCCGGAATGATATTCATTACATCTATATTTCTTGTATTTCCCATATCTTCATTCGTTAGAATATCTCTCATTCCTACATAAGGGAATCTACCTAGTATACTTAAGTTATTTATGTCTGCTTCACTATTATTCATTGCCAGTATTTCCATACTAGCTCTTCTTTCTTCTTGATATAGATTTAATAAATCACCATGACTACCCTGTCTCACGGAAGTAATATAACTTGAGTTATCCTTATAATTTCTAATTGTATTTACTGCTACTAACCCTGAAGGTGATAAATATTTTACGTATGCTTCAGCAGTACCATTTTCATAATAATTAGTCGCTTCATCGTTTGTATATGTCATTTTAAACGCTTCTGATATAGCAGGAGTAAATACGTTTACTTTAATATTCGTAGAAATGACTATATTAGTACCATTTGTAAGGATTCCAGAATTCAATTCTTTTTGAATACCATCAGTTACAACTGTAATTTTTCTATCTTGATTATTAACGTAAGCAACATCTAATCCCTCACCATACAATAGACTTGTGTTTAATATTGTAATATCATCAATATATGATGGATATTCTATTTCAAATACCGAGTGTCCAAATAAATCGCTTTCTTCCTTATCGTTATTTAACTCTATTTTTATATCAACATTCTCATTTAATGAAAGTGGTGATAATACCGGCTTTTCTATAACTAGATTTGCCTTTGTCATTGTATCTGTTAATTCAGTAAGTGTATTTTTTGTTCCTAAATTAAGTTCTTCTTCTATTTCTGAGTATTTAACGTTAAAATCCGTTCTTGTTAATATTGAACTTATATTTTGAAGCTCTTCTTTTGAAATTGATAGATTTCCTAGTCCCTTTGTAGTTGTTACTACTAGATTTCCTTCATTTATAGGCTTTGTAACTTCAAACCTTATTCTATCGATTTTTCCTTGAACGAATAAAGACATGTCACCATTAGTATCTACAACTGTATCCTTATTGATTCTTCCGTATTCCATTGTTTTGTTGTTAGCATCAAATATTTTTATTTCACCATCTAATCCAAGAATATCTTCAAAATTTGCTCTATTAACAACTATTTCTTTATATGATAAATCATCATTTGGAATATTATTACCCGATTTGTCTATATAAAAGTTTTGTACATCTTCAAAGTATAACTTATCTATTAAATCCCTATTAGCAACATTCATAATGTATTTTGCAGTAATATTAAGATCATATGTATCAAGCTGTCTATAGTTCGCATAGAAATATGATTTTGATATTGATTCTGTCTTGTTTTCAACTTCAAGAGACGCTATATCACCAGTTGTTTCCTCAAGAATTAGTTCTTCATTGTACTCATCTGTCACTATGTTTTCTTGATTGTCACTTAATACTCCACTATAAAGTTTCATCTCTGCTTCAACATGGTTCTGTACAGTAACTCTGTTATCTTGAGCTGTAATTCCTTTGTAGATATATGTGATGATATACTCATCTTCACCTGAGCCATTGTAAATTTTTGTGCTTAATTCTTGTTCTTTTAAGCCTACTTTTTCTTCATCATAGTAATTTTTCTCAACACCTTTATTTTCAACATTTATGGTTATAAGATTTTCATCACTGAAGTATTTCCAGTTATCCTTACCAAATGTACTACTTCCAATTGTTTCTCCATTTGTAGCATATAGATTTCCAGCTGTAACATTTACATTTGTTGGATTTGCTCCCATCAATGTTGGAACTATCACTCGAATATTGCTTTCTTTGGCAGGTAAAGTATTAGCTGATACTTCATTGTTTAAAACAACTCTTGTTTGTAAAATAATTCCATTGCCATAATCTATATACTTTGTGACATTAGAATCAAGTTTAATAAGCCTTTCATCCTTCCATGATAAACTTAGATTTTGAATATATTCTATCGGGTTTTCATTTCCGTTTTTATCTATATAAACTCCAACAAGTCTTACAATTGCGCCATTAGTGAACATACTCTCTGCAATATATTTTTCGTTTTGATATTTTACTGGGACTTCAATTTCAACATTTGATGTAGCTCTAATTTGCTTTAACTTAACTATATTTCCATCAATTGTTTCAACGAATCTAGTTATCTGTTCTTCATTAAACAATTTATTTTGATCCTTGGTATCTGGACTTTCCAACGTAAGATTTAAACTTTCGCTTGAATTAAATCTGTTTTCAGTCCCCATTGTAAGCTCTATATCCTGAGTATTTTGGTCTACTGTGTTTTCATTAGTGGTATTTTCATTCATGTCTAATGTAAGAGTATCTACACTTGTAGTCTCATTTTTATTTTCTTCCACAATTTCTTCTTGTTTTTCTTCAAACAAATTTAGAGTGTTAGTGCTTTGAGTATCACTTTGAATTATTTCTTCAATTGGATTTTTATCCTCAATTTCCTCTTCTTTTTCAGTAATTTGTGGTTCTTCTTCATTAGTTTCTTGAACAATTTCAAGATTATTTGGTACTTCTGTTTCTGCATTTTTTATTACTTCCTGTGGAACAATTTCTTCTGTACCAGAATCTATAATATTTTTCTCAATTTCAAAGTTCAATTTTTGACCATCTACAGGGAGAATTTCAATCTGAGCATCCTTTAAATAGCCCGCCTTTTCGACATTTAACAAGAATTTCATCGTTAGCGAATCGTTATTAACATTACTTTCAAAGTCTTTTCCTATCGTTTTATCGTCTTGAAAATACGCATCAAAAACAACATTTTCGTGTGATGCACCATTTCCAAACAATGTAGATAATGATGTTCCATATGCCTTTCCTACAAAAGCAAAATCCGAAAATGTTAGTGTAAAAATACTGGCTAAAGCCAATATTTTCTTTGAAATATCTCGCTTTTTAAAAACCCTGTTCATTCTTCTTCTCCTTGAATACAACAAAAAAGACTTTAGATAGTCTTTTTTATTAGACAATCTAAAGTCATTTTATTATTAATAATAATATAATCAATTACATTAATTTAACATAAATATGCTATTTTCTATATAGTTCTACGGATTTTATGTGCGTAAAAAACATGTCATCTTTATAAAGTTTTAATATCTTTTTATTTTCTTTTTTTAATATTTGTAGGGAATTAAGCATTTGAATGTTATCTAACAACTATCTCATTCTTCTCTACTTTGCATATTGGACATTTTTCTGTCCTACCTGTAACCTCTCTAACAAGATTAGCAATTCTAATTTGGGTACTATCTATGCTATTGGCTGAAATCATTGCCATCGTATTACCATGAGCTCCAGCATGTGCTAACCCTCTTAATGCTCCCATAATCATTATATTTCCACCTGCGATAACCTCAGCTCCAGCATTTACATCTCCACATATGACAATGCTACCAGAATACTCTTCTTTTTGTCCGGAACGAAGTGAATATTGCACAAATTTCGTTTCAGAAATATCTGTATCTACTTTGTAAGTTCTTTTAATAGCATGTAAGCCAAGAATATCTGAAATATCATCAAAAATAATTTCTGCTGGCATATTACTTAAAATAAGTTTTTTTACTTTTTCTATTTCAGTATCTGTAAATAGTCTACCCGTAACTCTTATGGGTAATTCCTCTTCTTGAGTAATCTCTTTTAATTTTGGAATTTTAGTTTCTAATTCCTCTAAAATTTCTTCTATTTTTGCTATTACGCTAACATTCAATAATAATGCGTTCTGAGTTTGGCTCACTCTGATATTATTTAGCATACATCCCCCTCTTAAATAAATGCCTCCATCTCTGATACTGCTGACATATCTTCTCTTATTTCTTCGACATTCATTCCAAAATACTCTTGCATAATATCTCTCACCACCTCAGCTGTATAACTACCATGTCCTCCTTTTTCAACCATAACCACTATTGCTATTTCAGGATTTTCATATGGTGCAAAACCAGCGAACCATGCTATTACATCATCTGAGTTTTTATCATTTGTAAGCTCTGCAGAACCTGTTTTTCCTCCAATTTCAATTGGGAAATCTCTAAAGATATTGTAGGCCGTTCCACCTTCTTCCTCGGCCACTCTTCTCATTCCTTCATGTACTGCATTAATCGTAACATCACTAATGTTTCTATCATCAACATTCTCAAAATTCTTCTCTAATCTTTTGTCGACATAATCTTTTATTTCATTTCTATCTACTTGTGTTCCATTTGAATTAACAATATTTCTAATAATGGTTAAATCTATTGGATGTCCACCATTAGCTATCATTGCAACATACTTAGCCATTTGAACTGGAGTAAAAATGTTTAAACTCTGTCCTATTGATGCTGAACAGGTGTATCTTGCTGACCAAACATCTTGTGTAGCATCTGGACAAGCTACAAGTCCTGCTGCATCATTTAATTCAATACCTGTTTTCTTTCCTAATCCAAAATATCTTGCATAGTCTGCTAATCTATCTATTCCAAGTCTATTACTTGCTTCGAAGAAGTAATAATTGCATGACTTTTGTAATGCCTGAGAAACATTAAGTCTTCTATGTCCATATCCATATTCATTAAATAACCAACAAGCTGGATTTCTGACATTTGGATCATCTGATGCATGATATTCTCCATTATCATCTATCTTCTCATTAACATCTACAACTCCTGTTTCAAGAGCTCCAACAGCAGTAATCATCTTGTAAATTGATCCAGGAGGATATGTACCTTGAACAGAACGATTATATAATGGTTTTAGAGCGGCTGGATCACTATATTCATCGTATTTACTTTTTGATATACCATTATAGAATAAAGCAGGTTCAAAATCTGGATAACTTGCCATAGCAAGTATCTCGCCATTATGTACATCAACAACAACTGCTGCACCGCCTTCTGCTGGATAACTCTGTCCAAATCCGCCTTCTCTAATTTTTTTTATATTATTTCGAAGAGCCTCTTCAGTAATTGCTTGCAAATTAGCATCTATTGAAAGAACAATATTTGAGCCTCCTATAGCTTCTTTGGCTGTATATTCACCCGTCACAGTTCCATCAACTGACATATCTATTTGCTTTTTTCCATCTTCCCCTCTAAGATAGTCTTCAAATACTGATTCTATCCCATATTTACCAACTTTGTCGTCTACATCATACTCATGCTTATCTCCACGACTTTCTAGTTTTTTATAATAATCATCATCTATTCTTCCCATATATCCCAAAATATGTGAAGCTAAAGTACCAGTATGATATACTCTCGTTGGCTCTACTGTAACGTTAACTCCAGTTAAATTTCCTGAATTTTCTTGAAGCTTTACTGCACTATCTCTTGAAATTCTATTTGAAATAGAAATCGACTTAGTGGTTGAATATCCTATAGTTGAAATCGCATACCTTATTGCTAATATTTGTCTAATTTTTTGAGGATCATCTTCCTGAATGTTGTATTTATCTCTAAAGAGAAAGAATGCTTCTTCTGGTGATGCTGCTTCAGGAATACTATACTTTTTCTTCCATTCTGCCAATGCTTCATCTGAGTCGAAATGATATTCATATGGGTTTATGCTTATTGGAAAAGTATCAACATATTCATCTCCATCCTCTTCCAAAATATCTGTCATTATTAGAATGGATTTATTGAGCTGTTCATCAGAAGTTTTGGATTTGTACATTTCAAGTGAAAACTCCATTTCTGTACTGACAAATACATTCCCATTTCTATCTAATATACTTCCTCTTGCCGCCTCAATTTTTGCATCTCTTGTAAGCTTTGTATTTGAGTCTTCACGATATTCCTGGCCATTGACAATCTGTAAATTAAAAAGCTGGATTAAGATAATAATCCCAATCAAATATGTAATTGTTGTTAAAATATTATATCTAAAATTTGATTTTTCATATTCGCTCTTAATTTTCAGAACATCACCTTCTTTCTAAAACAGCTAACTCCACTAGAAATATCTCGTAAGAATATTATTCTCTTTAAAGTTTCTATCAATAACGTATCCAATCTTTTGCATAATTGGATAAAAAATTATCGTCAACAAAACATTATAAACTATTTCAATTAATAAAATCTTTATAAAGGCAAATAACTCTCTTTCATAATTTATAATTACAGAATCAATAAAATATTTTCCAACCTCAAATAAAACTGTAGCTGCAATAACCATAATTATAATCGTAAGCTTATTATCTTTTGAAAAGTTTTTATCAAAATATGATGCTAAATAAGCTATACAGCAAAGCATCATAGCTGTAACTCCTATTTCTTTACTATATGTGAAATCTATAAGTAGTCCAAAAACAATAGAAAAGGACATTCCAACAATTTGATTTGTGAAAAGTCCCACAAATAGTATAAAAATCACAAAAAGGTTTGGTCTAATACCAAAAATCGTAAAGAATGGAAAAAAATTAACTTGCAGAAAATATAATATAAAGAAAGTTATTATAAGTCCAATAATAATTATTGTTCTTTTCATTTTAACTCCTATTAATTATTATTCTTTTATGATAAGTACTGCATTTAGTTTTGAGAAATCAACTGCTGGCTCGACAACTGCATATCTATCCGTAACATTACTTGTAGTAATAATCTCTTTTATAGTACCAATAATAATTCCTTTTGGATAAATCCCACCGATTCCTGAAGTGTAGACACTATCATTTTGAATAAGTTCAGCACCTGTAGGAATGTATGATGCTCTTAACACTTGGCTATTTTCAAGAGTACCTTTACAAATAATACTTTCTTCTGTTCTACTAATATTACAACTAACCGTACTTGCAGGATCAACTATTACTTGAACTTTACATGTATCTTTTGAAACTGAGATAACATGTCCAACTAGACCTTTATCCGCAATAACGGTCATGTTTTCTTCAATCCCCTTATCTTTTCCAGCATTAAGAATTAGATTACTACTAAAATTGCTGACATCTCTATCTATAATGTACGCAGGTACTGAAACAAATGTCTCATACTTTTCTGATAAGCTTGCATATTCTCTAAGAGTAGAGTTTTCTGCCTTTATCATCTCTAATTCTCTAATCTGAGTTTCTAGTTCACTATTTCTTTCTCTAAGCTTTTCGTTTTCTTCTATAATGTTATCCATATTTGAAAAATATGCACTATTGCCTTGAACTTTGTTCTTAATATCCGATGCTATCCTTTGAATCGGACTAACGATTGCATTTGCAACACTTTGTACATATGATAATTTGTTTGCTTCAACATTAGATAAGAAAACAAGCAAAACTAAAATAACGACAGTTATTATTCCACCCAAAATTTCTGTCTGTTTGTTTCTATTCATATTGACTCGTCCTTATTATATATTTCTATATATTAATATAGCTATTATTATACCTATAATACTTGCAATGTTTATTTTGATAGTAAAAGCGAATGTAATCGCTAATATGCTTAGATCAAGTACAAATGGATTTGTTATACCAAATGTCTGCCCATAAGAAAGCCACCAAAGCCCTCCTATCCTTTGTGCAAGTTCTCCAATTAGCCCACCTATAACAAGACCTGCTAATAAAAAAATAAGTAAAACCCAAAAATTCTTCTCTTTTGTAGCCATATTAACCTCCATTTTCTTATGTTAAAATTATGTTTCAATTATAAAAATCTCTTACGCATATCATAAATTTACTTGTATATTATATATTGATAATACTATTTTTTCAAGGCAAATTATTTATAAAAATACTCTTTTTTTAAAAGTGTTTTTATATTTCCTTACGATACTGTAATGCTTCTAAAACGTGCTTTTTTTGAATCACTTCTTCTTTATCAATGTCAGCTATAGTTCTTGCTACCTTTTTTATTTTTGAATATGCTCTTATAGATAGTTTTAGTCTTTCCGCACCTCTGTTTAAAATATTTTCTGCATCTCTACTAAAATTACAAAACTCTTTGATCCCTTTTTCATCAAGCTCACCATTAGTATTAAAAATACAATTCTTATAACGTTCTTCTTGTACTAATCTTGCATTTTCTACTCTCTTTTTTATAATATCAGATGTTTCGTTTTTCATATATTTAAATTCATTGCTACTATAATCAATGCTATTTACAATCACTCTTAAATCTATTCTGTCCATTAGTGGTCCACTAATCTTATTAAGATACCTATTTCTTTGATTCTCAGTACACTTACATTCTTTTTCTTTACTGCCATAATATCCACAAGGACAAGGATTTGTACTTCCAATTAATATAAATGAAGAAGGATAGACAACATTCATTTCATTTCTAGTTATACTTATTTTCTTGTTTTCAAGTGGAATTCTTAAAGTATCTAAAACAGAACTATCAAATTCCAAAATTTCATCTAGGAATAAAACTCCTAAGTGTGCTAAACTTATTTCACCAGGTAATGGGTACTGGCCACCTCCAATTAATCCTGCCATAGTTATACTATGATGTGGACTCCTGAAAGGTCTTTCTTTAACTAAACTATGTTTATCTAAAATACCTTTAATACTTTGTATCTTTGTTATCTCTATACATTCTTCTAATGTTGGCTTTGGCATAATTGTTTTAACTCTTTCTGCCATCATCGTTTTTCCGGCATCCAGGATTTCCAATCATTATACAATTATGTGCACCAGCAATAGCAATTTCTAGCGCCCTTATAGCATACTTTTGTCCTATAACATCTGAATAGTCTATTCTATTTTGTTTCTGTCTATCACTCCTAATTATTTTTACTATTTTTTTATACTTACCAGTATTAAGAAAGTCAATTACTTCATGTAAATTCTTAAGTGCAATAACTTCAACTCCATCTATAATCATTCCCTCTTCATAGTTTTCCTCAGGAACAACCACTCTTTTTATTCCCATCTTTTTGGCTTCTATACAAATTGCTATCGTTCCATTTATTCTATTTAATTTTCCATCAAGTGATAGCTCTCCTACAAATAAAGTTGTATCAAGTATTTTACTCAAATTACTGTTTTTTATTATTCCTATGGAAATCATTATTCCTACTGCTATTGACAAATCATAATATCCACCTCTCTTTTTGATGGTTGCTGGTGACATATTTATAATGTATTTTCGACTCTCAAGTTTAATTCCACAATTTTTTAGAGCTGTTCGTACTCTTTCTTTAGATTCTTTAATATTTGCATCAGGAAGGCCAACAATTTCCCAACACGGAAATCCATTTGATACATCAACTTCGACGTTAACTATAATTCCATCCAATCCATATAGACACATACTTTTAACTCTTGATAACATCTTACCTCCTTTGTTTTTCTCGCGACTCCCCAAGAACAAAAGGGGACATTACGCAATACTGAATAATAATATTTTTCGTCAAATGTCCCCGTCTTTGTTCGCAGTGCGCCAAATTTGCGTA
>OCVV012873566.1_pt1 | contig 76811 bp, 66 predicted proteins | sample 1539721 | NCBI WGS metagenome assembly OCVV01 (sample SAMN02144230, study PRJEB22623) | gut metagenome | biome: sheep rumen | host: Ovis aries | place: New Zealand
CTTTTTGAAAAAAGTATCCGCAATGCCTGTTTATCGGCATTGCGGAAGATTTTTAATGTTCATTTTGATTTTTAGCGGACAGCAATAATTGTATTTCCGCATCTCCTCCTCCCCTAATCCCCCCATCATGCCCATCACTCACTCCCCCTCCCATTCCTCTACCCTCCCTGCCGAGCCCTTCACCTGGCTGCAGCCGGGCACGTGGCGAAAACCATGCATCGTGCATGTGACCATGGTCGCCAACGGCCGCCGTCCCCTCTTCGGCACCCTTGCCCACAATGGCACAAATGCTGAAGTAGAAAAGACGGCTATCGGATGGGCACTCATCCATCAGCAACAGCGGATGTTGCAGCTCTGCCCAGAGATAAAGATCCTCGCTGACAAGGTGATGCCAGACCACCATCACATCGTGCTCCACGTGACGCGCACGATGCCACGAAGCATCAAGGAGGTGCTGCGCGGGTATATGCAGGGATGCAAGGCAGAAGCACGCACGCTGGGTTTCACCGAAACGCTGTATGACGGCCCTCCGTATTACAGAGTGCTCACCCACAAAGGGCAGCTCCATGCCATGATTGAATATGTGAAGGCCAACGCAGAGCGAGCCTGGCAGCGCAAGCTACACCCAGACCTCTTCCGCCTGCATCGGCAGACTGAGGTTCAGGCACTGGAGTTCACGTCGTTGGGCAACCATTTCCTGCTGGATTGGCCCGACCGGCAGCTTGTGGAGATATCGCGTAGTGCCAGTGAGGACCAGGTGCAGAGCCGCCTGAAAGAGGTGTTGGCAGCAGCGAGTAATGGTGCTATCACCTACACCGCAGCCATCAGCCAAGGCGAGCGCCTCATTGCACGCACAGTCAGGGAGAAGGGCTTTCCGCTGGTCGTGCTGCTGAACGATGGTTTCCCGGCCGCTGGCTCGGACCAGGAGCGCTACTACAAGCCAGGTGGGGTGTATTTTGAAGCCTGCTCCAAGGGGCGGTTGTTGTTGATGGAACCCAAGGAGAGCACCTTCGCTCACCCCTCCGTTCAGGCGGCAGTAGAAGAGGTTCTTCGCCAAAAGGCCGCAGCCAAGCATCTCAGCTATGCGCCTATTCCTGTGTCATCGCTTAGGTATCGCTTTGTGGCGCTGAATGAGATGGGGAGAATGCTGGTGGCTCGCGGATAAAATCCGCGAAGAAAAGACGGGGACGGAAAAGTGAAAACAGCGGGCATAAATGGCGAGAGAGGCAGGCATAAACGGAGGGAGAGGCAGGCGGCATGAAATGGCGGAAGGGGTGGAAAACAATGGTTGACGGGCAATTGCAATGGTGATTGTCAAGCCTATCAGGCGCTTGTCAGGCAGATGTCAGACAAATGTCAGCGTGGAGATTTGGAGCGAGTGGCGATTAGTGCGTACCTTTGCCGCAAAAAAACAAAGGACGCACAATGAAAAGACTGATTCTATCGACATTCGTAGCCTTCTGCTCAGCGGCAACAATGGCTCAGGAGCCCAGCACAACGATGAGCGAAGTGACCGTCAAGGCAGCACGCACGGTGCAGAAAGCTGATGGGATGTGGGTTTATCCCACAAGGCAACAACTGGAAAACTCTACTGATGGCTATTCGCTGCTGTCGAAGCTGGCGCTGCCGCGCATCCGCGTGGACGAGGCGCTGAGCAGCATCACAGCACTGACCAACCTCGGCAGCGTGCAAGTGCGCATCAACGATGTCGTGGCCACACGCGAAGATCTGCTGGCGCTGGATATGCGTGGCGTGCAGCGCGTAGAGTATATCGACAACCCTGGACTGCGCTACGGCGAGGGCATCGCTTACGTCATTAATATTAAGGTGCGCAAGCCCGACAGCGGCTATGTCGTCGGCACGGCACTGACGAACGCACTGACCACAGCTATCGGCGATGAGACGGTGTACGCTCGCGTGAACCGTGGTCGCAGCGAGCTGGCGTTGACTTACGGTCTTGACTACCACCGCTTCACGGGCGAGGAGTACGACGAACGCGCCACCTACCAGCTGGAGTCGGGCGCTACCGAACAGATCCACCGCCGCCTGACGGACGGGCGCAGCAGCAGCATCGGCAACACGGGACAGCTCACCTACAGCCTCTGCGACAGCAACTTCGTCGTGCAGGCGCGCCTCGCTCTCAACAGCCATCTTCGTCCCTCACACTCCAAACGCACGATGGCGGTAGATGACGAGGTGTTCACCAATCACACGTCCTCCAGCTCTTCCTCACCCTCGATGGACCTCTACTACCATCAGGACTTCAGCCGCCATCAGTCGCTGACAGCCAACCTCGTTGGCACATACATCAAGTCGTCGGGAGACATAGAGAACAACGAAGGCGCACGCTATGCCTACAGCACCCATGGGCAGACACGCTCGCTCTGGAGCGAAGCCATCTACGAGAACCGCATGCGGCCCTTCACGCTCTCAGCGGGCATTCAGTTCAACGCTAGCCACAACCATAATACCTACACCGGTGACGCCCAAGCTACCAACGACCTCCACACCGCGGGCAGCTACCTCTTCGGACAGCTGCAGGGACAGCTGCGCAAGCTGACCTATATGGCAGGCCTCGGCGTCAGCCAGCGGCACTACAGCCAAGGCAGCACGCGTCATGACTTCTGGCTCTTTCGTCCTAAGTTCAACGTCGGCTATGCGCTCACCGACCGTCTGCGCCTGCGCTACAGCTTCGAGGTCGCTCAGCACGTCTCACAGATAGCCCTCGTCAGCGATGTCAGCATCAAGACGAACCGCATGGAGACGCTCGTGGGTAACCCCGACCTACACCCTAACCGCGTCACCAGCCTCGACCTGCACCTCACCTACACCACGCCTCGCCTGACCGCCGACCTGCAAGGCTACGCACGCCTCCACGCCAACTGCAACCTGGAAAAATACACGCGCGTGGATAATCATTTCTTTCAGTCGCAGTCGAACGCGGACAACCGCTGCAACCTCTTCTACGTACAGAGCTACAACCAGTGGCAGGTCATCCCCGAGCGGCTCTCCATAGCGATCTACGGAGGCCTCTACCGCTTCTACAACCGTGGCGAGGACTACGCACACACCTACTCTGCCTTCAATGGCGGTGCCAGCGTGCAGGCTTATTTAGGCCGATGGACATTGAGCGGCTATGTCGACAACGGATGGCATTTCATGGAGGGCGAGCACCGCGGCTACGGAGCACCAGCCTGGTACCTGACAGCGTCCTACCGCATCAGCCGCGTCGTCACCTGCTCAGTCTTTGCCCAACACCTCTTTGCCCGCCGCCCCGTCACCAACAAGACCGAGATCCTCAGCCGCTACATCCATAAGGAAATCACACAACGACAACGCGACTATGGCAATATGATCAACTTGAAAATCGCCATCCGTCTGGACCACGGTCGCCGCTACCGCGACATCGAACGTACAATGAATCACACCGACACAGAGACAGGAATACTGAAGGGGAAATAACGAAAAAACTGCTCATAATGAAAATATTTGCAAAATAATTTGGTTTATATTATAAACTTAATTACCTTTGCACCGTCGTTCGAACACAAACCGTCCTCATCACCCTTTCTGCAGGAGGGCGATGAGGACAAAAGCAACAAGAGTATTAACCCCCATCCCCCAACAAAAAACGACAAAGACATGGAAACAATCGAGAACAACGAACTCACTGCAGAACGCAGCTTGGAAATCATCACTGAGCAGATAGAACAGAGCCGCAAGACGGTATCTAAGAGCACGGGGCAGGCGCTCTACGTGGCCGGCCTCAGCATGATGGCCATGAGCATCGTTATCGCCATCACGAATTACCTGACGAAAACGCCGCTGGGACATCTGCTCTGGTTCCTTCTTCCGCTCATCATCATCTGGGCACAGAAGAGAAATAAGGAACGTGAGCACGCGCCTGTGAGCCTCATCGGTACGCTGGTGGGCAAGACGTGGTGGACCTTTGCCACCTTCACCCTCGTCTTCTTCCTCATCACCATCATCTGGAACTCTGTAGCCGCAAGGCTTTACCAGCCCGATGCCTATATGCAGCTCAGAATCAGGGTGACGCCCATCATCGTACTACTTATGGGTATGACGGTGACCATCACCGGTCACATCCTCCGCAGCCGCTGGCTGGTGGTCTTCGGTTTTATTGCCGGGATAGGAACGTGCCTATGGGAGTGGTTAGGCATCAGCGAGGCGCTGTTCATCCGCGTGGCAGGACAATCACTATCCGAACTAGGACTGGTCAGGCCCATTCTGCACTGCTTCACCTACCTGCTGTTTGCCTTCTTTGGCCTTGCCCTCCCCGGCTATTTGCTTAAACGTCAGAGCCTATGAACTTCAAGCCATTAGACCCGCTGCTCCACTCCGAGCTGCGACTGGCAGTGATGTCGCTGCTCATCGCCTCGGAGGAAGCAGAGTTCTCATATATCAAGGAGCAGACAGGAGCCACGGCAGGCAACCTGAGCGTGCAGATCGACAAGCTCTCCACGGCCGGCTATATTCAGGTGGAGAAGACCTTCAAGGGCAAGAAGCCCTGCACCATCTGCCGCATCACCGCCGAGGGCCACACCGCCTTCGAGAACTACGTGAAGGCGCTGCGCACCTACCTTCGCGTGAAGTAAATCTTTATTATCATGAAGGGCGGCAGGGAGTATATCCCCCTGCCGCCCTTTCCGCTATCGAAGTTGAATATTATTCGTCACTCGTCATTAGATTCATGGCCTTTAGGAACTGCTGTTGCTTGGCTGTTGGAGTGTCCACACGCTGTATGCTCCATGTGGCGGTGTCCACGCGGAGGTCGGCATCGTTGAGATAGTCGGAGTAGGGGATGTCGTCGGTGGTGTCCACGAGGTGACGGACGTCCGTAAGTGGCTGGCCGGCCACTTCGGCGCAGGCATCCCAGAACTCTTCTTCGGTGAAGCCGCGCTGCAGCTCGTGGTAGTAGCACTGATAGAGCAGGCGCATCACGTCGTCGAGCGACTTCTGCTGCTGCGTCTTGCGGCGGATGTCGATGTCCATGAGCAGACCAATGACAGGACCTTTGAAATAGTAGTTGATACGTACGTCGCGCGCGTTGTCATCGGGGTTCATAAAGTTAAGCCAGATGTCATAGCTGCTCTGCCGCAGGCTTTGATGATGCTGGCCTTCGTGGGGCGCATAGAGGCTAAAATAGGTTGATAGCAGCTCCAGCGCTTCGTCGGGCGTAGCGATGCCCGCGTTGCGCAGGAGACGGAACTCGTAGTAGCACGTCAGGCCCTCGCTGACCCATAGCATCGGGGTGATGGCTTCGTGGTCATAATCCAGCGGCCACAGCTCGGCCGGCCTGATGCATTTGACGTTGTAGAGATGGAAATACTCATGAGCCACGAAAGCCAGGAACTTCACTTCCTCGCGGCGCGTGGCAAAGCGGTAGGTGCCGTCGGTGTAGCAAGCCTGCGAATTGAAGTGCTCCAGTCCGCCGCCGCCCTGTCCCATGTGGATGAGGCAGTAGTTGTCGTAGGGCACGTCGCCCATCATCTGCGTGGCAGCCGTGACGATGCGCTTGAAATTGTCTTCGAGGCGCATCTCCTCAGCCCCGGCGGGCGTCTCGAGGGCAAACTCATAGTCGTGGCCCTCGTGCGTGAATCTCTTTGTATAGAAATTGCCCAGCAAGAGAGGCGAATCATAGAGCACATCGAAATTCTGTGGCGTGAAGGCACAACGGTCATCCTCGTGAGGCTTCATGCCCGTGGCAATATGCGCCCATCCGTCGGGCATCTGGAAGCGTACGGTCACAGCATGGTCCTGCTGGCCGTCAACGTACATGAAGACTCCGTTAGGCGCCACGAAAGCGATGTCGCTTTCCACGCGGCTGGAGGCCACGTCGCGCTGGTTGGCATAGACGCGATAGGAGACTTCAGCACGGCCGTCCTCGGGCAGCGCCACGCTCCAGCGGTTCAGCCCCTCCTTGCGCCATTCGAGCTTTTGGCCTTGGGCGTCCTGAGCACTGAAGTCCGTCAGGTGCTTGGCAAAGTCGAGCATCTCGTAGTAGCCGGGCGCCCAACGGGGCATGGTCAGCACCACGTCGGTGGGGTGGGGGAGAGTGTTGTCAGAGCTATAGGCAAGGTGAACATTCAGATAGTGCCCTGCCGTGTCGGGAGTCACGGTGTACGTCAGTTGGTAGTCGGCCTGTCTGTGGTTGCAGGCCGCCGTGAACACAAGCATGAGCACGGCAAAGAGAATGGAGATTCTGGATCGGGCTGTCATTGAGAGCATTATTGTTTTTTAAATTACTGAACAGTATGAATTGACATGATTCTTTTTTACAACGAATTTTACCAATTATACGAATTCTCTGCACCACCCTAAGAGGAACAAAATTCGTCTAATTCTTGAAGTATCAAGCGAGCAGAGCTCGAGCGCGCCTAATTCGTTGTTATATAGAAACAGACATGATTCTTTTTTTACAACGAATTTTACCAATTATACGAATTCTCTGCGCCACCCTAAGAGGAACAAAATTAGTCTAATTAGTTGTTATAATAAAAAATAATCGTTTATCGCTTGAGTACGTACTGCAGGAAGTCGCCGATGCGGTCGAGCCAGGTGTAGCTGCCAGTGCCTGGCGAGGCCGTTCGCTGGAAACAATGGTTGCGCAGGGCCAGCGTGTGGAGCTCGCTCTGAATGCCCATGGCGCGCATCTTCTCCCACGTCTTCACGCTGCTCATAGCTGCATAGCCGTCGGCGTCGCCGTGGACGAAGAGCATGGGCGCTGTCTTTAGGTCGAAGCTGAACTCGGGCACCAGCACAGCCGAGTCGTCGTTGCCGCCGCCTTTGTTATGTCCGTCGGCACCGTCGGTCAAGGCATAAGCGGGATAGATGCCAATGCCCCATTGCACGTTGCACGGCAGCTTGTCGAGGTCGTCGATGGGCCAGTAGGCGCGGTGCTGCGATGATGTCACGCCCATAAGCGTAAGGTGGCCTCCGGCCGAACTGCCCATGATGCCTATCTGATTGGGGGCGAGGCCATAGCCGGCCGCCTTGCTGCGCACGATGCGTATAGCGCGCTGCAGGTCCTGCCAGGCCGTAGTGTGCTTGGATAGTCCCTTGGGGCGCGGTGTGCGATACTTCATCGTGACGACCGTCATGCCGCGCTCGTTCAGGTAGCGGCGCGCAGGCGCCACCTCGAAGCCGTCGGGGTCGTTGCCCTCATAGCTGCCTCCGGAATAGATAATCTGTATGGCCTTCGTCTTCAGTTTCTTGGGAAAGTGCCATTCCAGGTAAGGCTTGCACTGGTGGTCCTGTGCATCGGGCATACGGCCTTCGGGCCACACATCCTCAGTCAGCTTCTCGCGGCGCGCATCGTCGCTGGCATAGCGGTCGAGCAGGGCCACCTCAGCCTCAGGCTTACCGAGGAAGCCCATCTGGCGCATAAACTCCACCGTTCGTTCCAGTCCGAAGGCCCCATGGCCCTTGCCGGGATAGAGGTGAAGCTCAGCGGGTATCTTGCGCTTGCGCAGCTCGCGATAGATGAGCGTGGAGCCATTGGGCGTGTATTCGTCGTTGCCGCCGTGCTGCAGGCTGATGGGGCAGGTCTTGGCGTCGAACTTGAAGACAGAGGAGAGGCGGACGTCCGTGCCGTAGCCTTGGCGCGTGGCCGGCGTGCCCTTCTCGCCGTCGGTGGTGACGTAGGCCGGGGCATTGAGCAGCGCCCAGTTGATGTGGCAGGCCACGGTGTCGAGCTTGTCGATGGGAGCGTAGGCAGGTGTCTGCGAACTGGTGGCGAGGAGCAATCCCAGGTGCGAGCCGGCCGACATGCCTATCACGCCTATCCGCTCGGGATCGAAACCACGCTTGCGGGCCTCGCTACGTACCATGCGCACAGCGCGCTGGCCGTCCTCCCACGCCGTCTGATATACGGGCAGTCCCGTAGGCCGCGGCGTGCGATATACGAAGTTGACGCACTGGAAGCCCAGCTGCGTGAAGCGTTCGCGCCACAGCTTGATGAGTCCTACGTCGCAGCAGTTGTTGTAGGCGCCACCGGAGATGAGGATCATGCAACCGCCGTTCCTCACATCGGCCGCCGGCGCTTCGAACCACTCGAGATAGGCCACGCGGTGCTTGTCGGCCTTGAACTTAGGCGCACCGGCCTCATCGGTCATGGCGGCAATCTGATGAGCCTGAGCGTCGGGCATCTTGCCCTTAGGCCAAATCGTCTCGCGCTCAAAGGCGAGGACATTAAGCGTGAAGCTGACGCTGATCAGCACTGCGAGCAGTCGCGCAAAGCGACCCGCAGCAGTGGAGTAGGGGAATAGGTTCATATTCGTATTCTTGTCTTATTAGGTTTTTCGCCACAAAAATACATTATTAAATGAAAAGTGAAAAGTGGAAAATGAAAAATATTCGTCATTCATCATTCATCACTCGTTAATTCTTCCTATATTTGCTGCGGAAAATTCACTTTTCATTCTTCAGGTTCCTCCTTTCCGTCCTCGGCGTAGGAGATACGCCTCGGACGCTCGGGTCGATTGACATTCAGTCCGCTCGACCTCTGGTCACTTCGACACTTCGAAGAATCAACTATTCCCTCGCTACCCACGAGGTTCACCGCCGAGGGCTCGAAGACCGCGTGATGTATATTTCCTTCTCCATCAAAGCCTGCCTGACGATTCATGCCATGGCGCCCGAGGCCGATGTCGCCTATCTCGAAGGCGACCGCCGCCAGCCAACCTTCACCGCATGGGCCTCAATGGCATCTACTACCACTTCTCCAAGTTTCAAGCTCATCCCAAATGGGTCGACGAACCGCATCGGCTGGGCATGAATGTGAACACATGGACCATCGACAAACCCGAGGACATACGCGCCATGAAGGCCCTTGGCGTCGACTATATCACTACCAACGAACCATCTCTTTGCGAAAAATTAATCCAATAAAATAAATCACTTATGCAAATAGGAGACCGCGCGCCCGAAATCTTGGGCATCGACGAGGACGGACAGGAGATTCGCCTCAGTCAGTTTAATGGACAAAAGCTTGTCCTCTATTTCTACCCAAAGGACAATACCAGCGGGTGTACAGCCGAGGCTTGCAGCCTGCGTGACAACTACGCAGACCTGAGAAAGCGCGGCTATGCTGTCGTGGGTGTCAGCGTGGACAGCGCTGCCAGTCATCAAAAATTCAAGGCAAAGCACGAGCTGCCCTTCCCCCTCATCGCCGATGTCGACCACACATTGGTTGAGCAAATGGGCGTATGGGCCGAGAAGTCAATGTACGGCCGCAAGTACTTTGGCACCGTGCGTACGACCTTCCTGATTGATGAGAACGGTATAATCGAGGACATCTATCAGGGCAAACAAATCAAGACCAAGACCCATGGCGAACAAATCTTGAGCCGTTGAAGGTCACTATGTCGCTTTTTCAACCATTAAGAGCTGAACAACCACTCAAACTAAAGCATTAATATGGAAAACAAAGAATTCACTTACAAGGGAACAACGCTTAACGGTTTCGGCATGTTGTTCTTGAATCTCTTATTGACATTGGGAGCCATTACCCTCTTCGTGCTGGCTGTTGAATATGAAAACTGGCAGCAGGGAATTGCCAGCGGCTTGGTGCTGCTGGTTTCGCTCATTTTTTGGGCTGGGTTTATCATGCTCGAACCAGGGGAGGCACGTGTTGTCATGTTCTTCGGTAAGTATGTCGGCACTTTCACCCGCACAGGCTATTTTTGGATTAACCCCTTCACCTCCACCAAGAAGTTGTCGCTGCGAGCTCGAAATCTTGATGCCGAGCCTATTAAGGTGAACGACAAAGAGGGCAACCCCGTAATGATAGGACTGGTGTTGGTATGGCGGCTGAAGGATACCTACAAAGCCCTATTCGAAATAGACTCCCAGACGATGGCCGCCAACGCACAAAGCGTAGGCACTGACGTGAAATCGATGATGGCCGCTTTCGAGCGCTTCGTGCGCGTACAAAGCGATGCCGCCCTGCGCCAGGTGGCCGGACAATATGCCTACGACGACACCGAGAGCCGCTCATCTGACATTACCCTGCGAAGCGGAGGCGAAGAAATAAACGATCAGCTGGAACAGAAGCTTGACGAACGGTTGGCCATGGCTGGAATCGAAGTCGTTGAGGCACGCATCAACTATCTCGCTTACGCTCCCGAGATTGCAGCCGTCATGCTGCGCCGGCAGCAGGCTACAGCCATCATCGCTGCACGTGAGAAGATTGTAGAAGGTGCCGTTTCGATGGTGAAGATGGCTCTTGACCAACTCTCGCAGCAGGACATCGTGCGCCTCGACGACGACCGCAAGGCACAGATGGTGTCGAACCTACTCGTCGTGCTTTGTGGCGAAGACAATGCCCAGCCTATCGTAAACGCAGGAAATTGATCGCGAGGAATTTTTTTCACCCGCGAGTGTAGTTTTTCTGGCATCCTTGCGTCTAAGGTGTAGAAACTTGATTCAAAAACAGGCATGGAACAGAAAGAACAGACATTCAGCCAGATAGTCAGAGAACATAAAAGCACCATCTACACCGTGTGTTATATGTTCTCGCAGGACAAAGACGAGGTGGACGACCTTTTCCAAGAGGTACTCGTCAACCTATGGCGCGGCTTCGAGGGCTTCGAGGGACGCTCTAATGTGCGGACGTGGGTCTACCGCGTGGCACTGAACACCTGCATCAGCATCGACCGCAAACGCCGTAGCCGTCCACAGATGAAACTATCGATGGACATCAACCTCTTCGAGGACCGCGACACCGACACGCAGCAGGTCGACATGCTGCACCGTCGCATCTCGCGCCTCCGCCCCTTCGACCGTGCCATCGTCCTGCTGTGGCTTGAAGACCTCAGCTACGAGGAGATAGGCCAGATTGTAGGCATCTCGGAGAAGAATGTCTCTGTCCGCCTGTTCAGAATCAAGGAACAACTCAAACGGATGTCTAACCATTAAAACTACACTACAATGACTGATATGGATTTAGAGGAGATGCGTCAGCAAATGAACCTCCTCAAAGAGAAACTCAACCGCCAGGAAGTCATCAACGAACAACTGATGCACAAGGCCATAGAGACAAAGCTCAACCGCCTCAGCCTCAATCGCAAGATTAAGCGGGCCTATATGATATTTTGTATGTTATTCATCCCGTGGCTGCTGGTGGAAGGCGTAGGATTGCCCATGTGGTTTGCTCTCGCTACGGTGGCCATGCTTGCCTTGTCGCTGGTCTACCACGAGGCTTTCATGGAGCATATCAGTGCCGACGACCTCAACCGCTACAGCATTCATGAAATCAACGAAAAGGCTATCCGCCTGAAACGGCAAGGTGCCCGCTGGATACGCATTGGCATACCCATGCTCATCGTCTGGCTGATTGCCTTCATCTACGTTGTCCTGCACCGATTTGAGTTTGAGACAGAAGGAAAGAACATCCTTTACGGTGTAGCTTTCGGCGTTGTCATTGGTGCCTGCCTCGGAGTCATCATCTACAAGAAGCAGCAGCGCATGATTGACGAACTGCGTACCTACAATGAATAGGTTTCAAAGGTAATATTTGCTTTAATCCTGAATAAAGCCTCCGATTAAGACAGAAGTCCTTGAACCTGCGGCCAGAAGTTTTTACAACTTCAGACTGCAGGTTCAAGGACTTCTGCCGTTTAATAGTATTTATACCGCTATCGAACATTCCAGGCATCGATAGCGGTTGTTTGCATTTCGCCGCGTATGGTAGACTATTGCATTCGTCTACGTCATGAGAGTCAACGTGTCAAACGGATTCTTCTCCACAACCATCGCGGAACAAGACGCCAGAAGAAAGTGAGCACACGATAGCGCCAGTCAATCGTTCGTACGTGGCGACGGTGCTTGATGCTGCTGACGATATCGCGGGCAACAGCCTCGGGCCGCATGAGCATAGGGTAAGGGAAGTTGTCGTTCAAGAGGGCGGTGTCCACGAAACCCGGACGGATGTCGAGGATGTGAATAGGCAGACATCGCTGGTGAGCCTGCTGCTCCAAGGCTTCCAGATAGTTGGCCTGGAGGGCTTTGGTTGCGGAGTAGGCCGGAGCAGGGCCAAGGCCTTTCGTGCCTGCGATGGAGGTGATGGCAGCAATCATTGGAAAGCCATCATCGAAACGCTTTGCCGCTGCAAAATACCTGAATGCGGCTCCCACCATGCGCATGAAGCCGAGGGCATTCGTCTCTGCCGTGCGCAATTCGATGTCGCGTTCGAGCGTATGGTTCTGCCGCCCTATGCCCGAGGCATGGAAATAAAGTTCGATGCCTCCGAGACGGTTGATGAGTTGGAGCAGACGCTCGTCGGCATCCGCCTGTGTGACGTCGATAGACATGACTTCCACACGGTCGGGAGCCAGTGCTTTCAACGCCATCAGTCTTTCCTCTCTACGGGCTGCCACGCCTAAAGTCCAGCCCTCGGCCAGCAACAGCTTGGCCACCTCCAATCCGATACCCGAACTGGCACCTATGATGATTCCTTTCTTTTCCATCGTGTTCATGCTTCGTTTCTCCTTTCCACATTGAGCTTATCAATGAACAACAACTCACGCTCAAGCATCTCCAACCGAGGCATCGCAAAGCCCACGCCACGAGCTTCGGCTATAGGACGCGTGTAGAGATAATAAACCTCCATCGGACGATGGAAATCGTAGTCGAGGCGCATGGAAGGCGAATAGGGCACCATCTCGTCTGTCATCTGCATCATTTTCTGTGCGAAGCTTTCGTCGATGGCGTTGATGCCAAGGGCATTGGCTGCACCTATGACCTCCATCATCTGCTCATAGATAAGCTCTCGCGTAGCAGGATGCTTCAAGAGTCGGTCTGTCTGCGTCTGCAGGGCTACGGTCATCCCGTTGAAAGGCATATTCCATACGGCCTTACGCCAGCGGGCCTCTAAGTAATCCACTTCGTGGGCATCGATGCCTGCGGCACAGAAATCAGACACGACAGCCTCGAAGAGAGAGGCATCGCGGCACGAGTAGTTGCCCAGATTGATGCTACCGTAACACTGATGGCTTATCACTCCCGGTTCGGTCTTCGACGAGCAGATAAAAGCGAGACCGGCTGCCAGCGGCTGGCCGGGAAACCACGCCTGAACGTCGGCCTCCAAGCCAATACCATTCTGAATGAGCACGACGAGCGTGCCAGGGTGGAGCAGGGGAGAAAGCAGCTTGCGCAGCAACGGTTGATTGGTGGATTTCAGCCCCACGAGCACGACGTCCACCTTGGGCATCGACTCAGAGGAAGCATAAGCATGAACCTGCGGCAACAGGAAGTCGCCGTCGCAGGAATTGACGCGCAGACCATGCTCGCGGACATATTCGTAATCGCTGTGCAACAGAAAGTGTACTTCACGTCCTGCACGCGCCAGTTTGCTGCCGTAGTAACCGCCAATGGCACCCGTACCTACGACGGCATAAGTCAGTTGGTTGTTTTCCATAGTTCTTAACGATGTTGGTTACGTGCCCAAGCAAACAGCTCAAGGGGCAGGTGGCAATAGCCGTCGGGATTTTTGTCGAGATAGTCCTGATGATAGTCCTCGGCGGCATAGAAGTTGCGAAGCGGCTCCACCTCCACGACAATAGGCTCAGATAGCAGCGCCTGCTGCTCGGCAAAGACCTTGCGAATTGTGGGCAGATCATCGTCGGACGTATAGTAGACACCCGTACGGTAGCGCGTACCCTCGTCGTGCCCTTGGCGATTGAGGCTGGTGGGGTCGATGGCCTTGAAGAACATGCGGAGCAGAAACTCCAGGTCGGCCACCTGCTCGTCGTAACGAATGCGGACGGTTTCGGCATAGCCGGTCGTATCAGTGTATACTTCTTTATAGGTAGGACGCTCGGTGTTACCGTTGGCAAAACCTACTTCGGTCTCCACGACGCCTTTGATTTGCTTGAAGAAGTGCTCGGTGCCCCAGAAACAGCCGCCGGCAAGATAAATCTCTTTCATATAGTTGACGAGTTGACAAGTTATTAGTTTGCAAGTTAATGCATAACGAAATACGGCTGCAAAGGTAAGTCTTTGCAGCCGTTTTTCGTTATATTTAATGGAATTTAACTTGGTGGCAGTCGTCACTTGCGATAGGTACGTTCGCCATTGATCCAGCTCTTGAGCTTAGGATAGTCGCGGGGCATCCATATCTCGCCTTCGGTGGTGACAGAGAGGAAGTAGTAGCCATCGTCATCCATATATGTGCTCAACAGATAATCCGTAGTAACGGACTGCTTATCGGGCCAGTTGCTGCCTGAGACGATGATGGTATTATTATTGAGAGAGAAACGGGGATTGTAATAGTAATTATAGCTCTGATCGTAGTGGCGGCAGACGTAGTCGCAAGAGAGTGAATCCAAGGTTGCCAACAACTCATGGGCTTCGCCCTCGTAGGCCTTGGGGATGAAATACAGGTTGCCTGTCGTGAGGCCTGTGTGCTTGTTGTCGGCATAATCTTTCTGCATCGTCACCTTGTAAATCAACTCGCTCTTCTCCTCTTTATAGCCTTCGTCGTGGCGCCAATAGACAGGATATTTCTTGGCACCCTTCAGCTTCAACGCACGTTTCAGGCAGGGCGAGATGGCTGTTTGAAAAGCCTTGCCGTCGAAACTCTTGATGTCGCCCATCGGCTCGGGGTAAGGGACGGTGTAGACATGCGTATAATACCCTGATGACCAATCCTGGCCGGGAGGGCGATGGTAGCTGAAGCTTACGGCCTCACGGGCATTGATGTAGTGCATTCCGCCATCTCCTTGCCACGAGCCACGAGCCAGGTCGCCGTCGCGCCAGGCCATGGACAGGCGGATGGTGTCGCACTCCTTGTTGTGGACCTCATACATATAACTTTCCGATGCCTCGGCAGCGAGAGCGCTGAAAGTGCTACGGATGAGGTCTATGGCTTCAGCGGTGCGCTGCTTCTTCACCGTTTCCGTGCTGTCTATCTTCTGTTTGAAGGCTTTCCACTCGGCTGCCGACATTTTCTCAATCATACCTTTAGAGATATCTGGTGTCCTTGCCGATAGGTGCAAGCCCGACGTCCAACGGTGTTCTATACCACGGGCGTTGCGCTGCACATGAGAGAGGCCGAAACCTTGCTCCTTCAAGGCCTTTTCGAGCTCTTGCAGGCGTGCATTGGGCTGCGCACAGAGGGATAACGGAAGCAGAAATAGAAATATCAATGACTTTTTCATAATATATAGATGTATGTAATGGAGAACATTATTTGACAGGGCCAGTCAGTTTGGCCACCATGGCCTCAACGCGCTCGCCACGACTGCGGATGTCGCACATCTCAGCTTCAATGTATGCATAGGAATCTTCGTCTGGCGAAAGAGGATGGAGACGGATGTCTTCCGTTTGTTGTTCGGCCTCAGCAGCAGCCAGCAAGGGTTCCTCGGCCAACTCCTCCTGTGGGAGAGAGGGATTCTCTGCAACCGAAGGCATAATCATGGGCTGGACCGTTTTTCTTTTACGTCTATACGTGTTGGACGATGCGACAGGACGTGTGGGACGATACGACTGGACGTGTGAGCCGATGCGACTGGACGTGTGAGCCGATGCGACTGGATGCGTTGCCTTAATGTTCTGGGTGGATGGGCGCGTCTCATGGGTGAGACTGCTGGCATCGGCAGGACGTTGGAGCGAGGCTGAATGATAGAGGGCTACGCCAAGACCTGCTGTCAGCACAAATGCAGCGACCGCTACCCAGCGCCAGAAAAGGGGGCGACGGCGGCGACGACTGATGATGTCATCGTAGAGCGCTTCGCCCAGCGTCAGTTCACCCAGCATGAGGCGAACGGCCTGCCAGTCTTCGGGAAGGTCTTCGCCAGCGTTTTTAGCAGCCTCGTGGAGGGCCAAGGCCAGACGGCGCTCTTCCTCGGGAGTGCTCTCGGCAGCTAAGTAGCGGTCGACGAGTGATTGTATCTCTTGAGTTTTCATTGTCTGAGGCGTTGTTTGAGTTCGGTGAGCAGTTTCTTTCGTGCAGTGGAGATCATAGATTTAACCGAGGGCTTCTGAATGCCTGTCTGCGCGGTAATCTCGTCGAGGGTGAGTCCTTCGAGTTGGCGCATCTCGAAGAGCTCGCGTTCTCGAGGTTTCAAGCGGGCGATGGCATCGGCCAGAATGGTCTGTGCATCCTTCGCTTCAAGGATATCTTGAGGGGAAGGAGATAAAACAGGTACGGAACACGACGGTGAGCTGTCAGACAGCGTAGCCATAAGTGCATGACGGCGACGCCAGCTGACGCAACAGTTTTTTGTCACACGCACAGCCAGACCTTCGACATTGCGTTCAGGGTCGATGCGTTCGCAGTAGCGCCATAGGGCGAGCATCGACTCCTGAGTGACATCATCGGCTTCACTGTTAGTGCCGAAGAAGTCGAGAGCGATGCGCAGCATGAGCGGTCGCAGGCGGCTGGCTATATGTTCGAATTCTGAGCGTGTCATACACCTATATTACGCAACCGCCGGCTAAAAGTTAAGCCGAAAAAGAAAGTTTTTACAAAAACCTCAATGCGTGACGCGGAAGGCAGTGAGGCGGATGTGGCTCCAGGTGGTGCGGAAAGCAAACCAGCCATGAAGTAGGGGAGAGGGGTCGTGGTAGTCCACGAGGAGTTCATCGTCGATATAGAAGCGGGTACGACCGTCGGAATGAACCTCGATACGTATGTCGTACCAGTGGTTGGGCTTCAAGAGATGTGCCGAATCAGTATATTCCTTCAGAATGGGAGGGCGGCGAGAAGGGTCTGTTACAGCAAGGGTATCGCCCTGATACCGGCGGAATCGGGTTGTAGTATTATAGTTGCCTCCATAGCCGAGGTAATAGCACTGAAGACGATAGCTCTGAACAAAACGCCCCTTGCGCTGGGATATAGAGGGTAGGGGAGAGGTTAAAGGCTGTTGAGGAGGAGGAGGGAGTTGCGACTCAGTCGCAACATACTGGACGGGTGGGGCAGACGAAGGAAGGGAGAGAGGCGCAACAGAGGGGACAGGAGGGGCAGACGAAAGGCGGGAGAGAGGCGCAACAGATGAAGCAAGAGGGGCGGAAGGGAGGGAGGCCATCCAGAAACAATTTAGGTCGGAGAGGCGGTCGAAAGGACCATTCTCGAGGACGACGCAGGCTTGATATTGGATGATGCAGGGCGCTTTCATTGGTTGATCCCACCATAGCGACAAGCCTTGCGGTGCGGTGATGTCAAGTGTGTCGTTTCGCAAGAGTACTCGTGTAGATGGCGATTCAGCCTCTATAAGCCAATGCGCATGAGCGCTAAAGGACATGGACATGAAGAGAAAGAAGAGCCCAGTGACGAATGATTTGCGCAACCAATGATGGTGGAAACAATGCAAAAGCCTACCTTTTTTCATTACTTTCATGCTGCGAGGTGGAAACGGAAGAAGTAAAGATTGAGAAATGCTTAATTAAGACGCAATTTCTGACTCAGAAGCTGCATGGAAAGCGTCATCAGTACAACGAGCGTAACAGCTGCCTCTACAACGTTTTGAATAGTAAGCGAAGAGAGGAATGCAGGAATACGATGAAGTAAAAGAAGGGTCTTCACGAGCAAATCATCTAACTGCAAGTTGAAGATAAACAAGATGATATCATATCCAACACTGAAAAAAGTCACCACAACGGCCATAACCAGAAGAAGCTGCAGAAAGATAGGCCACAGCGAATGCTTTGGTTGCGACTCAGTAGCAACATAGTGGACAGCTTGAGCAGAGGGGATGCTGTCCATTATGCGCTTCGTGAAGGCAGGGTCATTGTCCGGAATCTGGGCTAATTCCTGCTGACGTGCTTTGTTGAAGAATTCATTCAAAAGTTGTTCTTCGTTGTTCATCATGAGGATGTTTATTGGAGAATGAAGAATCGGGGTGAAACAAGGGATAGCGTATGAAAAAGTGAAAATGTTCGGAGCGAAGAAGTAGTGTCTTTTTAATAGCCATTATTCTTGAGAAATGCCGCAAGGGCATGCTTGCCTCGCGAGAGATGGCTTTTGATGGTGTTCTCGTTCATCTCGGTTATTTTAGCTATATCACGTATGCTATATCCTTCAATGCACTGGAGGGTAATACATGTTCGTTCGGCTTCAGAGAGAGTGGCCATAGCCTTGTCTATATCGTAGCTCAGCTCAGAGTTGCTATGAGAGGAAAGATGCAAGGAATGAAGTTCAGAGTCGGATTGCTGATGCATCTTTCTCTGATCGTCAATGAAGCAGCGATAGGCGATGCGTATGAGCCATGTTTCGAAAGCTGCCAGAGCTTGGAAATCACCTATGTGCTGCCAGACCCTTATGAAGGTCTCCTGTGCCAAGTCGTCGGTTCGCATGGCATCACCCTGTGTCATGCGAAGAAGGAAGCGGCGCACGGGTGCCTGATGAGCCTCTACGAGTTTGGCGAAAGCATCATGGCTACCCGTGGCAACTACCTTAGCGATGAGAACGGCATCGGAAGCCTTCACGACGTTTAATGCTTGTTTTGTGAATAAGCAATTACGAGCTTGGCCACTCCTATGCATGCCACAAGTGCACCCAACCCCCATAGTCTGGTGAATCCTATGGCATAGAAGAATATGGCGAGACCCACACCTATGCAAGCATACATGACTCCGCTCTGCCACAAGGGTGATCGCTCGGGGGACTGGTTTTGGATATTATCGGAGACAGAAGGAGCAGCGTTGGCGCCACTGAACTGTTGAGCCGAAGCATCGGTGTTGCCAGCGGTAGGTTCAGTGTTGGGCGCACCTTCATTCCTCACCCCGTCATGTGGTGTCTGATAGTTGAGATAATCATTCGATGATGAAGAATTAGTGTTCCTTACAAGAAGCCAAATAACAATGGCTGTTATCCACAGCGGTGCAGTAAAGAAGGCAAAGAGGAACACAAAAACAATCAACAAAATAAAGAGAGCAAAGAATACGGCCAGCATACCTATGCCACCACCGATGATCTGCCCCCACCATGTGTGCATCCACTGAGGCACGTCCATACCTAAGGTCTCAAGGCCTACGCTGAAATCGTCATCTTCATCTCCTGCGAGCACGAGGCTGTCGCCTTCGAGTTCAAGACTGTCGGCCGCAGAATAAAGGAAAGTAGTGTCGTCGGCCATCTTTTCGAGAGAATCGCCCAGACGTTCCATTTCGTCGCCCATCGTTTCGAGCTCTTGCTCAATCTGATCCACCTTGCTTGGGTTGGTCACAGCCGAGGCAGCCATGTGGGCGCCTTTCTTAGCCATTTGCACGCCTTGCTTGACCATTTTTGCGGCAACAGCCTTTTCTTGTTTTGTTGCCGGACGGCCATTGACGGTTACGGGGTCGGCACTTGCGTTGGATGCGCCTGCAAGAAGCAGGACCATCAACAGGAATGATTTAAACAAATTCGTTTTCATAGTTGTTAAAACTTTAAATTAGTCTGAATTCATCTGTTAGACGCAAGTCGGATAAAGAAAGTTGCAGGGCAGCGATAAAAAAACATTTTTTTTCTCCTTATTCTTTTTCCCTGAGCCATAGCAGCAGGGGCTGGAGCACCGTAGCTGCGGGCTCAGCCGTTTGCACGCTGAGGCTGATTTCGTCGCCCAAGCCCGTGAGAATCGGGAACTGGTAGTCGGGGTTCTTCTCCAGGTCGACGGTTTCGGCGGGCTTGCCTTGCAGCCGAGCAATCGTTTCCTCGGCCATGGCGCGCAGTTTGAGCAGCCAAGGCCTGAGATCTTCGTAGAAGAGGCGGTCGCTCTGCTTATGCGAGTTTTTCATCTCGGAAAGCTTGTTGCAAGCATCAACCAAGTTGGTCAGCTTATTCACCAGTCCTCCGGGCCGTGGTGTACCTTGCTCTACGCTCTGCTTATAGTTGTTCACTTCGTAGGCCAGGGCCGCAGAATCGAAGTAGCGCAGGCAGGGGGCTACGGTCTGCAAGGCATGAGCGTACTGCTCTCCTACCACGGCTTTCAACGAAGCCTGCCACGAGCGATCGTTGTTGAAGGCGGCGTTGTTCCACGCATAGTCAGCGACGCTGAAGAGAGCTATCTTCGACAGTTCGCCCTGTTGCATAGGATTGATGATGAGCGTGGGTGTTCCCTGGAGCTGCGGTTCGAGGCGCGCAAGGTTGTCGATATGGCGCTCGTCGGCGAAGTTGGCATAGGTGTCCATGGGGAAAATCTTGGTGACATCGTTGTCGTTGCAAGGATAGTTCCACCACCAGCTGGTGTCGTGGCCCAACCATTCCTTCACAATCTCGAGATCACGGTTGTTGGGCACCGACCACACGTTACGCCCGGTGATGTAGATCCTCACCTTCTCGGGCACCGACGCCAGCGACTGGAAGAAGCGACGGCCTTGCTCACGCGAGACCCACGAAAAGGCATAGAGCTGAGGCACATAGTGCAACGGCTTCACTGTGTCGGCCGCTTCGGCCGAAGGCTGATTCCAGCGACGGTCGATGAGTTCCTGCAACTGCGTCAGACGGTCGGCGCCGAGGCGCAGCAGGGCATCGTCGGACGGCACGCCTACATCGTCGACAAAGACGCCGAACTGGCGCACGCCGAGCGAATGCATAAACTCAAACTTATGCATGATGCGGTTGAGCACGTCGGCATCGTCGGGGTTGGTGAAGGCCGTGCCCGGGTGGATGGCCCAGATGAAGTTGACTTTCGTGGCATGGCCCACGGCTGTGATGTCGGCAAGCATCTGCTGCGTGAGGTAGCCTATCTCTTTCTGTTGCGGCGTTATTGTCGTAGGATAGGCATCAGCCCACAGCTTGGAATGATAAGGATCGGATTTTGCTCCGTACATATAAGTATTAAGCTTATACTTGGCCATGAAGCGGAAAAGATCCTTGGTCACTTCAGCCGAATAAGGCACGCCATAGTAACCTTCGATGATTCCACGGTCGCGAATGTCGGCATAGTCGTTTATCGTCAGGCACGCGAGCTGCGCATCGGGACCGCCCACTGCGTCAAGAATCTGTTCGAGCGAGGCCAGTCCGCAGAATGTGGCATCGGTTGTCTCGCCCAGAATCAGTATCTGTGCCCTACCTTTCTTGTCGGCAGAGATGTTGAGGATATGCCTGTCGAATTTGTTGACGGCGAACACTTTCCGGCACAGCTTGAGGCGCTTGGCCTGTTTGTCGGCCAGTTGTTGCGAGCCGTTGATGCCCATGACGAGATTTGCATTGACCGTCTGAAGCTTACTGCTGCACACAGCTTTCAGCCCGTGCTCGTTCAGAATCTGCAGGGCCCTGTCGACAGTAGCCTTGTCGATGCCTGTTTCAGCTACGATGTTCACCGTCGTTCCCAAGGTGGCCGAGCCTTTCCCGAGCTGCTGCTCGTGCGGAACGGGATAAATGGTGTAAGGTTGCGCCCACGATGTCGTGACGCAAATCAGCATCGCCACGGCAGCAACGATGCAAGAGAGCGATTTTTTCATAGCTATTGGTTTAGTAGTTTTCGTGTGTCTTCTATAATCTCGAACAGCTCGTCGACTTTCTCGGCGCGCAACATACGAATACGCGTCTGGCGGAAGTCGGGAATGCCTTTGAACAGCGGCGAGGCAGCCAGATGTCGACGTACATGGCGTATGCCGCTGAGCTCGCCGAGGCGCTCTACGGAGGTCTCTATCTGCTGCTTGAGTATGCCTATTTTCCAGTCCACGCTGAGCTGTTCGTGCTGCCCGTCGGGGTTGTGCAACGCATCGTATATCTCCTTGAAAATCCACGGACGGCCGAAGGTGGCTCGCCCCACCATGATGGCATCTACGCCATAGCGCTCGAAGGCCTCTACGGCTCCTTCGGCGCTCGTGATGTCGCCATTGCCGATGATTGGGATGTTCATGCGGGGGTTGCGCTTCACCTCGCCTATGAGCGTCCAGTCGGCCGTGTCGGAGTAGAGCTGCGAGCGCGTGCGTCCATGTATGGTCAGGGCCGAGATGCCGCAGTCCTGCAGCTGTTCGGCCAGTTCCACGATGATTTTGTGTTCGTGGTCCCAGCCTAAGCGTGTCTTCACGGTGACGGGCACCTGCGCGCCTACGGCATCTACCACGGCGCGAGTGATGGCCAGCAGCTTCGGCGGATCCTTCAGCAGGCCCGAGCCGGCTCCCTTAGTGGCAATCTTCTTCACGGGACAGCCGAAATTGATGTCGAGCACGTCGGGGTGGGCCTGTTCCACTACTATGCGGGCTGCCTCGGCCATAGGTTCGGGCTCGCGACCATAGATCTGTATGGCCACCGGCCTTTCCTCGTCGCACACTTCAAGCTTGCGCATGCTCTTTTTGATAAGCCGCACGATGGCGTCGGCCGAGACAAATTCAGAATAAACCATGGCCGCTCCCAGCTTTCGGCAGAGCAAGCGGAAGCCTATGTCGGTGACATCTTCCATTGGCGCCAGCAACACAGGCCGGTAGCCTAAATCAATATTTCCTATCTTCATGACCGCAAAGTTACAGCTTTAAGTGATAAATGAGAAGTGAAAGGAGAAAAAATTATGCTTTATTCTATTTTATTCATTCTTGATTCTTCATTTCTTTGTACCTTTGCAGCCATGAAACGTGAAGATTTTGAGATAATGGCCCCGGTGGGGTCAAAGGATAGTCTCACCGCAGCCTTTCAGGCAGGTGCAGACAGCATATATTTTGGCATCGAACGTCTGAACATGCGTGCCCATTCGGCTTCGACATTCACCATCGACGACCTGAAGGAGATAGCCGCCACCTGCCGCGAGCATGGCGTGAAGAGCTACCTCACGGTGAACACTATCATCTATGGCGAAGACCTCCCCCTCATGCGCGAGATACTCGATGCTGCCAAGGAGGCCGGCATCTCAGCCGTGATAGCCTCAGACATCGCCGTAATGACATACGCCCGCAAGATAGGGCTCGAAGTGCACCTCTCCACACAGCTGAATATCTCCAACGTAGAAGCGCTAAAGTTCTATGCCCAGTTTGCCGACGTCGTTGTGCTGGCACGCGAACTCAACATCCACCAGGTAGCAGACATTTTCCAAGCCATACAAGACGAGAACATCTGCGGTCCCTCGGGCAAACAAGTACGCATAGAGATGTTCTGCCACGGTGCACTGTGCATGGCCGTATCGGGAAAATGCTACCTGAGCCTGCAGAACACAGGCCGCTCGGCCAACCGGGGCGAATGTATGCAGATATGCCGCCGCTCGTATATCGTCAAGGACAAGGAAACTGAAACCGAGCTGGAGGTGGACAACAAGTACATCATGTCGCCAAAGGACCTGAAGACAATCCGCTTCCTCGACCAGATGGTGGATGCCGGCGTGCGTGTGTTCAAGATTGAAGGACGAGCCCGTGGCCCCGAATACGTCCGTACGGTGGTGGAGTGCTACGACGAAGCAATCAACCTGAAATGCAAGATAGACAACGGACAACTGCAGTGCGACGACGCCGATAGCCCAACCATCGACAGCTTCCAGCACCCGTCCCTGGAGCCTCAACTTGAGGCGTGGGACAAGAAACTGTCTACCGTCTTCAATCGCGGATTCTGGGACGGCTACTACCAAGGTCAGCGTCTGGGCGAATGGACACAGGTCTACGGCTCGCAGGCGACAGAGCAAAAAGTGTATATAGGCCGGGGAACAAAGTACTATTCCAAGCTCGGACTGGGCGAATTTCACATCGAAGCGGCCGAACTGCACGTGGGTGACAAGTTCCTCGTCACGGGTCCCACGACGGGAGCCATATATGGCATCATCGAAGAGATGCACGACGACAGCAACGCTGCCTGCGAGGTGGCTCGCCAAGGCTCGAACGTAGCTTTCCGCGTCGATGCCAAAATCCGACGTTCCGACAAGCTCTTCCGCATCGACAAAAAAGGCGAATGACAACCACTCGCCTACAAACAGAAAAAATTCTCTTAGGCGCGTGAGGCAATTCGCCTAAGGAAAAAGGCAAATTCTCTTAGGCGCATCGGCCGATGCACCTAAGAGAATTTTTTTATGCCCTTTTCTGCATCTCGCCGACCGAGAAAGTGCGAGCAACCAACAAAACAACAAAAAAATAGATAAATAAATATAAAATCTTGAAGCAGAAAAGGCTTAATTCCTAAAATTGATATACTTTTGCGGCGATGAACGTGGATATCAGACGTAAAGTTACCTCGTGGTTACTGTTGGCCGTCTTCGTGCCAATGGTCATTGTATCGTCGCTCCACGTACATCATCCCCAACAAACACTTGACACCGAATGCAGCGCATGCATCAATCACCATTGCGGAGGCCATCTGGGACAACATACGGCTCCCTTGCATGCCTGTGTGCTGTGCCAATTTCTCACGTTGCCGCTGTTGCCCGCAAGCGATTTTGCAGTAGTCCTCTACAATAAAGAATGCAAAATCAACCTTACCCTATGGCAGCGCAACGTTGTTCCTACACGCATTGCCGTGGTAGGACTGCGCGCACCGCCAGCTGTCTGATTCTTATGGTGCAATCTCATTTTTTTCTCTAACAGACAGCTCTTAATGATCAATCATCTCTTAGCTGCTGCAATATTTTCATTTGCAGCAAATGACTCTGTAGTAACCCTTAAAGACGTAACCGTCAGCAGCCAACACACCCACGACAAGGAAATGCGCTCGTCGCAGTCGGCCGTTCAGGTCAACAGCAAGTTCATCTCGCAGAACTTCTCAGGCAGTCTGATGCAAACGCTTGAGGCACTGCCGGGCGTGAAGGCCATGGCAATAGGCTCAGGGCAATCAAAACCTATCATCCGCGGACTGGGATTCAACCGCCTGGCTGTATCCGAAGATGGCATCAAACACGAAGGACAGCAGTGGGGCGACGACCATGGTCTCGAAATAGACCAGTTCGCCATCGACCGCGCAGAAGTCATCAAAGGACCGGCAGCATTGCTCTATGGCAGCGACGCCATAGGCGGTGTGCTCAACCTCTATACCAATCACATCCCTACTGAACCCTTCGAGGGAGCGGTGCAGCTGTTCGGACGCACCAACAACGAACAGCTGGGTCTATCGGCGAAAGTAGGAGGACGCAACCGCAACTTCTTCTATAGAGCCAACATCACCTTGATCGACTATGCCGACTACCGCGTTCCTGCCGACAGCATACAATACTATTCCTACTACATACGCCTCAAGAATGGCCGATTACGCAATACGGCCGGACTCGAACGCGACGGCAGCGTCATGCTGGGATATGCAGGCTACAACTTCCACACCGACGTGCGCATCTCCGACAGCTATGCCAAAAGCGGATTCTTTGCCAATGCCCACGGCCTCGAAGTGCGGCTTTCCGACATCGACTACGATCACTCGCGACGCGACGTGGACTTACCCTATCAGTGGGTTAACCATCTCAAGGTCATCTCACACACGTCCTGGCGCAACGATGTGGCCTTGGTGGAAGCCAGACTGGCCTATCAGAACAACCTCCGACAGGAACATTCCGAACCCATCAGCCACGGATATATGCCGCAACCCGACGGCACACTGGAGCGACGATTCAATAAAAACACCTTCACAGCCAACTTCATCGCACACTACCACCTGGATAAACACTTCCTGCAGGCAGGGGTGAACGGCGAATACCAGCACAACCAACGCGGAGGGTGGGGATTCATTATTCCTGAATTCAATAGCTCAAATGTAGGAATGTTCGTATTCGACCGCTACAGCCTGCGAGAGGACCTCATCTTCAACGCCGGCGTACGCTTCGATGCCGCCCGGACACATATCCGACAGTACCAAGACTGGTATCAGACACCCACGCTTGATGGCAGCACCGACTATGCTGTTCGTTCCACCGAACAACGGCGACACTTCCACAGCCTCACCTATTCGGCTGGCGTCAACTATACACTCGACAACTGGATTCTGAAAGCGAATGCAGGCAAAAGCTTCAGAGTGCCTATACCAAAAGAACTGGGTGCCGACGGAATCAACTACCACATTTTCCGCTACGAACGAGGCAATGCAATGCTCGATCCCGAAGAGTCTTACCAGATTGACGCTTCCATCATCTGGAAAAGCAACAAGCTGCAAGTGCAAGTGGAACCGTACGTGAACTATTTTCCAAACTACATTTATCTCAATCCATCTGCACAATACGTAGAAGGACTTCAACTCTACAGCTACCGGCAGGCACGCGTGCTGCGCTATGGCTTTGAAGCACAAGCCGAATATCGTTTCAACGAACATTGGCAAGCCCAGCTGCAAGGCGAATATCTCTATGCACGTCAGCGCTCGGGAGAGAAAAAAGGATATACATTGCCCTTCTCCACACCATGGTCAGCCGACGCAGATGTGAGATATAGCTTCGATTACAAAGGCAACGATTACGTAAAATTGAATGTACACGTAGTAGGAAAACAAAATGAGATTGTACCACCTGAAAAACCAACCGATGGCTACTGGACACTGAACCTCTCGGCAGGAAAAGATTTCAACCTGAGAAAACACACGCTACATGCAGTGCTCAATGCCAATAACCTCTTGAATCGTCGCTACTACGACCACACCAGTTACTATCGACTGATTGACGTTCCTGAACCAGGACGCAACTTCTCTTTGATGATAGGACTGGACTTTTAATAAAAACACGACTAATTAATCACACAAAACAACAAGCAAAAACTATGAAATATCCAAAATATCTGAGCAGCTTGCTCACCATCGTCGCCGCCATTTCACTTACTTTCACCGCATGCGACAACGACGACGAAAACACTTTCGCAGCACCGAAAATCAACCTCACTGAAGTGGGAATCGACAATTCGTTCCAATGCAGTCCGGGACACGACTTGCACCTCGAAGCCGACATCGTGGCCGAAGGTAGCATCAAACGCATTGACATCGAAATCCATCAGGAAGAGGAAGGATCATTTGAAATAGAGAAATCGTACACAGAAGGTAAGTACATCGGAGTGCGTAACACCGAATTTCACGAACATATCGATATTCCACAAGATGCTCCACTTGGCAGCTATTATCTCCACTTCATCGTAACCGACCAAAAAGGACAACAGACTACAGCCGAATGTGAACTGGAAATGGTTGAAGACAACGGAGAAGAGGCGAACGACCATCACTAAAAACAAATAATCATTATGAAAAAGTTAATCCTGTCATCCCTAATCATGGCTACATTATGTGGATGTAGCAGTTCAGACGACGAGAAAAAAGATATGACTTATCCCTTAATCTCCGACGAGGGCATAACGGCTTTCCCTACAGATTGCCAAGTGTATAATAGAGGCGAAGTCATTCCTTTTAACTACATCCTCAGCGACGATACTGAACTCGGAGCTTACAACATTGAAATTCATCATAATTTCGATCACCACACTCACAGCACATCTGCTGTAGAATGTGAACGCGACGAGAACAAGAAGCCTGTGAAACCATGGATCTACAACCGGGACTTCACTATCCCTGAAGGTACACAAACCTACAATGCTCGCTTAGACATTGACATTCCAACCGATATTGATCCGGGCGATTATCACTTCATGCTTCGGCTCACCGACCGGGCAGGATGGCAACAGCTACATTCCGTAGCTATAAAAATAAGATAAAAAAAAATGAGCTGTGTCGAGGTATGACACAGCTCATTTTTGCTTAAAGTTTCAGACGACTGGCGAAGTGCCAGATGATAATGCCTGCCGTGACGCTGACATTCATTGAGTGTTTGGTGCCGAATTGCGGAATCTCAAGGCAGGCGTCGCAGGCGTCGACAACCTGCTGCTGTACGCCTTTGACTTCATTGCCGAGAACGACGGCATATTTTTTGTCGGGCTCGGGGTCGAAATCCTGCAACATCGTGCTGCCTTCACACTGCTCAATGGCCAAAAGTGTGTAGCCTTCGGAACGCAACCATGCCGCAGCTTCCATGGTGTCGGCATAATATTTCCAGCTGACGCTGTCTTCGGCTCCGAGCGCCGTCTTATGGATTTCGGCATTGGGCGGCGTGGCTGTGATGCCGCACAGCACAACACCTGCCACCCGAAAGGCATCAGAAGTGCGGAAAACAGAACCTACGTTGTAGAGCGAACGAACGCCGTCGAGAACAACTACGAGCGGCAACTTCTCTGCCTCATGAAACTCGTCGACGCTCATGCGCCCCATCTCGGTTATCTTTAGCTTTCGATACATATATATTATTAAGGAGTTAAACAAGTTAAAAGAGTCAAGGTAGCGAAGGAATTTCTACTTTATGATTACTTTAGTCGTTTTAGTGGTGCCGTCGGCAAAAGTAGTCTCCTTGATGTTCATGCCTGACCATGGCTTGGAATTACGCAGGCCGGCCATATTAATATACTCAACCTTGACAACCCTGCTGTCGGCCAATTCAAGGTCAGAGACCGACGTTGTGGTGCCGTAAGGCAAATGATCGTTGAACCATTCGATATTTGCAAGCAAAGCATTCTTCAGGTTACTGATTCTTGATTTCAAGTCCGACTGATTGTCATAGCCCCATCGTTTCTTTTCGTGCTCATAGGCATCGAAACAGGGATACAAATGCTCATCGATATAATCCATCCACGCATCTACGTCATAGGAGTAGAAGTCAGCCCACGCTTGGCGAACAGCATTGCAGAAATCCTCGTCCTGAATGAGTTCACCTATCCAGTGAGGAGTGAAGACGTACGAAGTCTTCATACGGAATGTATAGTCCGTCTTGGCGCGTTGGCTACACGACATGTCCCACAGCGGACCTGCAACCCAGCGGGCATCCTCGGTCGAATCCTTGTGAAGATAAAAGCTGCCATGGAAACCATCGGTATTGTCCATCACTTCCTGAACAATAAAGTAGCGTGCCATAGACTCAACATCGATGTACTGTTCCCAGGTGCTATGCTCTTTGTCGACGTCGTAGATGGCTGCATTGATGTCTTGAAACTCATTGGTGAGCCATTCTTTCTGGGCAGAAGACAAAGAGTCGGGCGAGTGGTAGGTAATCCTTATATTCCATGTAGAGTTCTCCTTTACCGTAATCTGATTGCTTTCCTTGTAGTTGTCGACTTCGACGAGCCAGCCATAAGGAATGGTTTCTTCGTCCTCGTTGCCGTTAGCCTGCTCGTAGATGTTAAGGCGGTTGTTGCTAATCCGATTGGTCTCGGTGAGCAAGTAAAGGCCAATATAATCGCCATTGAGTACCACTTCCACGGGTTTCGTCGTGGCTGTCCAATCCATGCCAAGGATGTTTCCTAACTCCAGACCGGCCACGGTAGGCTCGTAGAACTTGAGCAATGCCCAATGCTTTTGGCTCTTCATCCCGAGCAGGGGATGTTTTTCGGCCAGCTTAATCTTATATGGCTTCTTATTTCCACGCCACGACGAATGTCCACGACCTCGAATCTCAAGATTCAAGGGCGACGCTTCGGAACCCACGACGAGGCTGGAATCATCGGACACTATATAATAAGTGGCAGGAACATATTCCGTCTTGGACTTTATTGCCTGAGCGTTCTCGGTGTTTATATAAAAGACAGGAAGAGTGCCAGACTGGGAATTTGCTTTTGACGCCAACAGCAGCAAGACAACTGTAAGCATCGATTTTAAAAACAAACTAAGACATCTGACACTTCTCATATCAATTATAGCTCCTGAACTACAGTCCAAGCTTTGCACTTATGTCGAGCATGCGCTCAATAGGCCTTATTGCTTTAGCGGCAATAGCCTTGTCAACGGTCACGACCGGCTGCTCGTCGCGCAGGCAAGCATAGACCTTCTCAAGCGTCACCATCTTCATGTATTCACATTCGTTGCAGGCGCAAGTGCTGTCGTCGGGCGGTGCAGGAATAAACACTTTCTGCGGTGCAGACTTCTGCATCTCATGCAGTATGCCGCTCTCGGTGGCCACGATGAACTCCTTGGCCTCGTCGGCAATGGCAAACTTCAGCAGGGCTGCCGTGCTGCCTACCTTGTCGGCCAGCTTCACGACTGGCCCTTTGCACTCGGGATGCACGAGAACCTTGGCTTCGGGATGTTGAGCCTTGAGCTCGATAATCTTCTCTACGCTGAAGCGTGCATGCACGTGGCAAGCTCCGTTCCAGAGCAACATATTGCGGCCGGTTAGCGAATTGATATAATTGCCGAGGTTCTGATCGGGTCCGAAGATAATCTTAGCGTCAGCCGGAAGCGACTCAACAATCTGACGGGCATTGCTCGATGTGACCACGACATCGGTCACTGCCTTGGTGGCAGCCGTAGTATTGACGTAGCTGACAACGGTGTGTCCGGGATGCGCCTTTACGAAAGCAGCAAACTCGTCGGCCGGACAGCTCTCGGCGAGCGAGCACGTAGCCTTTTCATCAGGCACCAGCACCTTCTTGTCGGGGCAAAGAATAGCTGCGGTCTCACCCATAAAGTGAACACCGCAGAGGACAATGATCTCTGCGTCGGTCTTTGCCGCTTGCTGAGCCAAGGCTAAGCTGTCGCCGATGAAGTCGGCAAGATCTTGAACTTCGCCGCTCACATAATAGTGAGCCATGATAACGGCGTTTTTCTCTTTAGCCAACCGGCGAATCTCTGCCTTCATCTCGTCTCTACTCAATTCGGGCAATTCACGTTGAATGCTGTCTGCTGCGCAAGATGCGCACTGGCGTGTAGCCTTATTTTGTTCAGTTGTCAACATACTATTATTATATGTTTTAATTTTTTGTTCTGAAAAAAATCGTTTATGATGATGTATATTGTTTGTCAATTCTGTTAATAACTTTGCAAAGTTACAAATATTCAGCGATATAAGTTGTTTATAACTTCAAAAAACTTGTAAAAAACTTTTTTAAAACTAACGTATAACTTTTTTGGTATTCTCGAGAATTTAGCATCCTGGTGTTTTTAGACATCTCTTATTTATGTTTTGTACATTAAGTATTAAAGATTGAACATAGTTATTGACAGACTTTAGAGGTGTTTGTCATTTGAGCAGTATAAAATTAATGAAACTTTTGCTTTGGCAAGTTTTATGTGCTACTTTTGCAACGTCGATAATCTTAATAATGGACTATATAATATAATGTATAAGGTATGTCAGCGCGAATAGTATGGATAGATATGCTTCGTGGTTTTTGTATGATGGCCATACTCTAGTTTCATACTGAGATATATTATATTGGCGTTGACAAGGTGCCATACGAATTATATGTCGGCGATGTCTTGGCTACTTTTTTCTTTCTGTCGGGTTATGTTCTTGGGTTGAGAAAGACTTTTGATGCCCAAAAGATGATTCATGGAGTAGCAAGATGGCTATTGCTTCCTTATTTTGTGTTTACTTTCCTCATAGCTGTGCCTAAAGCTCTGATGCATGGTTCTTTCGAAGGTTTCAGTCCTATTGTATTGAACATATTGAGTGGTCATGCGTCTTGGTTTGTCAGTGCGTTGATAGTGGCTCAGCTGTTCTTTATAGTTATAATGAAATTGTTTAATCGGAGCACGGTGAGTTTGGTTATTGCTGCTTTGTTGTCGTTGGTAGCAGTGTATATAATAGGTAACAGTGAGTCAGCATATTATTATGAAGCCGACTTGTGGCATGTCAACGAAGCTTTGTTGGGCTTTACGGTGATGGTTATAGGTTATTTGTTTTCGAAGAACGAAGTTGCAGTCTCCGGGAAATTGTTTTCGGGTGTAGGAATTATTGCATTAGTGATTATGTTTATGTTCACTAAGTGTTGTATGTGCCTTTATGATATAAAAGCTATTTTTGCGCCTGTCACTGCTCCCGTATTTTCTTTATTTTTCTTCGACTTGATAGTTTCGGTTTTTCTTTTGGTTGGTATCTTCAGGCTGTTGCCAGAGAATAAAGTTTTAGTGTGGGTAGGTCAGCGTTCAATAGCTTATTATTTTATTTGCGGCGGTTGTCCTTTCGTGGTGGCTGAGTTGATGAATAAAATAGGTTTTTCCTATGCAGCCTATTGGCAGGTACCTATAGTATATATTCTGGTATGTCTGTTGTCTACTACTATAGTAGCACTGATTTACAGATATACCAGAATATTGAAAAGGCCTTGAAGCCGTGGGATGAAGCGTCTGTGAGCGTTGCCTGCAACGTCAACATTCAGGGCAATGAGGTTGTGGAGTTTATCTGATGACGGTTATTTTCGTGGTAGCAACTTTCTTGCCGTCCTCTGTGTTAGCTATAATCGTATAGACCCCTGAAGATACGCGTTTGCCACGCTGGTCGCAGGCGTTCCAGGTGAAAGTGCCGCCGTTGGAGGTTCCGCTTCGTATGATTTGTCCATTCGAAGACACTATCTTTACTTCGCTGTCTGCTACTAATCCACGCACAACGACGGGGCCTGTATAGTCCGGAGAAACAGGATTAGGATAGGCCACAATATTGTCTTTGCTCAGTTCTTCTTGGCCTTCGGTGGCATCAGACATGTAGCTGCAGAGTCCTTTTCCTGTGGCTATGTAGACGCAACCCGTGGTAGGATGAATAATGATGTCGAAAATTTCGTTTGTAGGCAATGGGGTATTGTCTGTTGTAAAGTGGGCTATTTCCTCCTGACAATCTTCGCTCAGCAGATAGATGCCGTTATTGATTGTGCCAAACCACTTACGGTTGGCTCCGTCAATGGCTATGCACGTGATGTCTAATCCGTTGAGCAGATAGTCGGCCAGACCGCTTCCATCGTTGCGTGATACTTTGACTTGTTCGAAGGTGAACGACGACGAACGGAAGTTATCGGGCTCGGTGATGACAAAAGGTCCCATGTTGGTGCCTATCCATATATTGCCGTCATGATCTTCTTTTATGTCGTAGAAGAAGTCGGGAGCATAGGAGGTGCCGTCTTGATTGATGATTGAGGAGCGCAACATTCTGTAGTCGTCCGACGGGCGTTCGAGGGTGTTGTTGATGTCGAGCATATAGATACCTCTTGACAAGTGTCGACGGCTATTGATCCAAATGCGGTTCTTACTGTCGAAATATATTTTGTCGGCCGTAGATATATCTGGCAATTCGCTTTTTGTGGGCAAGGAAATCCATGTACCGTTTGTCTTTCGAATGCGTATGATTGAATCGCTGAGGCTCTCGGTGCAATTAAGTACCCACATATTTCCTTCCTTGTCGTAGGTGAGTCCGTTGGCAGTTACAAACCAATGCGGATTAGTGCTGTTGGGCAATACTGATTTCAGGGGGCTGTTGTCGAGTCCTAAGTGTCCTACGCATTTTCCGTTTCTGAACTCAAAGATTCCGTTGAAGGATGTACCTGCAAAGTGATGGTTTTCGTCGTTAGGATCTTGGACTACGTCGGTGACGTTAATGAAGTTTTCGTTTGGGAACATTTCTTTGACGGAATTATAGTCAAAGTTGTTCCACGTGCCATCGGGTTCGAGTATCATGACTGTGCCAGGTCTGTTGACCGTAGCATAAGCCCAGTTGCCACCAGCCACGAGCAGGCGGTCGCCGATGAGGTTGAGGTGTAGGCTGTAGTCATGCAGTGGACTGTTGGGTTGAATGGAGCTCACGGCCACGGTGAATTGGCCGTCAGCTAAATTGTAGCCTTGCAGACCGCTATATTTGTCGGCTGCCCAGTATAATTTACCATCATAGGTGAGAGCTGCCCAGTCGAAGGAGGTGTTGTATTCCTCATGGCTATTGTAGGATGTAAAAACATAAGTCTTGGAGTTCGTGCTGAACAATAGCCTATCTTTGCATACATTAAAGTATTTGGGCGCTGAGCTTAGGTTAGAAGAAGAAAGTATTCTTGAGAAATTCGATTGGTCAGGATTGATTTGGTAAAGGTTGCGGCTGTCCAAAGCCCAAAAGCGGCCGTCGAAGTATTCCAGAAATTTTGGCTTGAGGCTTTCGGAGATGAGTTGCCAATTGTCTTTGTTCATGAGGTTATTGCTGAGGTCACCTGCATAAATGCCTCCATCTGTCGAAGCCAATAGTTTTGTTTCGGAAACGGCACAGGCATATACGTTCATGTTCATCTGAAAGGTGTTTTCGATAAAACAGTCCTTCATGTTTATCACGATAATGCCGAAAGTAGTGCACAAATAAGCTCGTGGACCGCTTATTTGGATGTAGTTGATTGTCTTTACGAACGAGGTATTGTCTTTCAGCTGTGAGAGGTTTACCACGTCGTTGTCGTCGGTAGCCGACAACAGATCTATGTTGCCATTGTCATAGACGATGATGATTCGTCCTGCTTCCTGACTGTATTTGGCATTTACGATAGAGACATCGTTGAGTTGATGTTGCCAGTCGAAGAGTGTTATGCTCTTGTCCTCGGTGTCGTAGGCAAAGAGGTTATTCTCAGTGATGGCATATATGCGTTTGCCTACGCTGATGTTGTTGGAGCAATAAGTATAAGCGGGGTATATCTGCCACGAGCCTATTTCGCGGCCCGACAAAGACAAGACGAAAAGCGAAAGAAAGAGGGTGAGAAAAATGCGGCCAAGAGAATTGCCCGATGCAGCCAAGAGAATTGCCCGATGCGGCCAAGTGTTTTGGCTTATCTCCCTAAGAGAATTTTTTCGGGCCTCTTGGCAAGTTAAGACGGATGCCTGAAAAAATGATGATATAGCGTTGAGCGATTCTGCATGTTTGCGTTTACATGAAGAAGTCATGCGACTGAGCAGGCGTCCGTATTTCATAGGCGACAGGCATTGAATAAACATCATATAATAGTTATTGAAGTTTCGCGAATGCTCAATTTATCAGGTTCATAGGCCGTGAGGTCTTTAGGCTTTTGGGTTGTGCGTTGCCCATCTTACCCTAAGACGCTGAAAGCGTAGCCCCGAGACGGCCTAAAGAAACAGAGCCGACGGGCGTTGAGTTTTCATTCTTCACGCTTTCGGAGCCATTCCACAAGCTTTTGAGTTGCACGTCCCCGATGGCTGATGGCATTCTTTTCTTCAGCTTTCATCTGGGCGAAGCAACGGTCGTAGCCCTTGGGTTGGAACACAGGATCGTAGCCGAAGCCCTCTGTGCCGTGGCGCTCACTGAGGATAGTTCCCTCGCAAATGCCTTCGAACAGATGCTCCTCACCCTTGTATATTAACGAAATAACGGTGCGAAATCTTGCGCTGCGGTCTGCTTTTTTTTCTAATTTTTGCAGCAAAAGGTTCATATTGGCATCACTGTCGTGAGTAATACCATTGTCAAAAAGCTCGGCATAGCGGGCCGTGTGTACGCCGGGAGCACCTCCGAGTGCTGCCACTTCGAGGCCTGTGTCGTCGGCAAAGCAATCGAGTCCGTAATGTTCCTTCACGTAGCGTGCTTTCTGCAGCGCATTACCTTCCAGCGTTTCGGCTGTCTCGGGAATATCCTCGGTGCAGCCGATGTCGGCAAGTCCCACTACCTCGAAGCGCTCGCCAAGGATTTGGCGAACCTCCTGCAGCTTGTGGGCGTTGTTGGTGGCAAAAACTATTTTCATGTTTTTATATGGTCGAAACCTTCGCCGTAGACACCTACGACCTTGGTCATAGTTACGAAGGCTTTGTTATCTATTCGTTTTATCAGTCGGAATATCTGCTGACTCTCGCGGCGACGGGCCATGACGATGAGCACCCTACGCTCTTGCTTCGAGTACCATCCCTCGCCGTACAGTTCGGTGACGCCGCGCTGTACGTCATTGTTAATTTGCTGTGCTATCTCTTCATGTTTGTCAGAGATGATGGTGAACTGTACGCTCTGGGTGGCAGAGGTCATCGTGTAGTCAAGCAGAATCATGGAGATGAGCAGGATGACGTAACCGGTGACCACCTTGTTCCAATCGTGGAAGACGAGGAAACTCGACGAAACGATAATGAAGTCGAGCCACATCAGCACGCGGCCCATCGAGAAGTTTTTGTACTTGTTGACGATGGCGGCGATGATATCCGTGCCGCCAGTGGAACCATTGTTGATGAACACCAGCGCCAGCGCAGCACCTTCGATGCAGGCACCAAGCACGGCAGCCATGAAAGGCTGGTCGCCCACGACCTTTGGCAGCGAGCCGTCGGGCAATGCTATCATGTTCTGAACGACGCTGAGGAAAAAGGTAATGCAGAGCGTGGCATAGATAGTCTTGGCGAAAAACTTGAAGCCAAGAATCTTGAGACCTATGGCAAGCAGGATAGCATTAATGATAAAGTAGCTGTACTGTGTAGGGAAACCTGTGGCGTAGTAGATGATGGCCGAGACACCCGTCATGCCGCCTGGCGTGAATTCATAGGGAAGCATGAAGGTGCAGAAGCCGATGCAGTAGCCAAGGCATCCGAGTGCGATGAAGACATAGTCTTTGACTTCGTCGATGATCCAACCTATTTTTGGGCTTTTCATAGCTTTTGATAAATAATTAAGCCCACTCCACACGGAGGTTGTCCTGTGCGGAGTGGGCTGTTTTGTTTATTTCATTACGATGTTTATCATGCGCTTGGGCACGATGATTACTTTGATGATTGATTTGTCTTCAAGGTATTTGGGTGTGAGCTCATGGCCTCGGGCAGCTGCTTCGATAGTGGCATTGTCGGCGTCGGCAGGGAAATCGATGCTGAAACGCGTCTTGCCGTTGAAGGCTACCATCATCTTCACGGTATCTTCGACCAGATATTTTTCGTTGAATTCCGGCCAGTGGGCATCGCAGACGCTGGTTGTGTGTCCGAGTTCCTCCCACAGCTCTTCGGCGATGTGCGGGGCGAAGGGGGCAATGAGAATTACCATAGGTTCGAGAATGGCACGCTGCTGGCACTTAAGCTGCGAGAGTTCGTTCGTTGCTATCATGAAGGCAGGGATTGCTGTGTTGTAGCTGAACGACTCGATGTCCTCGGTCACCTTCTTGATGAGCTTGTGCAAAGCCTTCATCTCGGCAGGGCTTGGAGTGCTCTCTTTATCCGGGTTACTCTGAGAAATAATACTTTGAGCCAGGTTCCAGAACTTCTTGAGGAAGCGATGCGACCCGTCGATGCCGTTGGTGTCCCAAGGCTTGGCCTGCTCCACGGGACCGAGGAACATCTCATAGAGTCGCAGTGTATCGGCGCCGAACTTCTCTACAATCATGTCTGGGTTTACCACGTTGAACATCGACTTCGACATCTTCTCCACGGCCCAGCCGCAGACGTAGCGGCCGTCCTCAAGGATGAACTCTGCTGTCGCATATTCAGGGCGCCATGCCTTGAAGGCTTCGATGTCCAGGACGTCGCCGCTGACGATGTTCACATCTACGTGCAGGGGAGTGACATCGTACTGGTCTTTCAGGCCGAGGCTGACGAAAGTGTTGGTGTCCTTTATGCGATAGACGAAGTTGGATCGACCCTGAATCATGCCTTGGTTGACAAGTTTCTGGAAAGGCTCTTCCTTGCGGCTGACACCGAGGTCGAAGAGGAACTTGTTCCAGAAACGGCTATAGATCAAGTGGCCTGTAGCATGCTCCGAGCCACCTACGTAGAGGTCTACGTTCTGCCAGTAGGCATCGGCTTTCTCGCTTACAAGAGCTTCGTCGTTGTGCGGGTCCATATAGCGGAGGTAGTAAGCGCTTGAACCTGCGAAGCCGGGCATTGTGTTCAGTTCGAGGGGGAAGACGGTTTCGTTGTTGATAGCTGAATTATCGACCACAGCATTCGTTTTCGTGTCCCATGCCCAGCGCTTGGCATTGCCGAGTGGCGGTTCGCCAGTCTCTGTAGGCAGGAACTTGTCTACTTCGGGCAGTTCCAGTGGCAGGCACTCCTCGGGAACCATCTGTGGCATGCCATTGCGATAGTAGACGGGGAAAGGCTCGCCCCAGTAGCGTTGGCGCGAGAAAATGGCATCGCGCAAGCGGAAGTTCACCTTCACGCGGCCAAGCTTGTGCTCGGTGACGAATTGCTTGGTGGCAGCGATAGCTTCTTTAACGCTGAGGCCGTTAAGGCTGAAACCGTCGAGAGCGGTCTTGCCGGCGGCCGGAGAGTTCATGACTGTGCCCTCTTTTGCATCGAAACTTTCCTCGCTGACGTCGGCACCTTCGATGAGAGGAATTATGGGCAAGTTGAAATGTCGTGCGAAAGCATAGTCGCGCGAGTCATGTGCAGGCACGGCCATGATAGCGCCTGTGCCGTAGCCTGCCAGCACGTATTCCGAAATCCAGATAGGAATGTTGTCGCCCGTGAAAGGATTCACGGCGTACGAGCCCGAGAAGACGCCCGTCACCTTGCGGTCGCTGATGCGGTCGCGCTCGGTACGTTTCTTCACGTAAGCCAGGTATTCGTCCACGGCAGCCTGCTGTTCGGGCGTCGTCAGCTGCTGAACCAGTTCGCTTTCGGGAGCCAGCACCATGAAAGTGACGCCGAAGATGGTGTCGGCACGCGTGGTGAAGATGGTGAATGATTTTTCACTTTTATCTCCATCGCTTTTCACTTTGAACTGCATCTCTGTGCCTTCGCTGCGACCAATCCAGTTGCGCTGAGTTTCCTTCAGCGAATCGGTCCAGTCGATGGTTTCGAGTCCGTCGAGCAAGCGCTGGGCATAAGCTGAGACGCGCAAGCACCATTGCTTCATCATCTTCTGGACAACAGGGAAACCACCACGTTCGCTTACGCCGTCGACCACTTCGTCGTTGGCCAGCACAGTACCGAGTTGCGGGCACCAGTTCACCATCGTTTCGCCGAGGTAGGCTATGCGGTAGTTCATCAGCACCTGTTGTTTCTCTACGTCGCTCTTAGCGTTCCACTCGTCGGCCGTGAAAGAGAGTTCCTCGCTTTGGGCAACATCGAGGCCCTCAGTTCCCTGCTTCTCGAAGTGCTCTATGAGTTTCTCTATAGGCTGAGCGCTCTGGCATTTGTTGCAATAGAATGAGCCGAACATCTTCTGGAAGGCCCATTGTGTCCAGTGATAGTACTGCGGTTCGCAGGTGCGCACCTCGCGGCTCCAGTCGAACGAGAAGCCAATCTTGTCGAGTTGCTCGCGGTAGCGGGCGATGTTGGCCTCGGTGGTGATGGCGGGATGCTGGCCAGTTTGGATGGCATACTGTTCTGCAGGCAGTCCGTAGGCATCGTAGCCCATGGGATTGAGCACATTGAAGCCTTGCAGGCGCTTGTAGCGTGCATAGATATCGCTTGCGATGTAGCCCAGGGGATGTCCTACGTGCAAGCCTGCGCCGCTGGGGTAGGGGAACATGTTGAGCACGTAGAATTTCTTGCGGTTCTCGTCCTCAGTAACCTTATACGTTTGTGCAGCAACCCATCGTTGCTGCCATTTCTTCTCGATGTCTCTGAAATTGTATTCCATGTATGGGGATGTTTTTATTCTTTTTTTTCGGACGCAAAGGTAGCTAAAAGTTTTAATAGTTAGGGAATTTACATTTAAAAAATATAGAAAATGAGGATTGCTTATTAAATAAAGTATGCCATGTAGCGACAAACAGATAAAGAGAAGCTATCTTTGCGTCAACAATAATAAACAACAACCATCAATGAAAAAGTTCTACACATTGGCAGTTGCCTTGCTCACTGCCACATTAGTTATGTCACAGACTACGAAGAAAAGTTTCACGCTCAATGATTTGCTCAGCGGAGGTTCGACGTTCTGGAACCTGCAGCCCAAGTATATGTTCTCCACATGGTGGGGCGAAGTGCCCGTTGAACTTAGTGTTGAGAAGGCCGTGCGCATCGATGCTAAAGGGCAGCGCCAAGGTACGCTCTTCACTACCGACGACCTCAACCAGATTCTGGGCGAGAAGCTGGTCCGCACGTGTACGAACGTTCAGTTTCCTTATTCTTCATCCCCTGTCGTGAAGGTGCAGACGCAGAAGGAAATCATCCTTGTCGACTTCGAGCGCAAAGCCGTCGAATGGCGTGGACAGATACCGGAAGGTGCCAGCGAGCTCACATGGAATGCCAAGAGTCGGGCCTTGGCCTACTGCATCGGCAGCAACGTGTTTGTGCAGACGGCTTCTGGCGATCGTCGCCAACTGACAAGCGACGGCAACGATGACGTGGTCTATGGTCACAGCGTCAGCCGCGATGAGTTCGGCATCAGCAACGGACTCTTCTGGAGCCCCGACGGCAAGCGCCTGGCTTTCTACAAGAAGGACCAGAGCCGCATCCCCAGCTATCCGCAGGTAGACATCACCAAGCGTATAGCAGCCACCTATGTCGACAAGTATCCCATGGCCGGCTGCGAGACCGAGGACGTCAGCGTGGCTGTCTACGATGTCGAGAGCCAGCGCACGGTTTGGTTGCAGAATCCGAAACCGATGACCGACTACATGACCAATATCTCATGGGCTCCCGACGCGCGTAAGCTCTATGTCTTCGAGCTCAACCGCGACCAGAACTTCATGCAGCTCTTCGGTTACGACCCTGTCACGGGAGCGAAGGACACCGAACCCATTCTTGAGGAGCGCCATCCCAAGTATGTGGAGCCTCTCCACGGCCTCACCTTCCTGCCTTGGGACGCCTCGAAAGCCGTCATGCAGAGCCAGCGTGACAACTGGAACCACCTTTATCTCATCGATTTCAGCAAAAGCGTCTACCCCGAATGGCGCAATGCTGACGGTGGCGGCACGGTATGCGACCATCGCCGCGTGAGCTTGCTCACACCCGGAGAGTTCGTCGTGCGCGACTTCCTGGGCTTTAACGAGAAAACGAAGTCGGCCCTCTTCATCGGCAACGTAACCCACCCGCTGCACCACACTATCTGGAGCGCTCCCGTAAGCGGACGTGGCAAGATGCAGCTCATAGGTGCCGGCGAGGGCGTCCATTCGGCTACGCTCAGTGCCTCCGGCTCCCAGCTCATCGACACCTATTCGTCGCCGACGGTGGCGCGAAAGGTTGATTTAGTGCCTGCAAAAGCTGGCAAGGCAGTAAATCTGCTCACGGCCGAAGACCCTTGGAAGGACTACGACGTGCCCGAAATCACCAGCGGCAGCATCAAGGCAGCCGATGGCGTGACGGACCTCTACTATCGCCTCATCAAGCCTGTCGGCTTCGATGCGTCGAAGAAATATCCTACCGTGGTCTACGTCTATGGCGGTCCCCACGCCCACAACGTACAGGCTTCGCGTGGCTATTATTTCCGTGGTTGGGAGATTTATATGGCACAGCTCGGCTATGTTGTCTTTGTGCTCGACAACCGAGGCTCGCAGTATCGGGGCCTGAAGTTCGAGCAGGCCACCTTCCGCCATCTGGGCGACGAGGAGATGAAGGACCAGATATGCGGCGTAGAGTTCTTGAAGTCGTTGCCCTATGTCGATGCCGACCGCCTCGGCGTGCATGGCTGGAGCTTCGGTGGCTTCATGACAACGAACCTGATGTGCACGTATCCTGACGTCTTCAAGGTAGGCGTTGCCGGCGGTCCTGTCATCGACTGGAAGTACTACGAGGTAATGTATGGCGAGCGTTACATGGACCGCCCCGACGAAAACCCCGATGGCTATGCGTCGAGCAGCCTGCTGCCCAAGGCCAAGAACCTCAAAGGTCGCCTGCAGATCATCCTTGGCTACAACGACCCCACCTGCGTGCCTCAGCACACCCTCTCGTTCATCCGTGCCTCCATCGATGCCGGCACACAACCCGACCTCTTCACCTATCCCGGCGACGGCCATAACATGTTCGGCACCGACCAAATACACCTGCACGAGCGCATCACCCGCTACTTCGAGGATTACCTAAAAGGAAATAAATAAACAGGAAATGAATCACGAAGAACGTTGGAATCAAAACTACGAGGAGATACTAAGGTTCGTGGAAGAAAACAAGCGGCGGCCATCAAAGTACGTCCCTGAGGAACGCGCAATGCACAATTGGTTGAAATACAATCGCAAACTTTTGAATCACGAACTCACCCCCTCTGACCGACAACAACGCTTAGCGAAACTCGAAGAATTGTTGCAGCACTATCGCAGAACCAACCAGTATCAATATCAGTGCGAGAAACTGCCTTTCAATGATTGAATCTTAGCTTATCCCGGGCATCTTTGGCTTTATTCAGCTTTCATAGCAGAGAGCGTTTCCTTGCCGACCAAGCGGCGGCGTCCGGGCAAACAGTTTTGAGCTTCCGAACAGATATGAATGATGCAATATCGTTGCATAAAAAAATCGGGCAACTATCCGTGCGGATGGTTGCCCGAAACTTTATCAATACAAAAAATGGCGGGTAGCGTGTAATAATTCGGCTGGTTGCAGGTCATATAGGAAGAAACGACTCAATAATGACAGACAAGGAACTTGCAGAAGAAGTGGTGCTGCACGGCAGCCATCAGGCATTTGCCGAGATCGTCCATCGCTATTCGGGGATGGTGTTCTCGAAGGCCATGGCTGTGATGCACACCGAGGAAGGAGCAGCGGAAGTCACGCAGCAGACCTTCGTACGTGCCTATGAGTGCATCGACTCTTGGCGCGGCACGAACCTCGCTCCCTGGCTCACCGCTATCGCCACGCATACTGCTCTCAAACTCCTCGACAAGGAACGTCGCCGCCAAACCACACCCCTCGACACCCTCTCCCCAAGTGCCCTCGGCAATTCCGCCGACGAGTCGCCTTCCTACTCCGAAGAGCACGAAGCCCGCCTCCAACAGATGGAAGCCGCCATAGCCCAATTGTCCGAGCAAGACCAGCAGCTCCTGCGCCTCCATTACTACGAAGAGTGTCGCACTGCCGACATCGCCAACCGCACAGGACTCTCGCAGAGTAATGTCCTCGTGCGCCTGCATCGCATTCGCGAACGACTTAAAAAAGCAATGACCCATGAACGAAATGACTGACACCTCCATTGACAACATTATTGCCGAAGCCCTGCATCGTCAGGAACTCGTCAAGGACCTCGACCGCCTTATCATCACCGACGTGCGGCGTCGTGCCCGCCGTGCATGGCTGCGTCGCTGGGCACGCATCATCGTCTTCAGTTTCGGTTTGCCGCTGGTGCTGATGCTGTGGTTCGTGTGCGTGTACGTATATATAAAAGAACACGAGGCTACGAGCTTCACACTCTCCCTGATGGTGTGGCCCACGCTGGCCGTGGCGGCATCGACCATCTATGTCCTGAGAACTTTTTCACCCAGCGAAGTGTAATAAAAGGCACTGCCGAGGGTCTTCTTTATAGAAAGCGCTCTCTTAATAAACAAATACCTGATTTAACTATTCTCCTCCGCCAGTTCCTCTCACATGTAACGGCGAAGGGCAAAAACAAAAAGTAACTATGTTTGAAACAGTAGCATTAGAAGGCGTTCTCGCCATCGTCTTTTCCCTTTCCATCCCCATCGTGGCCATTCTGATGGTCTTTATTTCCTCTATGAAGAATAAGAAACACGACACAGAGCTTCGGCTGGCTCTGATCCAGGCAGGTACGGATGCCGACACCGCTAAGATTCTGATTGAAAAACAGAAGGCGAATGACAACAAATACGGAACCCTCCGCACCGGCTGTTTCTTCCTCGGTGCCGGACTCGGAGCCCTATGCAATGCCCTGTGTGGTGTCAGCACCAGTGATATCTATTTCTGGTTGGCCATCGCAGGCGGCATAGGTGTAGGCATGCTCATCGCCTTCGTCATCGAGTACAAACTCTCGCAAAAGGAAAAGAAGGAACTTGCAGACCAACAGACAATGTCCTAAGCATACTTTTTCGAAATAACATAAATACTCTCAAAAAAGCCCGCCTTGTCGTGACGACGAGACGGGCTTTTGTATTATTTACTCAACTTTCGCATGCTCAGTTTCGTAAGGTTATGAGGTTTAAGGTTGTAAGGTTATGAGGTTTAAGGTCGTAAGGTTATGAGGTTTAAGGTCGAGAGGTTATGAGGTTTTAAGGTTGTAAGGTTATCAGGTTTTAAGGTAGTGAGGTTATGAGGTTTAAGGTTGTAAGGTTATCAGGTTTAAGGTTGTAAGGTTATCAGGTTTTAGGTTGAGAGGTTATTAGGTTAAGAGATGCAGCATGTATTTTTAGGATAATTAATGCTGCTTATAATCATCAAACGGCCAAGCCTCGCTAAGTGTAGCATGTATTTTTAGGATAATTAATGCTATCTTCACCTCAACACCTTAAAACCTCGCAACCTCATAACCCTATTCAATCAGATTTATTGCCGTCCGTTTATAAGGAAAGCAGGACACGCGCCCAACTGTTTTGATTATTCCATGGCCTTGGAACAATCATTCCATGACCACCGAATGATTGTTCCAAGGCCATGGAATAATCAATGCACCCGTATGTGTCGCGCTCTTTAACAAGCCAAAACGCCTAAGTGATCTGGCTTCATGGCCTCAACATCGGGTGATGATTCCATTCTTTTAGTGGACCTCCACCCGAAAGCATAAGAAGAAACTTGTCAATCGGCAGAGGTTGTAAACATGACCAGAATATACGAAAAAAGCGAATTGCATATCTGGCTCTTTGGAATTTGCCAGATATGCAATTCGCTTAATCCGTATAATTCGTTGAGATATGAACTTACTTAGGCTGCTTGCCGATGTAAGCGAGGATGCCGCCATCCACGTAGAGGATGTGACCATTCACGGCGTTGGAAGCCTCGGAAGCAAGGAACACGGCGGGACCGGTGAGTTCCTGCGGGTCGAGCCAGCGGCCAGCGGGTGTCTTGGCGCAGATGAAGCTGTCGAAAGGATGACGGCTGCCGTCCGGCTGACGCTCGCGAAGAGGAGCTGTCTGAGGAGTAGCGATGTAGCCCGGGCCAATGCCATTGCACTGAATGTTGTACTCGCCATACTCCGAGCAGATATTGCGTGTGAGCATCTTCAGACCGCCCTTTGCAGCAGCGTAGGCGCTGACAGTCTCGCGACCGAGCTCAGACATCATGGAACAGATGTTGATGATCTTGCCATGACCCTTGGCCATCATGTCGGGCAGAACAGCCTTGGAGACGATGAAGGGAGCGTTGAGGTCGATGTCGATGACCTTGCGGAACTCGGAAGCTTCCATCTCGTGCATGGGAATGCGGCGGATGATGCCGGCGTTGTTCACGAGGATGTCAATCATGCCAACCTCTTCCTTGATCTGCTTCACCATAGCCTGCACAGCAGGTTCGTCCGTTACGTCGCAGACGTAGCCGTGCACCTTGATGCCCTTCTCGGCGTATGCCTTCAGGCCGCGGTCCACGAGTTCCTGGTTGATGTCGTTGAAACAGATTGTTGCACCCTGCTCAGCAAATGCGCTGGCGATGGCAAAACCGATGCCGTAGCTGGCTCCGGTGACGAGGGCTACCTTACCCTCGAGCGAGAAATTCAGATAGGGATTCATTTTGTTAGATGTAAGATGTTGAATGTTTATGTCTTCTTTATAATATATTTAATGTGTAATCTTGCTGAAATCTATGTTGTTGAATAATCGGCCGACAGAAGTGTGCGGGCTTAATTCATTCTAAGTTATCTGAGGGCAAAATTACATTTTTTTTCTGTAAGATAAATGAATTATGCGAGTTTTTTGACTTGATAGCTAAAAAATTCGACTTAGGGTACACGCATTGGTCATAAAGTTCTTTTGTGAATAATGGCTGAGTTGGCGTATTCACTATTCCAATATCTTTGCCATGATTCGGATGGCCTAATGGCTTAAGCGGCTGACCGCATCGTGCTTTTCAGCTTACAGTATGGAAGTATCCCGAGGCGCTGAGCTTTGCCCGAGCAGTGGGCTGAAAGCGGCAGCGTACGTGGAATGAGCCGAGTGCGACTATAACCTGACATTGCTTGACAGCTTTAGCGCACCTGAAATAGTTAACAATGAATCCGAAAATGGTAAATGGTACGATCTCTCAGACCGTCGTCTCTCCGTTTCTTCAGTCACTTCTGTGCTCTCTTCGCTCCCGAAGGGATTTTATATCAGAGGCGGCAAGAGGTTAGTGATGCGATGAAAGTTGATAGTTTAAAGTTGAGGGTCAAACTAATTAATGTAGAATAAGCCAATCAGATGCCATCTCCGTCGACGAAGGCAGACTGCTGGATAGCACGCGACTGGCGTACCTGCGAGTAGGGTGGCACGTCGTGGGTTATCCAAAGGTTACCGCCTATGATAGAGTGGTGGCCTATGCGTATGCGTCCGAGCAACGAAGTGTTGGAGTAGATGGTGACGTAGTCCTCGACGATGGGGTGGCGGGGGAGGTCCATCACCTGGCCTTCGCTATCGCGCGTGAAGTGTTTCGCTCCAAGTGTTACGCCCTGATAAACCATAACGCCTGCGCCGATGATAGCCGTGGCGCCGATGACGATGCCTGTGCCGTGGTCGATGCCGAAGGCAGGCCCTATCTGGGCGGCAGGGTGAATGTCGATGCCGGTGCGCTCGTGGGCTCTCTCGGTGATGATGCGAGGCAACAAGGGCACGGCCAGTTCGTAGAGGGCATGGGCTACGCGGTAGTGAAGCATGGCGGTGAAAGCGGGATAGCAACACATGACTTCGACCGGCGAAGTAGCCGCTGGATCGTTGGTTGTTACAGCCTCGATGTCGGCCTGCAGGAGCTTGCCGATAGAGGGTAGGCGGCGCATGAACTCGCGGCTTAGCTCGTCGGCTGAGAGCTTTGACATCGGTGTCTTGCTGTCTGTGGGCTGTGCACGGAATACGATGTCGATGAAGGTGGCTAACTGGTTTTGTAGTTCGCTCGCACTGCCGCTGCCGAAGACTTCGGGAAACAGCACGCGGCCGACCAGCCCGAGGAGGCTGTCGACCTGCGTTGCTGTGGGTAGTTGTAATCCTTCCATATCAATTGTTATCGAACAATCCGGTTGAGAGATATCGCTCGCCAGTGTCGGGCAGCAAGGCCACGATGGTCTTGCCGGCGTTGACATTTTGGCGGGCAAGCTTGAGCGCAGCAGCAAAGGCGGCGCCTGAGGAGATGCCTACGAGCAGGCCTTCGGTGTGAGCCAGCGAACGTGCTGCAGCGCGTGCCTCGTCGTCAGAGATGGTAAGGATGGCGTCGACGGCTGCTGCGTCGTAGGTCTGAGGCACAAAGCCTGCGCCTATGCCCTGAATGCCGTGCTTGCCGGCGATGCCCGTCGATAGGACGGCTGAGGTCTGAGGCTCTACGGCTACCACCTGCACATCGGGGCGATGGCGCTTGAGTGCACGCCCAGTGCCGCTGATGGTGCCACCCGTGCCTACACCTGCAACGAAGATGTCCACGGCACCCTCGGTGGCGGCCCACACCTCTTCGCCTGTCGTGCGTTCGTGCATGGCAGGATTGGCAGGGTTGACAAACTGTCCGAGGATAACAGCTCCTGGGGTAGCATCGCGCAGTTCTTCGGCGCGGCGAATGGCACCTTTCATGCCTTCGCTGCCAGGCGTCAGGACGATTTGTGCACCGTAGGCTCGCAGTAGGTTGCGACGCTCCTGACTCATAGTGTCCGGCATCGTGAGCACTACCTTGTAGCCCCTGCTGGCGCCGACCCAAGCCAGGCCTATGCCTGTGTTGCCACTGGTAGGTTCGATGATGGTAGCTCCGGGAGCGAGCTGCCCTTGCTGTTCGGCATCTTCAATCATGGCCAAGGCTATGCGGTCCTTCACGCTGCCACCAGGATTGAAATACTCAAGCTTGAGCACGATTCGTGCTTGCTGGCCTTCACGTTGCTGTGCCTCGAGGAGAGGAGTTGATCCGACGAGATCTGTAAGTTTGCTGTAAATCATAGTTGAAAAGTGAAAATAAAAAGTGAAATTGAAAAATAAAAAAAGCTCCGCCAACCTGATGAACAAGTTAGCGGAGCTTATCGTGTTTATTCTATATCTTTGTGTTTTGTGATAACTTATTAACAAGAAAGCGCGACGCTAACCGGATGATTAGCGCAACAACACTGTGCAAAGCTCAACGCACTCACGTGAAGTACTTCTTGCATGGTTGTATTATTAGCTTTCATTTTGTGATGATTCTTATGTTTTCGCAACAAAATTAGAGCTATTTTAGTTAACAATAAAACAATTTGTAATAAATTGGCTTTACGGTTTCATTTCTTGACATAGAACAAGAAATATACTTATCTATGCTTTCTGGAGGTAGAGGATACCTTCGGGTCCAAGGTTGAACAGGAGATCGGCGATGCTCAGGTCGGGAAGGAAGCCGAGACGCTGGGCAAAGACCTGATAGTAAGGTAGGGAGGAAGGCTCGGGCAAAGGAGTGATAGGCTCGAAGATGGTGGAGAGGCTGACGGGTGTGTCCACGTCGAGGAGTTCGGCTACGAGGTGGCGCAGACCTTCGTTGAAGTCAACGAGGAACTCATAACGTTGCTCGTAGAAAGGTGCAAAGTCGTCGGCATAATATTCAAAGAAAGGACTCTTTCCGTAGGCCGTGCGCAGTGCGCTCCAATGGTGGTGGCGCCATGAGCCGTGTTCGCTGATGCGTATGTCGCGTATGGGAGTGTGATTAGGTGCCGAGCATACTGGAATGATTAGGTCTTGCGGACCGTCGGGCATGGCTATGCGGCAACGGTTGCGCATCGTCTGCTTAACATAATGCTCGGCGGTGTTGATGCATGCCATGTCAGCCTTCGTCAACGCTTGCCACCAGCTGATAGGACCGAGGTAGCTTGTGCTGAGAACCAATGCCCCCATAATCTTTAATGTCTAATCAAATAGTTCCTAATCCTTAATCTTTCACTAATCGTTTTTTCAGTCTTCTCACGCCTTCGCGTATGCTTGTGAGCCCGAAGTCGGAGGGATTGATTTCGGAGGGCCGTAGCCAAAGGATCTCGCTCGCATCGTCGGCTGCGTGTGCCTCAGAGGTTTCGCTGACGTGGCAGCGGTAGAACATGTCTATCGTGTGGACGTTGAATCCGGAGTAAAGGTATTGATTGGGCAGTGAGAAGAGAAACTCGACGCTCTCTACGGTGAGGCCTGTTTCCTCTTTGACCTCGCGGCAAACACCCTCCTCGCTGGTCTCGAACATGTCAGAGAAACCGCCGGGAAGGTCGAGGGTACCACGTGCAGGCTCCTTGGCACGACGCACGCAGAGCCATTCCACTCCGCCGTCGGCCGCCTTGCGTTCGATGAGGGCTACCGTTGCGGCTGAGGGGTTGAAATAGTAGGTGAAGCCGCAAGCCTCGCAGTGCTTGGCTTTGGCATTACATTCGATGAAGCGGTCGGAGCCACATTCTGGACAAAAGCGAAAGAGGTGGAGCGGATGAGGCATTGTTGTTTATTGATGAACGAAGAATGACAAAATTATGAATTAAGAATGACGAATCTCGCTTCGCTCGGAATGAAGAATGAATGTTACCTGCAAGTCCTGAAAGTAACGCTCATTCATCAATCATCATTCCGAACGAAGCGAGATTCATCATTTCTTTATCTAATCACTTCCTGTACAAGATGATCGGCCTTGCCCCATTTCTCCATGAGCCAGAGCACGAAACGGATGTCGACGCCGATGCAACGTTGGAGGTCGCGGTCGAAGCTGATGTCGCCCGAGAGGGCATCCCAGTTGCCGTCGAAGGCCAGACCTATGAGTTCACCCTTACCATTGAACATTGGGCTTCCGCTGTTGCCACCCGTGATGTCGTTGGTGGTGAGGAAACAGAGGGGCAGCTCACCGCTCTTCTTGTCGGCATAGCGACCGTAGTCGTGCGACTTCAGCAGCGCGAGGATCTCGGCCTGCATGGCGTAGTCGGGGTTGTCGCCGTGCTTCTCGATTTTCTCGATGAGCGAAGGCATGGTGGTGAGGAAGTCGTGGTGAGTGCCTGCGTTGGTGTAGTCGCTGACGATGCCGAAGCTCATACGCTGAGTGAAGTTAGCATCGCTGTAGTGAGGCTTGTCCATTTCCATCTCAAGAACAGCCTGCGTGAGCAGATTCTCGTTGTAGGCGATGATAGGCGCAGTGGTACGCATAGGAGCAGCAATGACACTCTCGCTCATCTGTTGCACCTGTTTTGCCATAGCCACGGCTGGATCGCTCTCGACGTATGTGCGATAGGCTTTCTCGTCGAGCACGCTCTGTTCGAGCGAGTCGGCAACCTGCTGCGAAGAGCGAACCTTGGCATTGGCCAAGCCATACCATCCATCGAAAGTCGTCAGTTTCGACTTCGTGAAGAGGTCGTGGGCATAGGCACGATAGTCGTTGTTGTACTTCTTACGGATGTCGGAGTAGAAACGAGGAAGGTACTTTGAGCCAACCTGTTGGGCGTAGTTCTCGAGTAGTACGGCCATGGTCTCCTCGTCGACGCGTGGGTCGTAGTCTTTATAAGCGTTGCGGACATATTCCAAGAGGGTCTGGCGGTAGTTGGGGTGAGACTGGGCATAGTTGCTGGCGAGGCGTCCAAAGCCGATAATCTCGATGCCACGGAAGAATGTCTCGTTGACGAAACCATTGGCGTAGCGTGCGTCGTGGCGGGCCTTATAGCTTTTCTTGAGCGTAGGGAACATACGTGAGAAGCGGTCTTTGAGCGCTTTGTCCTTAGAGAACCAGCGGCGGATGTCCTGCTCCTTCTGTTCCTTCTGTTCGATGATGCCTAAGCGGCTTACTGCCTCATTCATGCCCTGCGAATTCTTCCAGTAGTTGGAACTGCTGGCATACTTAGAGGCGTACTTAATGCCCACGGCGCGATCAGCACGCATCCAGCGTGTCCATACGTCCTGCTTCACGCCACGCACCTGTATCATAGGAATGTTCGTTACGTTCACGCGCTCGTCGATGCCGTAGCTCGAGAGATAGCGGCTGGTGGAGCCCGGGTAGCCGATGGTCATGCAGTAGGAGCCTTGGTCGAAGCCGTCAAGGCTGACACGTGCCCATCGCTTGGGTTGCAAGGGACGGTTTTCTGGGCTGTAGTCGGCAGGCTGGCCTTCGTTGTCGGCATAGATGCGGAAGACGCTGAAGTCGGCTGTCTGTCGTGGCCACATCCAGTTGTCGGTGTCGCCGCCGAACTTACCGAGCGTCTGAGGAACGGTGAACACAAGGCGGATGTCGGAGTACATGCGATAGTAGTTGAGCAGGTATAGGCGTCCGCCCTCGAAAGCCTTTGCTTCGCATACGATGCCCTTTCCGGTTTCTTTGGCTTTGGCTTCAGCTTCGGCAGCAATCTGTTGCAGCACGCGGCCGATGTTCTCGTTGTAGAGCACTGCCTGACGGTGCTTGCCGAGTTTGCGGCCTTGCTTCTCGTCGGCATAGATTTTGGTCAGTTCCTCCTCAACCTTGGCGGTGACGTCCTCAGAACGCTGCCACACCTTGACGTAAAGCCCTTCAACGGGTCGTTCCTGCTCGCGAGTGCGAGCTACGAAACCATTGCCGAGGATGTCGTCGTCGGTGGTTGAGAGCTGTTGGATGGCGCGGTAGCCACAGTGGTGATTGGTGAACAGCAGGCCATCCTTAGAAACGATGACCCCCGAGCAGTAGTCGCCGAAGTCGACGACGCAGTCCTTCAGGCTGGTGCCGTCCTCGCCATAGAGTTCGGCGTCGGTGAGCTTCAGGCCGAGGCTACGAGCCACGTCCATTGCTTTCTTATCCGTGCGGCCCAGCAGCCACATGCCCTCGTCGGCTCGCACATTACTTGCGAGCAGCAACAGAGCTGCCAGCATTATAAAATACTTCTTGATGTTTCCCATTTTATCGTAATTCATAATTTACAATTCTTCATTCTTCACTCCGAACGACTCGAGGATTCTTTATTCGTCATTCCCGAAGAAGCGTCGGCGGGCTTCTTGGCGAGCACGGCGGTCGTCGGTGTTGTGAGGCTTGCGGTCGAATCGCTTGCCGTCACGCTTGCTATCACGCTCTTGCCGTTTCCCGTCACGCTTATCGTCGCGGTCGAAACGTTTGCGTGGCCTGTCGGAATCGAAGTGGCGTTCCGATCCAAATGACCTTTCGCTACGTCCTCGGAAATGGGTGCGTGCGCCCTCGATGTCCTCGTCATCGCGTTCGCGGCGTGGCCTGAAAGGTTTACGCTTGGCCATCTGGCGGCGCTCGCTGTCGCTTTTCAGCTCGCCGCCAGCAGCGCGATGTTCGTCGAGGCGGCCGTCGAAGAGCACATATTTGCGCAGCTCACATTCGAGTGAACCATTGTAGAGAGGCACCTTCAATGAAGGGCGCAGACCTATCTGTTCGAAACATTCTTCGTGCAGGCTCAGTATCCATGCCTCGCCACCGCTGAACTCGCGCTTGAGGCGTTGGCCGATAGTCTTGTAGAGGCCCAGGATGTCAGGCGTGGAGATGCGTTCACCGTAGGGCGGGTTGCAGATGATGACGGGTAGCGATGGTGTGTCACCTTCACTTGTCGGAGCAACAGCCAGCGGTGTCTCGCGGAAATCAGCCATGTCGATAGTTATATCTTTCGTCAGGCCAGCAGCCTTCACGTTGCGACGGGCAATGCCCACGGCTTTCGGGTCATTGTCGCGCCCATAGATATGGTGCACGAAGTCGCGCTCGCCGCTGTCGTCGTTGTAGATTCGTTCGAAGAGCTCACGGTCGAAGTCGGGCCATTTCTCGAAAGCATAGCCCTGACGGAACACGCCCGGGGCGATGCCGCGAGCAATCAGGGCTGCTTCGATGCAGAAGGTGCCACTGCCGCAAAAGGGATCCAGCAGGTCGCACTGGCCGTGCCAGCCGCTCATCATGATGATGCCGGCAGCCAGCACTTCGTTCAGCGGTGCTGCCACACTCTCCTGACGGTAGCCGCGGCGGTGCAAGCTTTCTCCGCTGCTGTCGAGGGCCAGCGTTGCGTCACTCTCAGCAATATGGATGTGCAGGCGCAGGTCAGGGTTAGATATGCTCACGTTGGGGCGTGTGCCCGTTCGTTCGCGGAACTGGTCGGCAATGGCATCCTTCACCTTGTAGGCCACGAACTTCGAGTGGCGGAACTCGTTGGAGAACACTACGCTGTCGACGGCAAAAGAAGTCTGAGGCGTCAGATAGAGGCTCCAGTCCACAGCCTTTACGGCCTCGTAGACGTCGTCGGCCGAGCGAGCCTTGAAATGCTTGATGGGTTTCAGTATGCGGATAGCCGTGCGCAGGCAGAAGTTGGCACGGTAGAGCATCTCCTTGTCGCCCGAGAAGCCGACCATTCGGCGACCTATTTGTATGTCTGAAGCGCCCAGCTCTGTCAGCTCTTGAGCGAGCAGGGGCTCCAGGCCCTGAAATGTTTTGGCAATGTATTCTGTCATATTATCATTAATTTGCGCGCGCAAAGGTAATGCGATATGCGTTCACCGCCAAACTTTTAACCTAAAAAACTTTCCCGAATGTTGCCTTTTTACTTCTCACACAATTGCAAATTAACTTAATGGCTATGACAAGGTAATCTTCACAGCTGGGCGCATCGTCCCACACGGCTGGGCGCATCGTCCCACACGGCTAGGCGCATCGCCTCACACGGCTGGGCGCATCGTCCCACACGGCTGGGCGCATCATCCCACACGGCTGGGCGCATCGCCTCACACGGCTGGGCGCATCGTCCCACACGGCTGGGCGCATCGTCCCACACGGTTGGGCGCATCGTCCTACACGGCAGGCTGCATCGCCCCACACAGTTGGATGCATAATAAATCGTTTTTGTTTTTTTAACGTAAAAGAGGTTAGGAAATAGTGGACTTGTTCGTTATAAAAGCAGAAAACTAAAATAAAAAAATGCACGAAAGCCAATCCTTTGAACAATTGTTCACTACCCATCATCCTCGCCTCCTCCGTCTGGCTACAGCGATGTTACACGACGAGGAGGAGGCAAGGGACGTCGTGAGCGAGGTGTTTGAAAGGATAATGAAAAGCTCCTCGCCCGCTATCTCGGTGAGCGAAAGTGAAGGAGCGCTCCTTGCAGCTGTTCGCAACCGATGCATCGACCGCATCCGCCAGATGAGAGTGGCCGAGCGAGTGCGGAGACGACTGCCTTTGGTTGAGGCTGACTTCTCCTCCTGGCAACAGGAAGACGAGCAAGAACAACGTCTGCAAGCCGTCAGCGAAGCCATCGACAGCGAACTCACCTCCGCCCAACGACGCACCCTGCTCATGCGCTATCAAGAAGAGAAAAGCTATCGCGAGATTGCACAGACGTTAGAGATCAGTGAAGTGGCCGTCTACAAACACTTGCGAGGTGCGCTGGAGAGGCTGAGGAAAAAGATAAGGAAATAAAGAATGAAAAAGTGAGAAGTGAGAAGCGAAAAATAAAAGTTACCACAGATATGAAGATGAACGATAAATTCCAAAGCTTCCTCGAGATGACGGACCATCCCGAACGATTCTCAGAGGAGGAACTGATGCAGTTGGCTCACGACCCTGAGATGGCTGTGTGGTATGAGGCGCTGACTGCTGCTGAAACAGCAGCTAAAGAGATGGCAGCGCAGCCTAAGCCAAGGAATAGAAACGTAGTCCCGATTGTGGGCTGGACGATGGCGGTAGCCGCTATACTGACTGCTGCCTTACTCCTTTGGCCTAAGAATCACGAAACAACCATTAAGCTGCCAGAGCAACAGCCGCCTGCCATTGCCGAAGCCAACCTGTCTGAAAATATACCCTCAAAGACCGTTGAGGTAGAACCGCCTCTTTCGCAAACGCAGACGATTACTGCCTCCCATTCGCAGCCGCCGAAGGCAAAGAAATGCATAGCGCAAGCGGTTGCTACTATAATAAAAAAAGAAGAGGTACAACCCATCACTGTCGAGACTAAACCTCTCTCCCAAAAGAAAGAACGGCCTGCAATAGACGCCGTGCCCTCTACAAAGTCACCAATTCCTGCCGACAAGCAAGCCCTTGCTGACATCTATCTTGCCGAAATGGTTTTGCAGGTAGCCTATGAGCACCAGGCTGTGCAGAAACAAGTGCGCGCATACGCCGCCAGTCTGTCTGGTAACGAAGCAGAGGACGAACGCCCCATCATCGCATTCTAAACATCAAAACATAACCCACTATGAAAACTATTCTGAGAAGCATCATTACGGTGAGCTTGTTACTTGCCGCCACCGTTTCCTCTGCACAGCATGTGGAGAGCATCGAGAAGCAAATGAGAAATATCATCAATGTGGCAGTGGACCACCAAGTGAAAGTAACCAAGAGCTTAGGGCAGGAGCGCGACGTCAACAAAGAAGGTAAGCCCCTCGCATGGCGCTGCGACATCTTTTCCTTCACTCTCCCTAAGAAATACCGTGAGCATTTGGACGAGATGATAGCGGTCTTTGAAACTCAGAGTCGTGAAAATCCCAACTGCTATGGTATTAATAGCATGAGCGAAGCCTCAGATGGTCACAGCTATGGCGACATGCGAAACCTGATGATTGGTGAAGATCCATTCCGCTACGTAACAATAGGTAAGGACTACAACAACTACTTGAATGTGAACATACTCGACGATGTCGACACCTCCAAGACTCACCGCTACGCTTACGCCCTTGAATGGCGCAACGGCGGCAAAGGGAAGACCGACGTCCGCTATATCGTCACCTACGCTAAGATTCCTTCTGCCAAGACCAGTCTCATCCAGCAGGATTGGCCCTACCTGAAATTCGATAAGTCGCGCATTGTCAAGAGCAAGGGAAAGCCTGCCCTCATTCAGGGGAATGCTCGCGTGCATTGGGATGGCAAGGACTACCCTGTACAGTCGCTCGATAGTCTTCTTAACGAAGCGGAACAGCGGGTGAAGAAGGGTGAACAACAAATGAAAGAAACTGTAAGACGCTTCAGAAAGAAATACCAAACGGGCAAATCTCTTGTCCTTTGGAATGACACGCTTGAGCACGAAACTGATCCTGTGACGGATGTCGTACAACGTCTGCAGCAGGGAGAAAGGGTCGATGCCAATGACTTGCTATGCAACGATCTCATCCTCCTCGTCTTCTCGCAACTGAAACAACAATATCTCGCAGGTCAGAACGCCGAGTTCAACGCCATTTCCGTCTATTCGCTCTGCAAGCACGCCCGTGAATATAACTTTTTTACCAACAACAATTCCAAGCAAGAGTTGGAACAACTGAAAAAGGAAATCACTTCGATGCAGAACCGAACCACGAGCGAAACCAATCGTCAGTACCTTAAGATGGCACTTGACGAACTGGAGAAGATAGATTGACTATGCGTATTGCCTGATTTCATTATCGCAGTTAGTAAGTCCTATAGACTCAGCCCCGCTTCGTCGTGACGATGAGGCGGGGCTTTCGCAATTGAAACGGTGTTGCCGCTAAACAGTTTGATACTTGGCTGCCCAGTGTTGCTCTTTTTTAAAAAAGCCTTTTGGGCTTGTCCGGGTTCATCGCGTTGGAAGAATCGGAAAGCTGCGCAGATGCTTGCTCCTACAGCTTTTCTCCGAAGGCAAGGTCGCCGGCATCACCGAGGCCCGGTACGATGTAGGAACGTGCGTTGAGCTGAGGGTCGATGGCAGCGCACCAAAGGGTGATGTCGTTGCGTTGGCCGAAAGTTTCCTGCAGGTGTTTTACGCCTTGCTCTGAGGCGATGACGGCGCAGAGGTGGGTGTGTGCGGGCTGGCCTTTGGTAGTGAAGGCGCGGAAGGCCAGTTCCATGGACTCGCCCGTTGCAAGCATGGGGTCTACGAGCATCAGTGTGCGGCCGTTGAGGTCGGGGGTGGCAATGTATTCTATGCGCACGTCCACTTCGCGGCATTCTTTGTCCTTGTAGTAGCGGAAAGCCGAGACGAAGGCGTTGTCGGCATGGTCGAAGACGTTGAGGAATCCTCCGTGCATAGGCAGTCCTGCGCGAAACACGGTTCCGACGACGATGCGGTCGTCCTCGGTGGAGGCGCTGGCTGTGCCGAGGGGTGTCTCTATGGTCTTGGTGCTGTAGGTGAGCGTCTTGGATATCTCGAAAGCCATGGCCTCGCCTATACGTTCAAGGTTGCGGCGGAAGCGCATGCGGTCGCGTTGGATGTTGACGTCGCGCAGCTCGGCCACGTAGCGGTTGATGATGGTGTTTTGCTGGGCAAAGTTGATGGTGTTCATAGTCGTTGTATTATTTGTCCGTGGCTGCGATGATGATGCAGCCTGCGGGAAGTGTTCAGGATTTTAGTTCATCACTTTGAGGGTGTTTCCCATCGCGTTGTAGCTTACGGGATAGCGATAGAGCCCGCGACCGGTAGGGCCTTTGACGACGACGCCCATGACGTTGTTGAGGTCGTAGGTGCGGCCACATCGGTTGCAGATGGCGAGACCGCCATCCTGGAGTAGCAGGTTGCGGGTGGTTGCGTATTCATCATAGCATGGGCATGCGAGGTCGAAGGCTACGATTGCAGGCTCTTCGGCACCGATATCCGGCATGTTGGTGCGTCCCACGATGAATCCGCTGAGGCCGAGCATAGGCTTTATCTGTTGTTCGGCTTTGGTGTAGGGTCGGATGGTACTGCTTTTCAGGTTGGCGAAGATGAAAGTGTCGCCGTTGGTGCGTATGGTGCAGAACTCCCCGTAGCCGTTGAGTGCGGCATTAAGCTCCGGTATGGTGTTGGTGAAGGAGTATGAGAATTTGGCTTTTGTTCCGCGATAGTAGATGTTGTCAGCTTTATCGCAGGATAGGAGGATGAGAGATGAACAACAGAGGATGAGGAATGCGAGTAGGCTTCGTCGTATAAACGAAGGTTTATGGTACAAAGGTTTATGGAGGCTAAACACGGTCATTGCTTGTTGTTCATTCCCTGCTTCAGCTTGTGTAGTGGTAAGCAGGCTTTATCCTTCACTAAGTTTGCGTTCAGCATCCTCGGCCCGCTGGAAATGGAAGTCGGCTATGAGGTGTTCCATGATGGCTCGTACTTCAGCGTTGCAGAGGTTGCCGGTGCTACCGGCATGGGTGTGGTGAATTTCCTTAACAGGCTTGAAGCGTCCGGCTTCGATGTCGAGTCCCACCTTGCGGTAGGCGTCGCGGAATGGCATTCCTTGGGCTGCCAGCCGGTTGACTTCTTCAACGGAGAACATGAGGTCGTAGCGCGGGTCGTCGAGGATATGCTCGTTTACGCGTACGCGTTCAATAATATATATAGCCATGCGCAGGCAGTCCTTCAGCTCCTCGAAAGCGGGCAGGAACACTTCCTTGGTTATTTGCAGGTCGCGGAAGTAGCCCGAAGGCAGGTTGTTGGTTATGAGGGTGAGCTGTGTGGGCAGGGCTTGGATTTTGTTGCATTTGGCCCGTGTGAGTTCGAAGACATCAGGGTTCTTCTTATGGGGCATGATGCTGGAGCCGGTGGTGCAGTCGTCGGGCAGCTTCAGGAAAGCAAAGTTCTGCGAGTTGAACAGGCAGGCGTCGAAGGCCAGTTTCGACAGCGTTCCGGCTACGGAGGCGAGGGCGAAGGCCACGTTGCGTTCCATCTTGCCGCGACCCATCTGTGCGTAGACGACATTGTAGGCCATCGACTCGAATCCCAACAGGCGTGTGGTGAGTTCGCGGTCGAGGGGGAACGACGAGCCATAGCCGGCGGCGGAGCCTAACGGATTGCGGTCGACCATGCGATAGGCCGCTTGCAGAAAGAGTACATCGTCGGTAAGGCTCTCGGCATAGGCTCCGAACCAGAGGCCGAAGCTTGACGGCATAGCCACTTGCAGATGGGTGTAGCCTGGCATGAGCACATCGCGGTAGCGTTCGCTTTGTGCCTGCAGCTCGGTGAAGAGCTGATTGACGAGCCCGACCACCTCGCGCAGTTGGCGGCGTGTCCACAGTTTCAGGTCGAGTAGCACTTGGTCGTTGCGCGAACGTCCGCTGTGTATCTTCTTGCCTATGTCGCCCAGGCGGCGTGTGAGCAGCAACTCAACTTCGGAGTGTACGTCTTCGACGCCCTCCTCGATTTCGAAGCGTCCTGCACGTATGTCTGTCAGGATGTTGCGCATTTCAGCAAGCAAAGCTGTCAGTTCGTCGGGCTGTATCAGTCCGATGCTCTCGAGCATGGTGGTGTGGGCCATTGAGCCCAGCACGTCGCTCTCGGCCAGGAAAATGTCGAGTTCGCGGTCGCGGCCTATGGTGAAGCGTTCTATTTCAGCGGTGGCGCTGACATTCTTTTCCCAAAGTTTGCTTGCCATCTGTTCGATCAATATTTTTCTGATTCCTAATTCAATTAATATCCGTATGGGATCATCGCCAGCATGTCGGCCAGTTTCTCTATGCCTTCTTGCAAGGGTTTCTTGGCCATTTGCTTGATGAAGAAGTTGAGTTCGGCGCCTACGGTACATTTCATCTTGCTTTCGTAGGGTGATGAGGGCAGCAGCTGCACCCAGAGGTTGGCGGCTACCGGAGCTCCTTCAACGGCGAACTTAATGCATTTGGGCTCGTCGCGTTCCACGATTCTCAGTGCTATGTTGCCGAGCGGCGTGTCGGGAATATTGATTGCATCAGGTGTGAGTTCGAGTTTCGAGGCAACCTCTATTATCTTGTCGATCTTGTCCTCTGGCACTTGTCCTGAGGCACGCAGACGGTCGATAAATTCGGGTTCGGCAGCGCGCTGCTTAATGGTTTCGAGGTTGCTCATGTCGGCAAGCTTCGCAAAGATAGAAGCTTGCGGGTAGTGCACCTGTTTGACGGTGCTTTCGTATTTTGTCATCTCGTTCTTAAATCTCTTGTCTTAAATCTTAAATCTCTCATCAGTCCTTTCTCCACTCAGAAGGGTTCTTGCGCCACTCTTCGAGCAGGGCTACATCTTCCTTCTTGATATAGCCTATTCTGAGCGCTTCGCTGACTACGGCCTCGTAGTTGGTCAGGGTCACGAGCTCGACTTTGGCGTCTTTGAAGGCTTTTGTGGCCACGTCGAAGCCATAGGTATAGGAAGCTACCATGCCAATCACCTCGCATGCTCCGAGCCGGATGGCCTCAACGGCCTTGAGGCTGCTGCCGCCTGTAGAGATGAGATCCTCTACCACGACGACTTTCATTCCTGGCTTCAGCTCGCCTTCGATAAGGTTCTCGAGGCCATGGTCCTTGGGTTTTGAGCGGACGTAGACAAAGGGCAGCGAGAGTGTGTCGGCAACGAGGGCTCCCTGCGCAATGGCGCCGGTGGCTACGCCTGCAATGGCGTCGGCTTCGGGGAAATGCTCAAGGATGATGCGCGAGAGCTCTATCTTTACGAAAGAGCGTAGTTCGGGGTATGAGAGGGTCTTGCGGTTGTCGCAGTAGAAGGGCGACTTCCATCCGCTGGCCCAAGTGAAAGGATTGGTGGGTTGCAACTTGATGGCCTTAACCTTTAGGAGCTTGGCCGCAAAAATCTGTTCTAATGTTTTCATATCAATATCACTTTTATCTGTTCGTAATCGGGTGTCGGTTCTCGATTACTTTCGTGGGGGCAAAGGTACAAAGAAATGAAGAATGAAGAATGAATAATGAAGAATTAATTGAGTGAAAAGTCAAAAAAAAATCTTAATGAAGATTTATTTATGATAAAGTTCAGGTTTAGCGTTTGACGTTTTCGCTCTTTTTGTGTTTGTTCTGCGAGTGTATTCAGTTTCCTTTTAAAAAAACAAACGCAGCTCTTCTCACGAAGAACCGCGCTCAAGCTATGAACAAATCTTTTTGTTGAATCTCTCAGAATAACTTTTTTAAGATACACATAACAATGAATATGTGTCTCTTTGCTTTTTCTACCGCATCACTGCGACAGTTGCGCTTGTGTTATTCCGCGGGTGCTCTCGTTGTACAAGAGCAATCCTGCAATCAACTTACCTTAACTAACTTACCTAAAGTTGAGTAGCATAAGCTACTCTGGATGAAAACCTTTAAAACTAACCTAATACCATGAAAAACCGTATATTATTGATTCGTCTCTCACGAGACGTTTATGTCATCTCTTTGACGCTGCAAAGGTAAGCACTTTACGGTGTGTTATCTACACTTTTTATTAACATTTAGTGTCAATTTGATGTTTTATTGACATAAATCAAAATGAAGCGCTTGATGTTGACGCTAAATCTTATAGACTGTTATTTATCCGTGTCTGAGGCTTTTCATTTGTAAGCTCAAGTATGCTCCTCCTTTTAGGTTGTAGTGAAAGGAGCGATTAGTCTGTCTATGCCAGTTTTTTCACCATTCCTTGGTGGCATTCCTCAGCCATTGTTTGTCCTTCTCGTCGCTCAAGAGTGGTTCCAGGGCTTGGCACACATGCCGGTGGTAGGTGTTGAGGTAGTCTATTTCGTCCTTGGTCATTAATTCCCTCACGATAGGTGTGGTGTCGATAGGGCAGCATGTCAGGGGTTCCAACCGTAGCCAGCCATTGCCATCCTCTACGATGAGCATGGTGTTTTCAGTGCGGCATCCATGGCTTCCGGCAATGTATATGCCCGGTTCTATGGTGATGGTCATGCCTGCATGAAGCGGTGCGGGCATCCAGTTCATCCGGAACTGGTGGGGTCCTTCGTGGACGCTGAGGTACGAGCCTACCCCGTGTCCTGTTCCGTGTCCATAGTTTTTATGGTCTTGCCACATGGCATAGCGTGCCAGCACATCGAGCTGTGTGCCTGATGTGCCGTCGGGGAATACGGCCATTGCCAGGCGTATGTGTCCTTTTAGCACCAAGGTGTAGTCGCGCCGTTCGTCGTCGGTGAGCGGTCCCATGGCGATGGTTCGTGTGATATCGGTTGTGCCGTCTTGGTATTGAGCGCCGCTGTCGAGCAGCAACAGCCCGTGTGGTTCCAGCGGAATGTCTGTCTCTGGCGTTGCTTCATAGTGCACGATGGCGGCATGTGAGCCATAGCCGGCGATGGTGTCGAACGAGATGTCGCGGAATCCCTCTTGCTCGGCTCTTAGGGCTGTGAGCTTGCGGTCGATGGTGATTTCTGTCACTTTTTCTCCGTTCATGACCCATTCTCCGCCGTTCTTTGTCCATTCTCCTGTCGTCAGCCACCGGAGGAATTTCACCATGGCTACGCCGTCTTTGAGCATTGCGTTGTGGAAGCCGGCTATCTCTGTCTCGTTCTTCACGGCTCGCAGGGCTGGAATAGGTGAAGGTGCATCTATGCTCCCGGGCATGCATAGCGCTTCGTTGACGATGCCGTGGTCTAATTGCAGGGTCCAGTCCTTTTCGATGAATTGTCCGAAGTGCCTTACATCCTCGTAGGCTTTCACTTCGATGTTCAATGCTTTGAGATAGTCGCAGACTTCCGTCGTCAACTTCGATGGGTTGACATACAATATCGCTTTGTCAGGCATGATGAGGAGGTACGACACGAACACTGGCGTGCAGTGGACGTCGCTGCCTCGCAGGTTTAGCAGCCAGGCAATCTCGTCGAGTTGTGTGACGAGGGTAGCTTGTGTGCCGTTGCTATGTAGTGCTGCGCGCACGTCTGCCAGTTTCTCGTTGGCGCTGCGGCCAGCGTATTTTAAGGGCTGTAGCTCAACAGGCGTCTCGGGCAGGGCCGGACGCGGATTCCATAGCTCGGTGGCAGGTTCCACCTTCGTTACGAGTCTCAGTTTGCGTGCCGTCAGGGCTTTGCGCAGTTCAGCCACGCTGTCGGCCGTGTTGGTCCAGGCATCCAAACCTACCGTGTAGCTTGCGTCGTCTGCATAGCCATCGCCTGAATTGGCCCTGTCCGCGTTGATCCATGCGGTCAGCTCGTCGGCCGTGGCCACGTTACGTGTGCAGCGAATCACCGTGAATGCTGTGCCGGCAGTTTGTTCTTCTGCGGCGAGCCAGTAGCGGCTGTCGGTCCACAGTCCGGCGCGAGTGAGCGTCACCACGGCTGTGCCTGCCGAGCCGTTGAAGCCCGAGATCCATTCGCGTGTCTTCCAGTGGTCGGGCACGTATTCTCCGGCATGGGGGTCGGTGGAGGGGAAGATATAGGCGTTAAGTCCATGCTTGCGCATCCACGACCGCAAGGCCTCGACGCGAGCATTGATGATGGCTGTTTTTTCCATTTCGAAGGAGTGTTTTATGTTTATTCTGCTTTGCAAATATAGCTGTTAGAGGCTATGGAGCAAAAATAATCTTATAAAAAGTAGTTGCAATCCATAAAAAAGAACTACATTTGCCGAGTGAACGTAAAAAATTTTGAGTGAATCAACCTATTTATATAACCCTTTTAAACTTATTCAACAATGGATTTCTTAACGAATGACAAGCTTGTGATCGTTGGTGCTGGCGGTGCCATCGGTTCTACAATGGTGCAGACAGCGCTCACTATGCGCCTCACTCCTAACGTATGTCTCTACGACGTTTACGCTCCCGCTATGGAGGGTGTGATGGAAGAGATGTTCCACTGTGGCTACGATGGCGTGAATCTCACTGCAACCACCGATGTTGCCGAGGCTTTCAAGGATGCCAAGTACATCATTTCCAGCGGTGGCGCACCCCGTAAGGCTGGCATGACTCGCGAAGACCTCCTTGCCGGCAACTGCAAGATTGCAGAGGAGCTTGGCAAGAACATCAAGACTTATTGCCCCGACGTGAAGCACGTTGTCATCATCTTCAATCCTGCCGACCTCACAGGTCTGGTCACTTTGCTCTACAGCGGCTTGAAGCCCGGACAGGTGACTACGCTTGCAGCCCTCGACTCTACTCGTCTGCAGAGCGCCCTGGCCAAGAAGTTCGGTGTGAAGCAGTACGAGGTTACCGGCTGCGCCACGTATGGTGGCCACGGCGAGCAGATGGCTGTCTTCGGCAGCGCCGTGAAGGTTGCCGGCAAGCCCTTGCACGATCTCATCGGAACACCTGCCTGCACTCAGGAGGAATGGGAGCAGCTGAAGGTCGACGTCACCAAGGGTGGTGCCAAGATCATCGAGTTGCGTGGACGCAGCTCATGGCAGAGCCCCGCTTACTGCTCCGTCGAGATGATTCGTGCGGTGATGGGTGGCGAACCTTTCCGCTGGCCTGCAGGCACGTATGTCTCCAACGAGAAGTACGACCACATCATGATGGCTATGGACACAACTCTGGGCACCGACGGCTGCACCTATAAGATGCCCGTAGGCACTCCCGAGGAGATGGCCAAGCTCGACCAGAGCTACGAGCACCTCTGCCACATGCGCGACGAGCTCGTTACGCTGAACATCGTGCCCCCCATCAGCGAGTGGAGCAAGATTAACCCCAACCTCTAAAAGATCGTTCCCTAACTGAGGAAAAAAATGCGGCTGGCCGTGTGAGGCTATTCGGCCAGCCGCATCAAGCAAATCGGCCGGCTGCATGTCACGATGCAGCCGGCCGATTTTTTTTAGACCCTTAGTCTGTCTTATTTCTGGTCGTAGGCGTGTTTGGGATAGTCGACGGTGTAGTGCAGGCCGCGGCTCTCTTTGCGCTCGATGGCCTGGCGGGTGATGAGGTAGCCCACGTTGACCATGTTGCGGAGCTCGCAGATGTCCTTCGATGCCTTCACGCGCTTGAACAGCTCCTCGGTCTCCTCGTAGATGATGTCCAGGCGTGTCCATGCACGGTGCAGGCGAAGGTCGCTGCGCACGATGCCCACGTAGTTCGACATGATTTGTCCCACCTCCTTCATGTCCTGAGCAATGAGCACTTTCTCCTCGTTCGTGAGTGTGCCTTCGTCGTTCCACTCGGGCACCTGGTCGTTGAACTGGTAGCGGTCGATGTTCTCGACAGCGTGTTTGGCGGCTGCGTCGGCATAGACTACGGCTTCGATGAGCGAGTTGCTGGCCAGACGGTTGCCGCCGTGCAGGCCCGTGCACGAGCATTCGCCTACGGCGTAGAGGCGGTGGATGGTCGATTCGCCGTTCAGGTCCACCTTGATGCCGCCACACATGTAGTGGGCACAGGGCACTACGGGAATCATCTGCTTGGTGATGTCGATGCCGATGCTGAGGCACTTGGCATAGATGTTGGGGAAGTGATGCTTGGTCTCCTCGGGGTCCTTGTGGGTGACGTCCAGACATACATGGTCCAGACCGTGGATCTTCATTTCCTTGTCGATGGCGCGTGCCACGATATCACGTGGGGCAAGGGAGAGACGTTTGTCGTACTTCTGCATGAATTCTTCTCCGTTGGGCAGACGCAGGATGCCGCCGTAGCCGCGCATAGCCTCGGTGATGAGGTAGGCAGGATGAGTCTCGGCAGGGTTGTAGAGGGCGGTTGGGTGGAACTGCACGAACTCCATATCCTTGACGATACCCTTGGCACGATAGACCATGGCTATGCCGTCGCCGGTGGCTATGTTCGGGTTGGTGGTGGTGGCATATACGGCACCTGTGCCGCCGGTGGCCATCAGGGTGACACGCGAGAGGAAGGTGTCGATCTTCTTTGTATCGGGGTCGAGGACGTAGGCGCCATAGCATTCGATGTCGGTCATGTGGCGGTTCACCTCACGGCCGAGGTGGTGCTGTGTGATGATCTCCACGGCGAAATGGTTCTCCAGCACGGTGATGCGCTTGTCGGCACGTACGGCGCGGATGAGGCCCTGCTGTATCTCGTGGCCTGTGTCGTCGGCATGGTGGAGGATACGGAACTCCGAGTGGCCGCCTTCTCGATGGAGGTCGAACTCGCCATCCTCGTTCTTGTCGAAGTTGACGCCCCACTTCACCAGGTCGGCTATGCCCTTGGGGGCGTTCCTTACCACTTGCTCTACGGCTTTCGGGTCGGAGATGTAGTCGCCCGCCACCATGGTGTCGTGGATGTGTTTCTCGAAGTTGTCCACCTTGAGGTTGGTCACCGATGCCACACCGCCTTGAGCCTTGTCGGTGTTGGCCTCGTCGATGGTGGTCTTGCAGATGAGCGCTACCTTGCCCTTGCCGCTTTGAGCGACTTTGAGCGCAAAACTCATTCCGGCCACGCCCGAGCCGATGATGAGGAAGTCAAATTTGCGAATCATCAGTAGAAGTTAATGATTATGTGATTTTCGGTTTAAAGAATTCCAGCGGCAAAGTTACACATTATTTCATTACACATTCTCTATTTTTTTATTTTTAGCTGTCCATTTTTTGCTTTTTCGCTTCTGTTATTGGTTTTTCTGTATATCTTTGCACCATAAAACATTATCATGCAATGGCAAATCATCGTTTCTCCATCGTAGCTCGCATTTACTTACGTCGTACGTTATTAACGTTTGTCATGGCCTGTGCCTTCTCGTCGTGTGGCACTGCCACCAAGGTCTCGCGCCGTCAGGCATTACCCGATGCTGCCCTGCCGCCTGCCGAGGTGCAATCGAGCACCACACCGGCCGAAGTAGCTGCCCCCAGGTCGAAGTCGAACGAGGTTAAGCTGACGCCACTCCAACAGCGGCTGACGGAGCTCCTTGCCGATTCTCTTTTCGAGTCGACGCAGTTGGGGCTGAGCATCGTGGACCTTACCACCGGCTTCCAAATCATCGGCTACGGTGACACGCAGCGCATGCGGCCTGCCTCCACCGAAAAGGTGGTTACGGCCATTGCTGCCCTCTCTGTGCTGGGACCCGACTATAACTTCACCACACAGCTCCTGACCAAAGCGCCCCAGACAGGCAGTACCCTTGGCGGCGACGTCTTCGTGAAGGGCGGCATGGACCCGCTGCTGTCCGCCGCTGACGTAAGCTCGCTGGCTGCACAGCTCAAGGCTGCAGGCATCTTTCGCATCAATGGGCGCCTCATTGCCGACGTCTCGTTCAAGGACACCGACCGCTATGGTTGGGGATGGTGCTGGGACGACGAGAACCCCACACTCTCGCCCATGCTTTGCGCAGGCAAGCCCATACTCATGGATCAGCTCACCTCTGCCCTCCGAGCCCAAGGCATCACCGTGGCGCGCGGCATCTCTACAGGGAACACACCTGCCGGCGCGCGGCAGCTGGCTGTAGTGAAGCGCACCCTCACCGCCGTGCTGCAACCCATGATGAAAGAGAGCGACAACCTCTGTGCCGAAAGCGTATTCTATCAGATGGGAAGTACGCGCAAGCAGGTGGCGGCAGTCATCGAAGGCGTCATGCAAAAAGCCGTGTCGTCGTCTCCGCAGCCATGGACGTCGACAGTGCCGGCCTCAAGCATTGCCGACGGCAGTGGCCTCTCGCTCTACAACTATCAGTCGCCGGCCATGTTCACGCGACTGCTCACCTATGCAGCACTGAACCCCGCCCGCATCTACAATCCGTTGCTCGCATCGCTGCCTATAGCGGGCATCGACGGCACCCTGAAAAAACGCATGGCTGGCACACCGGCTGAAGCAAACACAAGGGCCAAGACGGGCTCCGTCACAGCCGTGTCCACGCTTGTAGGCTATACAACACAGCGCTCGACGGGGCATCTTATAGCCTTCGCTATCATGAATCAGGGCGTACGCACCATGGCAGAAGGGCGCAATTTCCAAGACCGAGTGTGCAGCATACTCAGCGAATAGCGGCGTTGCATCCAGGTGCGAGGATTATTCCATGACCTTGGAATAATCATTCGGTGGTCATGGAATGATTGTTCCAAGGTCATGGAATAATCAAATCTCTTGGGCGCGTGTCCTGTTTTCCTTATAAGCGGATGGCAACATAATGGGGAAAGAGGGCTTGTCAGGCAGGGTTGACGGTTCCTGTTCGTCGGCCAACCGATTGTAGCAGGCGAGCTGGGAGCATGTATGGTATCGGTGGCAAGCTTAAAAGCAGTGTTGCAAAGACATCGAATGGCTACACTCGTGTTGGGCCTACAGATATAAAAAAGACATATTATAGCTACGCAAGAAGGGCTGTCTCATCGGTGAGACAGCCCTTCTTGCGTTATGGCTCAACGTCGTTTCCGCTGTGAGCCATTTCCGAGCCTCTGTCCTTGCCTACTCGTAGATGAGGGTGGTCAGGCACTCGGGGTTGAATATTTCAGTAGCGATGTCGTGGAGGTAGTCGGTGGTGAGCCCGTCGATTTGAGCAAAGCGTTCTTCCATGGATTGCACACGACCTGTGAGCAGGTACTGTTTTGCCATGCCGAGAGCCATACTCTCGTGGTTGTCGGCGGCGATGGCCATCTGCCCTTTCAGCTGCCGGCGTGCGGCGTTGAGGGCCCGCTGTGAGAGTGGTGCGTCGGTGAGGCGTTGCAGTTCGCGTCGCACCAGACGAAGGCATCGGCGCACATCTGCGTGGTCGCAACCGAAATAGACAGCCCAGACGCCCGTGTCGGTGTAGGGCGTGAGGTTGCTCTCAACGGTGTAGACGAGTCCTGTACGCTCGCGAAGGGCCAACGAAAGGCGCGAATTCATTGCCGGGCCTCCGAGCAGGTTGCTCAGCAGCGCCAGTCCTATGTGCCGTGGGTCGTTGAGGGCATAGGCACGGGCACCCAGCATGACGTGTGCCTGGTGGCAGTCTTTGGCCACGATGGACGTGCCTCCTCTGGCCCCGACCGATGGCGCAAGAGCTGTTCTGCCTGTTTGTGTGGGGCTTGGCACCTGATTCCGCTGGGCTGGCAGGAGAAGACTTTCCGGGAAGTGTTTCCTTATTTCCTTCTCTGTCACCTTTCCTTTTACGAACAACACGGCTCGTTCCGGGGCGTAGAGACGGGCAGTAAAAGCCCCCAAGTCAGTATTGTTGTACTGGCGCAGGCGGTCGGCAGAGCCGAGAATGTTGCGCCCGAGAGGGTGGTCGGGAAAGAGAAGAGCCTCAAAGTCGTCGTAGATAAGTTCGGCGGGCGAGTCGTTGTAGCTTTCTATCTCGTCGATAACCACTTCGCGCTCTTTCTCGAGTTCGGCCTGAGGAAAGGTGCTCTCGAAGACGATGTCCGCCAATAATGGTAAGGCACGACTGAGATGTTGGCGCATGAACACACTGTAGTACACCGTCTCTTCCTTGCCTGTGTAGGCGTTGAGGTCGCCTCCTACGCTCTCCATGCGGTTGAGAATCTGCACGGATGAGAGGTGACGTGTGCCTTTGAAGCTCATGTGCTCCACGAAATGTGCCATGCCACTCTCGCTGTCCAGCTCGTGGCGTGTGCCTGCAGCCACGGCTATGCCGGCGTAGACGACATCGCGAGAGGCCTCGTCATCGAGGATTGCGCGCATACCGCAGGGAAGATGGAAATAATGAATCATCGGGTGTTAAAGGCTGTATTGCAGGTTGGAATATACAAAAATGCGGAAAAGCATGGACGGCATTTCGGCTGGATGTGAGTTGCGACTCAGTCGCAGCAGATAGTACAGCTGGAGATGTCGTTCATGCTTTTCCGCATTCGTCAGGGTTGTTGCTTTATTGTAGGTGTGGAGTGGCCTTGCCTTTAGAAGTCGCGGAAGTCGGAGGTGTCGGTAGCCTTGATGGCTACACATTCCATCTCGATGAGCCACGTCGGGCGGCACACGGGGGCAAGGGTGATGAGGTATGGCGTGTTTGGGAACTTGCGTTCAAACATGTTTTTGACGGTGGAGAAGTCGCATACGTCGCGCAGATATACAATGATCTGTGCCACATCCTCGAACGAAGTGCCGGCCTCGGCAAGGAGAGCTTCGACATTCTCCCACATCCGTTCCGTTTGACGCACAATGTCGCCTATGTGCACAACCTCGCCTTTGTTGTTGATGCTGGCGGTGCCACTGATGTAGACATGGCGGCGATCGCCGTAATCCATGCAGGTGCCTCGCTCGAAGGTTACGCCGTACTCGTAGGTAGAATTAAGATGTGTCTTGGCATAGAGGTAGCGTTGTTGCTCTGGTCGGAAGCCGATGAGGGCGTAAGTGCCGAGCTGCACCAGTGCGCGGGTGTCGGCAGGCAAGCCGCCGATGCCGGTCGAGGCAATGTAATGGGTATGCTCTGTGAGGCCTTGCTCGATGAAATTATCCCGGCGGGCCTTCACCATGCCGGCGTATTGAGTATCGACGTCGCGGACGTAGAACCAGGTGCGTATGCAGTTGTCGGCAAGCGTGGCACCGTGGCGCTGAAGGGTCTCCTCGTAGTCGATGAGGAGGCTCTCGGTCTGCCAGGCACTGTCGCCCTTGTGCTCATGCATCCCCATCTTCCAGAGGTGCTGGTAGCCATTGTGCGAAGCAATGACGAGGCCGTCCTGATTCTCTACGTCCATGTCGTGGACGAGATAGAGCCAGGCGGCTACTTTAGAGCCGTCGAGCGGCGGTTGTTGTATGCAACTCACCGAGCAGTCCTTGTCGATACGTACAAGCGGCTGTTGATTGGTGGCATCACTGAGGAAGTAGCGCTTGAAGATGGTCTTGGAACCAGCGCACAGAGGATTGGCAAGCAAAGCTTGTTCGGCACGGTAGATGCGGTTGAACTGTTCGGCGAAGAGTTCGCCACGGGGCTCGATATGCAGGATTGCATGCTGCTCCTTGATTTTACCCTCGCGGGCGAAGGTGGATAATTCTACCGTCGCACCGAAGTCTGGTATGTAGATTTTTTCGTAATTCACTATTTCGTGGCTTATGCCGTAATTTTAAGGTTTATGATTAGAAATGGACGTCAACAAGAATCACGGACGGGCTCCTGCCTTAATCCAGTTGTCGATGAGCGTGAGAGTTGTTCCCTCTTTGATCATATTGGCATGGTCGTACCTCACTCCGGCTGAAGGGTCGCCGTTGATGACCTTGTGCAGCAGGCTCTCGTCCACACTGCCGGGAACGACGCGCAGGCCGTTCTCGGGGAGCCGGGCCGGATGGTTCACGAGCTGATCGTAACTTTGGCCTTCGATGAGCGTGAGGCCGGCTGCGGGCGTAAGGCCAAGTCCGTGGCAGCGTGCACAAGTGCCGGTGAAGACGAGGTCTTGGATGGTTTTGAACATGCCGATGTCAACATTCCCCACGTTGAGGAACACCGTGTCGCCTTGCAATTGGCTGGCCGGCACACTGGCAAAGGTGACGATGCGCTGGCGAAGGCGGTTGGTGACGCATAGCTCGATGGTGGATATGTCGTTGTCGGAGAGGCTCAGCGTGGTGTGGACCGGCGTGCCGTCGGTAGCTTGCAGGGGTTTCTGCACGACGGCATTACTGCTACCTTCGGCAAAGCCTGCAAGAACGATGTTGTACTGCGAGCTCCACGAATCGGTGCCGCTGAGGGTGGCGTTGAGGCAGGCCGTCTTGCCTGCTGTCTGCACTCCTTCGTCCTTGGCCACGATGTCGCCTTCGTCGCACGATGCGAGCGTGAACGTGCACAAAAGTGCTGCAAAGATAAGGCTGTTTTTCCTGATTATCATACTCTTTTTGATTAATTAACAAAAAGTGAGGAGACGGGATGTTCAGAAGGAATACTGAAGCATGACAACGGCTCGATGGGTGGCTATGCCCAAGTCATCGATGTCGCGATCGAGCTGGCGGTCGTGACCCCAACGGCCTACGAACTCGTACATGCCTGATAGTTTAAGGTTGCACGAAGGAATGAAGTAGTTCAGTCCGATGGCCGGAGCATTGAGGAAACCGCCTGTGCCCGTGGCACCAAGTCCATTGCGGTCGAAGAAATCGTAACGGATGGCGGGCTGCAAGTGCTTCGTCACGAAATAACCAGCCTGGACGTAGGCACCCAAGTAGGCATATTCGTTGCTGATTTTTTGGCGTTTGGTGAAGTCAACTTGCATGAAATAGACTTCGCCTGCGAGGTAAAGACGTTTCCAGAGCATGGCGAACTCGGCGCCTATACGGAAGTCGTTGGTCGACTCATTTTCGCTCTCTACGTTATAGTTGGCCGAGAGACCTACGAGCATCTTCTTCTCATTGAGCAGCTTGGGATTACCTTGCGTCGTGGGCATTTGTCCGAAGGGCTGGTAGGTGAGGCGTCCGGCATAAAGAAGAGAGGGGATATGTAAATCGTCGGAGAAGGTCTTCGAGGCACTGTTGTTGTTGATGCCAGTTCCGTTGAAGAGGCCTACTTCATAGCCGATATTCTTTTTTGTCATGCCGTGGAATTCTACGCCAAGGTCGAAACCAGTGGCAAAGGCCGGGGTGACAGCGTTCAGCGAGTAGGGTAGAATCACGGCCTGCGTCATGGAATTGGGCAGAGAGGGCATCAGCGTCTCGCCGAGCGTAGTGAGGTAGGCGTGCGAGAACGGAGTCTTGAACTTACCTATGCGGAAGTGAGCGGCGCGATTGATGCCGTAGTCTATCCATGCTTGCTGGAGGATGGCAGCACCCGTAGCCGCTGCGTTGATGCAGAGGTTGTAGTCGATTTTGCCGAAAGCACGGCCCGTGAAGCCCAGAATGGCATTGGGAACGGCAAAACCTGAATTGGCAACATTGTCCTGGTTGTAGGCCTTGTCGAGGCCTTCGCTATCGTACCAGTTGAAGTTGCCTGTGGCCTGCAGCATAAGGTAGGGCTTGAAGATGAAACGGCCATCCTTGCTCTGAAGGGTGAATCCGCGGTCGTCGGCGATAGGAACGACACCGTTCGTCATGTCGAGATGGCTTTCGTCGGTGGCTGTGGCATCAGGAAGGGAGGATTCCTCACTGGGCTGTGAAGATGCTGTCTCGGTTGTCGGCAGTTCGATGGCCGAAGCAGAAAGGGCGGCAAAGGACAGTGCCGCAAGAAGTGTTGTCTTGATTGACGGTGTGAAGAGGTTTGTTTTCATTGTTATCATCATATCTTCATTTTTCAAATTTCAACATTTGGGGATTAGAGGGATTCGAGGAAACGCACGAGAGCATGACGGTCTGTTCGGCTCATGTTCTTGAACTTGTTTTTCGATGCTTCGGCTTCTCCACCATGCCACATGATGGCTTCGGTGAAGTTGCGGGCACGTCCGTCGTGCAGGAAATACGTGTGGCCGTTGACCTTCTCTTGCAGACCTATGCCCCAGAGCGGAGTCGTGCGCCATTCGTTGCCACGGGCCAGGCCGCTGACATAATTGTCGTTGAGGCCTACACCCATGATTTCAGAACCCATGTCGTGCAGCAGAAAGTCGGAATAGGGATGTATGGTTTGATTCCCGAGCCAAGGTAACTGCGTGCCATTGAGCAAGGTAGTACCACGCGGACGGGTGTGGAGCGTGGTGGCATGACAGAGGGCACAACCCGCTTGGAAAAAGAGTTCCTGACCACGACGTACGGTCTTGTTGTTGACATTGCGGCGTGCTGGGACACCAAGCGCCTGGAGATAGAGGTCTACATCTTCCATATCCTTGGTGGAGATGTCGAGCTCATCGTAAAGCAAGCCCATCATGGAGCCCTGCTGAATCTGGCGTTGACCCTCACAGATCTCTTCAGGATAGCGGCTGTTGGTTACGCCCATATCGCTGGAGAAGCCAAGTTCTACGGTCAAGTCGGCATGCTGTGCCTTGTTGCCTCCCACACCGAGGCGGCGTTGTCCGCGTTCTACGATGTAGTTGCAACGTCCGCTGATGCCCCATTCCGGATAGTTGCTTTTGCGTGCCAAGGCTTCAATCTCGTTGGGATCGAGTGCCATGATCTGGCCCATGCCCACGTGTCGCAGCGGAATACGCACAGAGCAGAAGAGATCCTCAGGCTTTATACTGTCGGCATACCACTCGCTGATGCTGTACTCGGGATAGCATAGTTCATACTCCTCGCCATCGGGAAATTGGAACGTCTGGAAATGTTTCTGTACTTTTATCTTGCCCTCGGGCTGTACACCGTAGATGGCCTGGTCGTGAATGACACGGCCGTAGTCCTGAAAGAAGACGCCGTTTTTGCGAGTAACATATACCAGCATGGACGAGAAACCATAGGCTCCGCTGCCTTCCGACTCTTCCCATAGGGCGGGTTTCGTGCGGCCGGCATTGCGGTGACAGCTTCCGCAGCTGTAGCCTGCATATACGGGCCCGAGTCCGCCTCCGTAGCCATTGGAGCTGGTGCGGGCATCGTCGTAGAGCTTGTCGCCACGCATGAAGCGTTTCTTCAGTTCGCCCACGACCCAGTCGGCCTCGCCGTCGTAGGCAAAGGACGAGGTGGAAAAGATGGTTGAGGTTCCGGCCGAGAGGGCATAGCCCGAGGGGGCAGAAAGGTCGGCCTCGGTGAGTCCATCGTCGCCGCATGATGAAAAGCAGATAAGTCCTAAAGCTGACAGTGTGAAGTATTTAAGTGATTTATTCATTATCTAAATATCATTTTTTGAAGTAGCTTTCCCTATAGACGCCAACGAAGTAAAGGCGGATGCGTGAGCACCTTAGCCTTTACTTCAGAGCGATGTGTTTGAATTATTGCTGAATCTTATTCTTCCCCTTCGCCTATCTCATGATTAAGGAACAGATCCTTATAGGCTTTGCCTCCCTCGTAGCTTTTGGTCCACGAGTTGTAAAGCTCGGTGGCATCTTGTTGGAGGAGATATCCTACCTGAACCATATAGTTTCCCCATGACTTGGCATTGGTGCTGGTATAGTCGAGGTCGGCTGCATCGGTGCTGTTACCGTCGTTGAGGGTGCGAGCCTTACCGTCCTTGAAGATAAGGAACTCCATGGTGTGGAAACCGCGAACACTCTGAACGGCCTCTATCTCATCGTCTTTGTCGCCATCGCTCCATGTGAGGTTGTCGAACTTGCCCGAGTTGAGGATGTTTACGATAGCTTCCTGATCGAGAGGCCAGCTATCCATGTTGGGGTCGAGACCAAGGGCGTCGACGGGTCCGAAGAGGAATGCTTCGCTTGTTTCCCACGGTTCGCGGGCGTCGAACCATGCCTCACAAGCGGCTGCGAAGTTGGCATCGCTGGGGCTTGCGGCAAAGGCCTGAGCTGCTTTGAAGAGAGCAGTATTGGCATCTACGAGAGCCTTGTAGGTGGGAAGCACTACATCGTTGACATAAGTGTTGAGGATAGGTTGGAGCACAGCATCCGTGTTGATTGCGGTAGTACGCTGTAGATAACCTTTGAGGTTGCCAAGTACTTCTTCCAGATCGTTACAGGCTTGCATGGCAGTTTGCACTTCGGGAGCCCCGATGTTGTTTCGGAAAGGTGCTGGAATAGCCTGGATGGCATCGTAGGCCGTAGTGATGGCTTCGCGCACTTGAGCATCGAGAGTTGCATTGTTGGCTTCGATGAGCGTAGCAAGCGAGTTGTTGGCTTTCTTGCCGTCGCGTGTTCCGTAGTAGGCATTGCGTACGCTGAGGATGTTGTTGGAATAGTCGTCGATGCTATGCCAGCTGTACCATGACTCTACTGCATACAGGGCTTTGGTTGTCTGTCCTGATTTGTAGAGGTCGTAGGGGTCGCCTATCTTGGCATTGCCGACCTCATTAGCGATGTCCATACATCCGTCGATGATCTGCTCTATGCAGACCAATGCAGCCTGAGTTTCTTCAATGTTTTCATTGTTGTCGTCTTCGTCGCAGGCTGTGAACCCAAGCGCAGCGACCAGCAGCATTGCTGCCATTGAGAAATACTTCTTCATTTTGTTTTTTATCATTTAGTGGTTTTAGTCTCTTTTTTCAGTATAAATGGTTTCGCTACTACATTAGAAGCAGTGAACACACACTCACTTTTTCCAGAACCAAGCCGAGTATGCCACTCCGATGCTAAATTCATTTTCGCGGTTGTACCGGCTGTGTCCGAATACTTTTGATGTGCCAATCTTGCGTGTGCTCCAGTCGGCCTTCACGACGAGGTTGGGCAGAGCAAACCAGTTGACGCCCCCCGTCCATTTGCTTACTTGGCAGCGTGCCTCCATGGTCTGGGTGCCTTCGCCCCGCTCTTGCGGGTTGTAGTATTCATATCGTCCGAAGGGGTAGATGACGGGGCATCGTGTGATGTCTATGAGGGCTGCAAGGTTCAAGCCAGCTTCCACGCCATAGGAGAGGGCGTTCTTTGCTGTTCGGCGCATAGCTCCATGGTGATAGTTGGAAAGATTCGAGAGGGATACGCCGCTGAGCTTTTGTGAATTGGATAGCTGTCCCCAGAGCACGTTCGCTCTTGCTGTGATGTAACGGTTGCGGTACTGGGCATCGGCTGAGAGGATGTTTACGCTGACGCCGTCGATGCTTGAATATTTGTAGCGTTTGTCGGCATTTGCCGTGGCGTCGTTACAATAATAATATGACGCGCCCACGCGTAAGCCCGGCACACCTGTGTAGTCGAGGCGAACGGTGTAGGCCGGCGAGGTGAAGTTGTCGTCCTCGAAGAGTCCTTGCTTTCCATCGGCAACCCAATGGTCGCGTCCGAAGCCGTCGGCATTCAGTCCTGTGGTGACATAGGCTTCGTAGCTTACGCTGCTATAGTTGCGTCCCAGCTTGCCGAATATGCTGAGTCCTGTTTCATGCCATGTTGAGGGTATGAACGTAGTCTCGGCCTCGGGACGTGTCGTGCCGAAGAAGAGAATGGGTTCGTGGTGTGCGTTAGTGAGTCCTACGGGCAGCACCATGTGTCCAGCACGGACGTGAAAAGCGCGATTGAGCGTGTAGGTCAGATGAAACTGCTCGAGTGCAACCTCTCCTCCTTTTTCCATCTCTGTCTCGTACTCTCCGTTCTCTGAGGCTTCCATCTCTGTTTCGAGTCCTACGCCGCCTGCTTCGAACTCTATTTCAGCACCGAGTTGCCAATGGCGGTTGAACTTGTAGTCGCCTGCGATGACGAATCGTGGTATGGCTATGGTGTTGCGGCGCTCGTAGGTGTTGCCTGTTTTTGTGCCGTTGAAGCGGCTGTTGCCATAGCCCTTGAACGATGTCAGCATTTCGCCATAGCTTCCGATGCGGAATTGCCCGTAGCTATCGTCTTGGGCCGTAGTTGTTGCGATGCAAGTGAAAGACGCTAATATTGCAAGTGCAAAACATTTGTTTCTCATATATTGTTATTTCGTTTTCTCGGCTGTTGTTAATTTTTTTCTTTGCCTTTTCCTGTTTTTTTTTCGGAAAAGCGACGGCAAAGATACAGATTAGGAAGAAGACCCGCAAGAGCTGTTGGACAAAATACCTAACATTATGTACGTGTCATATCTGTGTAATACCTAAAAATAATTAGAGGAAGTGCTTTAGGTTCTCGGCATTTGATTAGAATAATAATTTTTTTGCCTTTTGCTTTGCATAAACCGAATTTATGCCTACTTTTGCGGCTGAAATATTTTTTAATTCATTAAAAATTACTGAAAATGAAGAACATTTGGAAAATTATGGCAGCAATGCTGATCGTTGCCCTGCCTTTCGTAGCTGCTGCTTGCGGTAGTGATGACAAAGAAGATGTAGTTCCCACTTACACTTATAAATGGGATTTGAACGGTATAGACTTGAATAAAATTGCCGAAGAAGACCAAGTAGCTACGATCAACGCTCGCAATACTGTCAATGACCTTGTTGCTAAGACCTACGCCAGCAATGGCTTCACTGTAGATGCT
>OCVV011359201.1_pt1 | contig 76528 bp, 150 predicted proteins | sample 1539721 | NCBI WGS metagenome assembly OCVV01 (sample SAMN02144230, study PRJEB22623) | gut metagenome | biome: sheep rumen | host: Ovis aries | place: New Zealand
TAGGCGGTGCGCTTGTACTGGTGCTTGGTCTTGCGCTGGTTCTTCCAGCAGCGATTCCTGATTGAGTGGTCCCACTCTTCCTTCCACCAAAAGTCCCAGTCGTTGCTGTGCAGCTTGCGGAATGAGACGGTATCGCCGAAGCGCTCGCATTCAACCATCGAGCGGTGAACTCGTGGTGCCTTGCGCTTCTGCCAACGCTTATAAGACATGGTGTTCGCTCCTTACTGAATCCGGCACTCGTACTTCTTCTCGGTGGCATCACAGCCACATGCGGGGCAGAAGTTCCACCTGTTGCCGAAGGTGAACTCGTGGTAAGCCCCACACTCGGGACACTTGCAGCCCCAAGCGGTTATTCCATGGCCGTTGTTGTAGTTCTTCGCAGGGATGAAGAAGGACTTGGGGGTAGGCGCGGGTTCAATGTGACCCAGAAAGATAAAGTTGTTCATTTGGCTCTCCTTTTCAAGCTCGTTTGTGGGCGGATGTGCCCACATGCCCACCCTCTAGCTCGTCACTAGAGGGCAGGTTGTAGGCGCAGCTAGGTGACTACTTGGCGAGGGCAGCGGTCAGCGCAGCGATGAGCTGGGCATTCTGCTGCATGAGGGCGTTCATCGTTTCGGTCATCGCGGCCACGTCGGCGCTCGGTGCGGCGGCTGCGGGCTTGGTCGTAGCCTTGGCAGTGCGGCGCTTGGGCTTGTTGGGGATGCCAGCCTTCTCGTTTGCTTCCTTCAGGGCGTCGGCGGCACGCTTGGCGGCACGCTTGGCGCGGCGGGCCTTGCGCTCGGCGTCAAGCTGCTCGTCAAAGGTTGGAGTGCCGTTCTCCCACTCGAAGGCATCGACGGGATACACGACCGCCTGCCACGTGCTCGTCACGCCAGCCTTGGTGGTCTTGGGCTTCCAGTTCACGAGGATGCCAGCCACGTGCTCGGGGTCGGCGAGGGTGCCGCCAAACTTCTTGGCCTGCGACTCGGTGCAGAAGGCGGTGCCAGCGTCGAAGTAGGCGGCGGCGCGGGCCAGGAAGTCCTGCTCGTTGGGGTCATCGGTGAGGTTGGCGATGGTCTTGCCGGGGAGGCAGGACGTGACACCAGCCAGCGGCTCGGTGTCGGCGATCTCGTCGGCATACTGAGCACGCAGGGCGGCAGCGTACTCCTTGCGCTCGGTGTAGGCGCTCTTGGGCTTGGGGGTGGCGGCGGACTCGTTGGCGGCGGCGTTGGTCTTGGGCATGGTGGCGTTCTCCTTCTTTGCGTTGGCGTTCTTGGTGGTGTTGGTCTTGGTGGCGTTCTTCTTGGTCATGGTCTTGTTACCCTTCTTGTTCGTGGGCTTGGTGGCGTTGGACTCGGTGGGCTTGGGGGCGTCGATGGGGTCGAACCCATCGGTCGGGAAGTTGGCAATCTGCGGCTGCTCGATGATGGTCATGATGATTCCTTCCTAGTAGGCGAGGACGAAGCCGCGACCCGCGGCGTAGTCCTCGATAGCAGCGATGAACTCGGCCACGTCCTGCGTGGCTTCCCAGATGAGCATGGCGGTGCTGCGGGCAATGCCGCGCTCGTCTGCGACCTTGTTGATGGCGTACTTGGACATGACGTTCTCCTTTCGATTCGAGCCTTCTGGCTCGTTACTGGTGACTAGAGTTCGGGGTGATGCTTGATGTACACCCCGACTATGACGAACAATGCAGCCCACAGTGGGAAGCACTCACGCATCCAAGGGCTGTTCAGGACTTGAAGAAACTCAAACATTTGCTGCATTTGTGGCTCGTTTCTCGTAGAAAGTTGAACCTCACCTACACCTGCCGGACTAGGGCCTTCACTCGGTCACCTAGCTACCCGCTCGGTTCGTTTATTGGTTCAACTTTTGATATGGCAGGGTAAAAAAGGGGAGAGCACTAGCAGGGCACGACTCGGTACATGCCGCGCAGCATGGGGTCATCGACCCCGAACACACGCTTGATGAGCTTGAAGCTCACGCCCTCGGTGCTCGTGTGGGCGTACAGCTCGGTGTCGCCGTACCTGTGGACGTTGTAGAACATGGCGAGGGTGCGATTAAGCACCTTCACCAGCCCTACAAGGTTGTCCCCCTGCTCGAAGAGGGCGTACACCTCGGGGGTGTCCTGCTTCGCTTCCTCGATAACCTGATTCTGGATTCGGTAGTTCTTGCACATGGCTACTCCTTTCTTCGTTTGTTTGCCCTATGCAATAGGGGCCAGACTCGTTGCAGAGTCCAGCCCCTAACACATGCCGGGATTAGCCGCCCGGCTCGGCATCGTTTGACCTAGAAGAACACCAGCTCGTTCTCCACTTGGTCAATTTGCTTCGCAAGAGCTTCACGCTCTTTGCCCCAATCACGCCACTCGATACTGATGGTGGTGTTCTCGGGCATGTAGTGCCCAAACTCGCACCACCACTCGGAGAGGGCGTAATACGCCCGCTCTTCCTCGTCGATGGCAAAGTAGTCATCCATGAGATTTGCGAGCTTGCTTTCAAGCTCGTCATGGCGATGCATGCCCTCAAGCTCATTGAGGATTTCGGCGTTAGTGTAGCTGCACATGGCTACTCCTTCCTTGAGATAGAAAAAGCCCCTAGCGTTAGGCCAGGGGCTTTAGGTACAGAATTGTTGTGGGCGATCTACTCGGGAGGGTCGATAGTTATTTCGTAACCATCATCACGAGAACGTACCAGCAAATCGTATCCCACGACGTCACAAATTCGCGCCATCGTATCAGCTTGTGGGATACGATGATGTGAGAACAAAGTAGTCATGTATTGCCTAGTTTTACCGATTCGTTTTGAAACTTCGGTAGCAGACAGACCTTCTTTGCTTATAATCTCACGTAGTACCTTGTCAGCTCGCATATTCCTCCCTTCAATCGACTAGAAGGATTATACAAGCTTAGAAGCCTCTCACGACTCGTAATAGGTGAGGGGCGTAAGCCCGGTATAATTGCCGAACATGTCAATGTTAATGTGCCCACGCTCAGCGCGGTCAACGAGAATCGTACCGTAGAAGATGGCTTCACAGGCTTCTGCAAAGGTCTTGTAGGGCTTCCTGTCATAGAAGTCCCACTCACCATGACGCTTGCACATTACAGCGATTACGTCTGTGTCATAAGGAGTGATAAAGAAATCACACCCGTCATAAGACACATCAACACCGAGAGTGTCCGTGGCGGCACTGGTTTTAAGCATAATTGTCTCCTAACCTTGTTGGTTGCCTGAATACCAGCAAATAGCAGAATTGTGATTGATTCTGCTCTTTGCCAAATTCACGCAACGAGAAGATGGTTCTGGTTTCGATGGGCATACTGGTAGCGTAGTTCCACCAGTATGCCCATCGACTAACTTATGCGACAAGAGAGAGCTTAGCGGCCTGTTCACGAGCGGCATTGGCGGCACGTTTTTGAGCTTTTGTCCAGCGCTTCTTGCGACGGGTCACACATGAATCTCCCGCGTTCTCACGTTCACAGTTGTCATGATTCTTGCGCAGGGCTTCCTCAGCCTTAGCGACTGTGGATTCAGAAGAGACGCCCTTAGCGACACCCTCAATTTGCATGACCTCAGCGATGCCCCAGCATTCATCCACAAGGATGTTGTAATACTCAGGGGAGACTTCCAGCACACGGCAGCGCTGGACCTCACCCTTGTGGTTGGTCACCTCACGCATAGTGCCAGCCATGCCATTGGTAATGTACTCAATGCGCTGGCTGGCAATGTCGTGCAGCTGTTCACGAGCGGCATCCACAGCGAGGTACTTAGCTGTGGCATAGACTACCAGCTCAATGTTGGGGCGAATGTAGTTCTTATCAAAGAACGTGACACGATAGGCTTTAGACATGATTGCTTCCTCTCTCTAGCGATTGTTTCCTACAGGCACAATTCACCTGTGCTGTGGGTACAGAACCATGTCCTGTGCCCACGACACAGGCGGCACACACCTATCGCGCCGTACTCAATTCCAACGCTTGCATCCGTACTCAATTCCAGACACTAGTGGCGTATGCTCACCCATGTTGCCTAAACAACATTTGCAAGATAGTAAATGTTTTTAGACGTAGGCTTTTCACCTACTTGCAACATAGCCGTATTGCGGCTTGTGGCTGCTATATCCGTGTTTGAGCGCCAACACTGTCACTGTCAGAATCCCACGGCTAGGGAGCTTGTTAGGCTATGCTGTCGATACACCCGTGGGTGCATCAGGTATCCGATTTTAAGGTTCGCCGTCGGGGTGTCCCCGTCGCTGGCTATAAAGATACGAATTGAACGCCACATAATCAAATTCCCAGCTCAGACGTTTATTTGTGTACAAGATATAGGCATCTACCAGCGGAAACGCAAAACAGGCACTTTGACCTGCGGAAACGTTCGATCGAGTCGCATTTAAGCAGGTAGAATGTGGTGTTAACTAAGGTTAAATCTTTACCTTGTTTTGTAGACGTCAGATTATCTACACAATTCCTACACAATTGCCATTTGAGGCACGAAAAATAGAATCGGAAAAGATATTGCACAGTGTGAGTAATATTACACAATGTGAGTATTAATGCACAGTGTGAGTAATAACATACATAGTGTTCGGTATATCGACCCAATAACGATAGGTAACGCGTGCGCGCGCGATAAATAGCATGGTTAGGTTTAAATGTCAACCTAACTCAAACGTACACACTATGTACACAATCGCGTTTAAGGCCATTCTAAGGCGATTTAAGGCCATTCAACGCAAATGTGGGGTAGTAGTGCCTAGACTTACTGAAATATGAGGAATTGGATACATAATTCAAAATCAATGCAAAACAGCGCATAAAATGCCGTGATATTGCCCGAATTATTGAATAACGCAGAAAATACTGCATAGAAATGCATTGGTCATTGCATAAAAATAAATCATGCCAAAATTGGCAATTGCTAGGTACCTAACTGCTAGGTACCTAGCAAATAATTTGCTATCAGTAGGTACCTAACTACTAGGTACCTAACAATCAGGTACCTAGCGATTGTCTTTTTAATCAAAAGGTACCTAACAATCAGGTACCTAAAGGTAAGGTACCTAACAATAAGGTACCTAACAATAAAACCCTACTGATACAGTAGGAATAAAGACTAAAACCTACCGAAACGCTAGGAATTGTGGAACATATTCCCACCGAAAAGGTAGGGTATGAAAGTTTGTGTGCAAGCTAAAACGGTTAACCGCCCCCATAGTGCATAAATCATGCAACTTTCCAGTGGGACCGGCGCCCCCAGTCAATTTTTGGTGCGCGTGATAGTTTGAAATTTCTCGTTTTCCTGTGTAGGATAGTTAGGGAAACCACAATATATAGTTTGCAAACTTGAGAAAACCACAAGATATAGTGCATAGGAATGGCGGGGGAGTATGTCACGAAAGTTCGCAACGAGCTTCTACCACTCACCAGCATGGCTTCACAACCGCAAGGCATATATGGAGCGCCCCATTGACACACCGTGGGGCATCGTTCCCCCTGGCATGTGCGAACGGTGCTTTGAGCAGGGCAAACTCACGCCAGCCAAGGTCGTTCACCACAAGGTACACCTCAACCCCGACAACATTGATGACCCGTCAGTGACGCTCGCATACGAGAACTTCCAGCGCCTTTGCCAAGACTGCCACGCATTCGTCCACAGCGGCACTACCGAAATGCGCGTCGCGTTCGACGAGCATGGGCGCGTCATCAGGAAGGAAACGCCACACCTCTAGCTTCGACCCACAACCGAGTGAGTCGCCTACCTGCGGAAACGTAGGGATGGCTCCTTCTGTCGCAAGGAGAGGTATGGCAACAAAGAAGAAGTACGACACGCCGCGCCTTGACCGCCTGCACCGAGAGTCGGACGGACTCACGGGCTTTGACAAGGCGCTGCTAGACGATCTCCTCACTGAGTATGACGCGCTCGCATCCATGACCGAGGCGCTGCGTCTCGTAATACAGGAGAAGGGCGTCATGGAGGAGAAGGAGGTCGGCACCGTCAACAACCGCCACATCGAGCGCGTCGAGCGTGCCGAGTTCAAGGCTTACCAGAAGGCCATCGGTCGACTGGGTGACCTCGCCAAGAAGGTGTCATCGTTCGCCAAGAACGCCACGGCACCAGAGGAGGAGGACGAGTTCGATGCCTTCAATGCCTAGCTGGGAGCCGTTCGTTTACGTTGACGAGCACGGACGCTCCGACGCTGAGCAGTACTTTCTTGGATGCATGGACGGCAATTATACCGTGAGCCGCCATGTAAAGAAGCTCGCTGAGATAATGCTGCCGCGCTTCAGCAATGGATACAAGCAGTGGCACTTTGACATCGACGCCGCCACGCGACCCGTGCGCTTCATCGAGAAGTTCTGCCGCATCCCTAGCGCAAAGAAGATGGGCCAGCCGTTCGTGCTCGCTCCCTACGAGCGCGTCGTTGTCGAGACGGCCTTCGGCTTCGTGGACGATGACAACGCACGCCAGTTCAGAGAAGTGCTGGTAGAGTGGGCGAGAAAGTCGGGCAAGACGTCGCTCTTGGCCGCGCTCAACCTCTACATGCTCACCAGCGACGGCGAGGGAGGTGCGGAGGTCTACAACGGCGCGACGTCCGAGAGCCAGGCGCGTCTGTGCTACGGCGCGACAAACTCCATGGTCGAGATGTCACCGCAGCTCAAGAAGCGCATCCGTCGCGGCATGGTGCAGAAGCGCGGAATCTCCGGCCTCAACTACGACAAGACGCTTAGCTACCTCTGCACCATCAGCTCCAACTCCAAGAAGCTTGACGGACTCAACACGAGCTTCGCGGTGCTTGACGAGCTTGCCGCATGCGAGGACGGCGGCGCAACCTACGACCTGCTCACCGAGTCCATGTCATCGCGCAAGTCGCCGATGCTCTTCATCATCAGCACCGAGAACTACGTGCGCGAGGGCATCTGGGACGAGCGCAAGAAGTACGCCTACGGATGGCTTGACGGCAAGATCGAGGATGACACCTTCCTCCCGTTCCTCTACGAGTTGGACAGCAGGGACGAGGTATGGGACGAGCGCATGTGGCCCAAGGCTTCACCGGGATTGGGCATAACGAAGGAGTGGGACTACCTGCGCAACCGCGTGAGCAAGGCGCAGCAGTCCCCGGCGCGTATGCCGTCGCTGCTGACCAAGGAGATGAACCTGCCGTCCAACTCCTACGCATCGTTCCTCACCTATGAGGAGTGCGTCAACCGCGAGACGTACACGTTCGACGCCACGCAGTTCCGCTACGGCATCGTCGGCTTCGACCTCGCTGACCGTGGCGACCTCAATGCCGCCGTCATGATGTGCATGAAGCCAGACGATGACCACATCTACGAGCGAGCCATGTTCTGGATTGCCGAGGACCAGGTTGAGATTAACAGCAACTCCTTCAAGGAGCGGGACGGCGTGCCGTACCACCAGTGGGCCGCTGACGGGCTGATACGCATCGTCCCCGGCAACAAGGTCAACCAGATGGTCATCATCGAGTGGCTGCGCGAGCTTGTGGACGAGGGCGTGTACCCGTTCGCGGTGGGCTACGACAAGTGGCACGTCGATGACCACACCGAGCTTGAGCTTCAGCGGCTCGTGGGGGAGAGCAGGGCACGCCCCGTCGAGCAGTACGCCAAGGTCATCAGCCCGCTCATGAAGGAGCACCGCCTTGACCTCCGTGCCAAGCGCATCATCGACAATGACAACCCAGTCCTTCAGTGGTGCCGCTCCAACGTCAACGCCCGCGCGGACAACAACGACAACTACTTCCCACAGAAGAAGGAGCTGCGCCCACAGAACCGCATCGATGGCTACATGGCCGAGCTGTGCGCCTACGGTGCCCTGAAGCGCAACGAGGAGGAGTACATGCAGGCCATCGGCTGGTAGCTTTTCAACAGCGCCGCAAGGTTTCAACATCGCCCTGTCGAAAACCAGCCCTCTCACAAGCAAGTACAACGTACTAGTCACAGCACATACCTAACAGTAGGAAAGAGAGAGGAAATTCTAAGACTTGGATGGGTCTTAGAATTTCACTCTCTTTCCTGTCTGTATGGGTAGCAACTGGGAGGAAAGAGAAGAGAAGAAAGAAAATATAAAAGAAAGAAGCGAAGAGAAAGGGGGCGGCAACCGAGATCGCCGTCCCCTTCTAGCGCAGTGGTGAGTAGGCACAACAGGCGATTGAGGCCCCACTGCTTCTCTCTGTGCCAGCTTGTGCGCCGTCACTGGCACGACAACACCCTAGAGTTGCGCGTGGCTGGGAGAGGAGGTCAGCCAGAGGCTTCCGGGGTTCACTCCCTACATTCTAGCATAACCACAATATATTGTGCCAATTAACGGTTGACATTACGGCTAATACAAGATATAGTGTGTGTCATGGGATTCTTGTCTAAATTGGTCCCCGCCTCTTGGCGCAGGCAGACGCAGCAATCCAACCTCACCACCACAACTGGCTTCCAGACGTTCACGGAGACGGCACCGACGTTCTCCGCGTTCGACGGCTCCCTCTACGAGCAGGCGCAGACACGCGCCATCGTCGAGCGCATCGCCTTGTCGTGCTCCAAGCTCAAGCCCGAGTTCGTGATGCCAGAGGGTGGAACCAGCGTCAACCCGCGCGTGCAGAGGCTCTTCGAGACGTGGCCCAACGACGAGATGACGTGGCCGGACTTCCTTCGCCGCCTTGCGACGATTCTGTACACGGACACCACGGCATACGTCGTTCCGCAGCTCGACAGGGACTACCGGGTGATTGGCCTCTACCCTCTGAAGCCGACTTCTGCCGAGGTCGTGGAGTACGAGGGTGAGCCGTTCATCGTGTTCCACCTTGCGAGCGGCGAGGTTCAGGCGTTCGGCTTCTACCAAGTCGGCATCCTCACCCGCTTCCAGCTCTACAGCGACATCTTCGGCGGCAAGAACATCCCGCTCACATCGACGCTCCGCCTCATGGACGCGCAGCGTCAGGCCGAGGAGCTGGCGCTGAAGAACGGCGCACGCATCCGCTTCATCGGCAAGCTGGTCGGACTGGTGCAGCCGGACCAGATGGACAAGAAGCGCGAGAAGTTCGGCGAGGCCAACCTTGGGCCGCGCAACACCAGCGGCATGATGGTCTACGACAACACGTGGGAGTCCATTCAGCAGATCAAGGAGCAGAGCTACACCATCGACGAGGGCGAGATGGCCCGCATCGACAAGGCGCTCTACACGTACTTCGGCATCAACGAACACATCCTCACGAACGACTACACGGAAGAGCAGTGGGGTGCGTTCTACGAGGGATGCATCGAGCCGTTCGCGCTGATGCTGGGCGAGCAGCTTACCAAGATGCTCATCACTCCCATCCAGCGCCGCCACGGCAACCGCATCATGTTCTCGTCCAGCTACCTTGAGTACGCCACGCCGGAGAGCAAGCGCAAGGTCATCGAGTCGATGATGGACCGCGCCGCGATGTCGTTCAACCAAGCTGCCGACATCCTACAGATGCCGCACATCCCCGGTGGGGACATGCGCATCCTTCGCGGCGAGTTCATCCTTCTCGACGAGAACAACAACATCGTTGCGACGAGCGGCGGTCACCCGCTCGGCTCGCAGACAGACACAGACACAGACACAGACGAAGGCCCGTCAGACGATGACGGACCTTCTTCATCTGACGACGCAGAGGAGGATGACGATGCCATATCTTCCGAATGACAGGCAGTACCGTACCTTCGCTGCCAACAACTTCCGCTCCGTCGACGGCGATGACTCCTACAAGGTAAAGGGGTACTTCACCACGTTCGGGCAGGAGTACGAGCTTATGTCCGACTGGTACGAGACGGTCGACTCTCACGCCCTCGACGGGGCAAACATGAGCGACGTGATCTTCCAGCTCAACCACGATGGCGCTCCACTCGCACGCCAGCGCAACAACTCGCTGAGCGTCGGCATCGACGAGCACGGCGGGTGGTGCGAGGCGTACCTTGGCGGTTGCCGCGAGGGACGCGACCTCTACGAGTCCATCAAGAATGGCCTCATCGACGAGATGAGCTTTGGCTTTGTCATCGCCGAGGACGGCTTCGACTGGGACGAGGACGAGGACGGGACCATCCACTCGACCATCACCAGAATCAGCAAGGTATTCGACGTGTCGGCGGTGAGCATCCCTGCGAACCCCAACACCGAGATAAGCGCACGTTCCTACCTCGACGGAGCGATTGAGGCTAGGCGCAAGCAGCAGGAGGTGCTGCGGCGTGCCGAGGAGATGCAAGAGCGCAAGTCCGCCCTTGCAGAACGGCTCAAGGGGCTTTCCCTCCTGTAGCCAAAGCAATCACAACCAAAGAGGAAAGGAGTGGGCTATGGAGTTCACCCCCATGAGCGCGGCTGAGTACCGTGCTCTCGACCGCGACGCTCTTGAGGAGCGTCAGTCCCTACTCAATGACGCGCTCGCCGCTGAGGAGCTTCCCGAGGACGTCACCATCGACATGCTTGAGGCCGAGGTCGGCTATGCCGAGGACGCCATTCGCCGCAAGAACGCGGAGACGCGCCTTCAGCGCTCCAAGCTCGATGCCGTCAAGTCCGGCGCTGGCAAGGTCATCGCCCAGAGCGAGCCTGTCCCGCAGACCCGCCACAGCATCCAGCCGATGAACGAGCCTGAGCACTTCACCGACACCAAGGAGTACCGTCGCGCCCTCGCAGACCACATCCTGCGCCGCCGCCCGATGCCCTACGAGATGCAGCAGCGTGCGAACATCGACATCACCAACGCCATCAACGGCGAGTTCTCTGCCACTGGCGACTTCGTGAACACGCTGACCAACACCATCGCCTTCCCGCACTCCTTCATCGGCGGCATCATCCAGCCGCTCGACGAGTACGGCAACATCTACTCCAAGGTGCAGAAGCTCTCGCTCCCCGGTGCCATCACCTACCGCGAGAACCAGCTTGAGTTCACCGCGTCGTGGCTTGAGGACGATAAGCACGTCTCTCCCTACAACGAGGAAGAGGACCCGACCGCGTTCAGCTTCAGCTGGCACCAGCTTGAGGTCCGCTTCTCCCGCACCATGCTCGCTCAGGCCCTCCTGACCGATGACCTCAAGGCTATGGTCCCGCCCGCGCTGGCGAAGTCTATGGTCAAGGCAATCGAGGCCGCAATCCTCCGTGGTAACGGCACCACCCAGCCGCTCGGCCTCACCGTTGACCCGCGCATCGTGGGTCAGGGCACCGAGGGTCAGTCTGGCTACATCGCCCCGCGTGCCGCGATCATCGAGGTTACCGCTGAGGACGTCGATGACTGGAAGTTCTGGCACTCGCTGCTCTACAACACCGCCGTGTTCAACCGCCTGTACCGCGACGGCGGCGAGTGGACCTTCGGCGACTCCACCTGGGGCATGCACATCGACCTGCTGCACGATGACAACAACCGCCCGCTGGGCAAGGCCGACGTTCTCAACGACGAGGCCGTGTACAAGCTGCGTGGCCGCAACGTCAACCTTGTCGAGGACGCCCTGCTTCCGAGCTTCGATGCCGCCTCTGATGGCGACGTCATCGGCATCTTCGGCAACTGGAACAACTACGTCATCAACACGCAGCCCGGTATGCCGCTCTCCACGGTCCAGTGGTCCGACTACGAGACGAACACCGAAAAGACCCGCGTGCTGACTGCCCTTGATGGCCGTCCCGTCTATCCCTACGGCTGGGCCATCCTCAAGAAGAAGGTCGGCGCGTAATGGTTCTCGTCACCGTATTGCGGCGCTTCGCGGACTTCGTTGCCAAGTGCGACCGCAACGTTGGCGACCAGTTCGAGGCCACCGAGAAGCGAGCCGCCTACATCGATGCGAAGCTTCCCGGCTACATCACCTTCGAGGCCATCGACGAGGAGAAGCCGGAGCCAGCGCCCGTCGAGGAGGCTACGCACGAGGCTGAGCCTGTGGCAGACCCGCAGGTTGACCTCTCCAAGCTCACCGTGGCGACGCTCAAGACACTCGCCAAGGAGCGCGGCATCGACGTTCCCAAGGGTGCCAAGAAGGCACAGCTCATCGCATTGCTAGAGGAGTAATCACATGGCCCTGCTTGACGAGGCTCGCGTGCATCTCCGCATCATGTCCGAAGAGACTGACGCGGAAATCGAGACTCACATCGCCGCAGCTCTGCGCGACATGCGCCGTCTTGGCGTGCGCGAGGAGCTGCTTAACGAGAATGGCACAATGGACCCCCTCGCCAAGCAGGCCGTGTTCATGTATTGCAAGGCGCACTACGGCTACGACAATAGCGAGGCTGTACGCTTTAGCGATGACTACCGCATGACCGTCACGGCCCTCATGCACTCGGACGCATGCGACGAGGACGATGAGGAGGGCTGATGTCGCGCTGGAATGACGTCGTGACGCTGCTCTCTAGCCCCGAAAGCTATCAGGACGCATCCGGCGCATGGCACAAGGGCGAGCAGGTGCCGCGAACCGTTTACTGCAACCCCATGACCATAGGCGTCATGGCGATGGCTAACCTGCGCTCCTCAGAGGTGCGCATGGCGAACAGCACGGACCCAATCGACGTCGGCCTGCGCAACGAGCACATGATTCAGCTCCGTGCCATCGACTACAAGGGCGAGAGCCAGTGCATCTACCACGGCGAGCGCTACGAGGTCATGTACTCCTCTGGCGCTGGCGAGTTCCGCACGCTGACCATCGGACAGCGAATCGGAGACAGGACAGACGGTGAGTGACGTCGTAGTCGAAGCCGACAAGTTCGCCAAGGCCCTCACCGACCTGCTCGACCGCGTGGGAAAGAACGTCAAGGACGTGACCCCAGAGGCCGTCGAGGGGGCGTTGCAGACGGGCGAGGACGAGTGGAAGAAGAACGCCAGAGCCGTCCTCAGCGTCTCCTACTCGCGTGGCGGGTGGGGCAAGATCAAGAAGGACGGCATCATCCGCTACAAGAGCGGCAAGCGCAAGGGGCAGGTCAAGGAGATCAAGTGGTACGGCAAGGTCTACAAGACTGGCCGTTACGCAAGCTCCATCAGGCACCAGCTCATCACGGGCGGCGACGCGCCATCCGGCGAAGTCGGCTCGCCGTCACATCCCGGACTTGCGCACCTGCTTGAGAAGGGCCATGGCTACTTCCGCGCTGCCCCACACCCGCACATAGAGCCAGCGGCAGACACCGCGTTCAAGAAGCTGGAAGAGAATCTGGACGCCTCAATCGAGAGGGCCATAAATGACGCCTGACGAAACGGTATACGCGACTCTTTGCGAGTCCGGCATCCGTGGCACAAAGAGCGGCTGGCCCGAGGGCAAGGTTCCGCCCCTCCCGTGGTTCTCGTACCGCAGGCTCAAGAAGGGCGAGTTTTTTGCCGACAACGCCAACTACGCGAAGCTTCAGCGCTACGACGTGGACCTCTATCAGGCTGAGCCTGACGAGGACGAGGTTGACGCGCTTGAGGAGCAGCTTGCGAAGCTTGGCCCCTACGCATGCTACGAGTCGTGGGTGCCCATGGAAAGCTCATGGGTCACCTCTTACACCCTGACATTCCACCCATAACAGAATAGGAGGCCCACACATGGGCAAGGTTATTTACGGACTCAAGAACGTCCACTACTCCGTCTACACCCCCGGCGAGAATGGTACCGCTGGTACCTACGGCCCTTGGAAGTCTATCCCCGGTGCCGTCTCTCTCTCTTCCGATGCCGACACCACCCAGAACGACTTCTATGCCGATGATGGCATCTATGCCACAATCAGTGCTTCAGGCAAAGAGACGGGCACCATTGAGTTTGCGGCCATCACCGCCGAGATGTACACCGACCTCTTCGGATACCAGAACGATGCCACCTCTGGCCTGACCTACCAGAACACCGAGCCTGTTACCCGCACGTTCGCGCTTGGCTATGAGGTTTCCGGCAATGAGGGCAAGCAGCGCGGCGTCCGCTACAACGTCACGTTCACCGCCCCGTCTCAGTCCTCCAACACCATGACGGACTCGACCAACCCCGACACCGTGTCGGTCAACTACACCGCCGCTGGCCGCGACTTCACCATTGGCGAGGGCACCAGCGCCAAGACGGTGAACGTCCTCAAGGCCCACTGCGATGACTCCGGCCAGACGCACGATGCCTTCGACAAGTTCTGGAACGCCGTCATCACCCCCGGCACCGCACCCGCCAACGGCTAACAAGCCAAAACGCTCAAGCAGAGCACCCGAAGCACAGGCCCTCTTCCCCGGAATGGGGGAGAGGGCCTTTCTTTGTGCGCTTTGCGCCTGACATGGAACACTGCGACGAAAGGTAGACATGCCCACCATCGACTACGAGCACAACGGAATTGAGCGCGAGTACGAGGCTACGACCTACACCCTCGTCATCTACGAGCAGGAGTTCAAGAGCGACCTCATCAAGGACGTGTTCGGGCGCATCGACATTCGACGCGCCGCCAGCAACTTCGACGAGAGCGGCAACATGGTGGCGATGGACTACACCATCGACAACTGGATGGCCGAGCTGCGTGCGTTCTGGGCGATGCTCAAGACGTCCGAGGCCATCGCGCGGCGCGAGAACAGGATGGGCGTGCAGGTGCCGTCGTTCATCGAGTGGTGTCTAGCTACGCGAGACATTGACATGAGCGAAATCTCGCAGGCCGTGTTCGACGAGTGCCAGCGGGGTTTGTTTCACGCCGGAGCCGCCGCCTCCGAGTAATCCGGCAAAAGGTCCAGAGATACAGCTTCCCTACACGCACATCTGGACCGAGCTTCTGAAGCTTGGCGTCGCATGGGACGAGGCGCTGCGCATGCCGTGGAGCGTGTGCAGGATGCTGTTCGAGTCCCGCGCCGAGGCATACGAGGCCGCAAAGAGTCCCAAGGAGAAAGAGGACGTCCGTTACGCAACGGAAGAGGACGTCAAGAACTGGATATAGCAGGGGGTGGTCCGCGTGCCAGCAGGTGCCTACAAGGGCTTGACCATCAGGATTGGCGCTGACCTCACAAAGCTGAGCACTGGTCTGCGCACAGCGAACTCAGCCATCTTCAAGACTGGCTCCGAGCTGCGCAAGCTCTCTCAGGCGACACGCATCGACCCCGGCAACATCAACGTCGCCACCCGACAGATTGGCGCACTCGGTGCCCAAGCTGTGAATATCGCTGCGAAGATGAGTTCGCTCAACCAGGGCATCAAGCAGCTCAGCGAATGGCCTGTGAGCCAAGCAGCCAAGGACGTCGCCGACCTCGCACGGAACACTGACAGCGTGACGCTCGCGGCAGAGCGTGCCAAGATGAAGTACGCAGAGGTCAACAGGGAACTCGAATGGATGTCCAAGGCCATCAAAGAGGCCACTGACTACGACGTCTCGGAAGAGACTCGCGCTGGGACGTTCGACGAGAAGAGGCTTCGCAGCCTTGTCGGCGACGAGCAGGCCGATGTGGTCATGGAACTCAAGGACCGCTGGGAGGAAGCCCGCGCCGCCCTCGATGATTACACGAACGCCGCCAAGTTTGGCGAGCTGAACGCGGAGCTTGCCGCACAGGAAGCCGAGATCAACAAGATCAACCGCCAGCTCGCGGAGGTTGACCGCTACAAGTCATTCAGCGAGCTTGGCAACCAGCTTGAGCCTGTAAACCAAAGGCTCACTCTCGTGTCCGCTGCTGCAAAGACGGCGCAGGAGTACTTCAGTCGTCTCGACACGGCGTTCACCATCGACCCATCCAACCTCGACCTCGCCGCACAACACACGAAGGCTCTTGGCGAGGCGATGGTCACTGCGCAGATGCAGTCCAACCTCCTGAAGGAGCGCATCGCCTCCTACGAGTCCGCAGGGCTTGACAGGACGGCGCAGGAGGTCGGCAGCATCTCTGTGGAGGTCGAGCAGTCTGAAGCCGCGTTCCACAAGGCACAGCGTGCCCTTGACGAGTACACGCGCACTGGCAGCGAGACTGACGGCATGTTCAAGATTCTCAAGGCCGACCTTGAGGCAGCGCAGCAACGTATGGACACGGCGCATGCTGTTCAGCAGTACAGTAGCCTGAAAGCGCAGGTGGCTGAGGTCGATGCAGGCTTCGTCAAGATGGCGAAGTCCCTCGCCGACATCAAGATGCCATCCAGCGTGGAGTCCAGCCTTGCCAACCTCCGCACGCAGTACGAGGCCATTTCCGAATCGCTCAGGTCAACCGAGGGGTCTGCCGACTCACTCAAGGGTGCCCTTGAGCTGAACCCGGACAACGTTCGCATCGCCGCGACGCAGATGGAGCTTCTTGAAGAGGCGGAGCGCCTTGCGACAGAGGAGGCACAGGGACTCAAGGAGCAGCTCGCCGCATACGACATCGACGCGATACGCGAGGCGTCCGACTACACAAAGTCCGCCGCGCAGCAGACCAACGAGGCCGCTGCCGCTTACGATGAGGCCGCTGCCCGCGTCCGTGAGCTGAACATCGAGATCGCCAACACGCAGGGTAAACGCGACAACGAAGCGTTCTCAGCGAACATCGATGCGTATGATCGCGCGCTTGCCAACCTGCGCGAGCAGCTGAGGGGCGCAAAGGCCGACGAGGAGGCTGCGTTCCAGCAGTTCGACCTTTCCCGCCAGCGTCAGGAAGTCTCCGATCTCGATGTGAAGGTCGCCCAGAACGAGGCGACAATGGACCGCCTGTACGTCGCTATGCAGAAGGCTTCCGGACAGAAGATTGTGCCTGAAGTCGATTTCTCTGCACTCGACAAGCTGAAGGAGCGGTTCGACAGCCTCTCTGATGGCTCGACGGCGCTCAGGAGCTTCGGCGACGTGAACGAGAAGATCAAGGGGCTAGGCTCCGCGTTCGATGACGCCAAGCGCCGGGCTGACGAGCTGAGCAGCGCCCTTCAGGAGAACCCCGGCAACACCGAACTCACTGAGCAGCAGATGCACGCTACAGCCGAGGCAATCAGCCTTGCCGAGGCAAAGCTTCGTGAACTCAACGCGGCAAAGGCGGAGCTTGAGCGCGCTGGCGTCTCCAACCTAGACATAACCACTGGCAACGTTGCAGTGAAGGCGGAGGAGGCGGCGAGTCGGTACCGCGTCCTCTCGGACGTCGTTGACAAGCTTCAGGCAAGGGCGACATCCGCTCAGGAAGAGCTGGGGGGCATGAGCGAGGCTGCTGGCCGCACCGAAGAAGGTGCCCAGCGCATCAATGAGCTGAACGCCGAGATTGAGGAGTGCAATAGGCTCCTTGAGGACGCTAAGGGCGAGATGGAGGCGGCATTCAAGAACGCCGACTTCATGCAGCGTGCGAAGGACATGGGCAACCTTGACGAGCAGATCACGCGGACGAAGCTCGACCTTGCAGAGCTGCGCGAGACGGCGGCTGGAGCAAGCCGCTCCTTCGATGGCATGTCCACCGTCGCGCACTACCTGAAGCCCATCGACGCGGTTCTCGACCAAGTGAGCGCTGGTGCCGAGCAAGCACGCGGCAGGTTCGATGCACTCAACAAGGCGTCGCAGATAAGGCCGCTCAGCATATCGACTACCGTCAGGAGCATGGTTGCCTTGCGCGAGGCCATCAACGCGACGCGCGAGAAGGCTGACACCCTCCGCTCCAAACTTGAGGCATACAAGGCTGACGGCATCGACAGGATTGCACGCAACACGGGCAACGCAGCCGTCGCATTCCAGAAGGCCAATGCGAACGTGGAACAGGCGCGGGCAGCGCTCAAGAACTTCGAGCAGTCCGGCGTCCAGAACGAGGAGGAGCTTGCGCGTCTCAAGAAGGCCCTTCAGGACGCCCTCAAGGAGGCGGACACCGCAGCGGCGGTGAACGAATTCAAGGAGCTTGAAGTCGAGATACGCACCACCGACACTCAGATTGACGAGCTGAAGAAGTCGATGAACGTCAACTTTGGCGAGGTCGGCACGGCGGCTGTCAACGCTGGCGTCCAGATAGGCCAGTTTGCGTCACGCGCTGGCCGCAGCATCATCACGTCATCGAGCGAGATTGACGCTTCGTACCGCGACCTCCGCAAGACGTTCGAGGCCGAGGAGGGCGAGTACAAGCAACTTTACGATGCAGCCATGAAGTACAGCATGTCACATGTCACGAGCGCTTCTGACATGCTTGAGATGGAGGCAATCGCCGCGCAGCTTGGCGTCGGTATGGACGAGAGCGGCAAGAAGGCCGAGGATGCAGCAGAGCGAATCGGCAAGTTCGCAGAGGTGGCTGCAAACCTCGACGTGGCAACAGACATTCAATCTGACACCATCGCGCTTCAGATGGGCCAGATCATGAACGTCATGGGCGACCTCGACACCGATAACATCGATAAGTTCGGCGACGCGCTCGTGCGCCTGGGCAACAACATGCCCACGCAGGAGTCCAACATCATGCAGATTACGCAGCGTCTCTCCGCAATCGGCGACGTGGCGCACTTCAGCACCCCGGATCTTATGGGCTGGGCGGCTGCAATCGCATCGACTGGACAGAAGAGCGAGGCGGCAGCCAGTGGTATCGCCACCACCATCACGAACATCAGCAAGGCCGTGAGCGCTGGCGGCGACAGCCTAGAGAAGTACGCCGAGGTCGCTGGCATGAGTGCCGAGAAGTTCGCGGAGGAGTGGCGCAGCAAGCCGAGCGATACGCTGAAGGCGTTCGTGCGGGGCCTAAAGGACGATGGCGACGAGGTGTTCGCAACCCTCATGGGCCTTGATATCAACGGCGTCCGCCAGAACCAGACGCTCGCAGCACTAGCGCAGACGGTTGACACGGTTGACAACTCCGTGCGCATGGCTACCGACGCCTTCAATGGACTCGATGACGAGTTCGGCGATGCTGGTGACGCGGCGCGTGAGGCCGAGCGCAAGGCAGAAGGCTTCTCTGGCACATACGAGAAACTAAAGAACACCGTTGGCGTCCTTGCCGCAGAGTTTGGCGACGCGATGGTGCCCTACATGAAAACTGCGACGCAGGCACTTGAGAGGTTCATCAGCTTCTTTGACAAGCTGGATGACAAGGCCAAAGGCAGCATCGTCCTCTTTGGCGGTCTTGCGGCAGGGTTCGCCGCAGTCGAGCCAGTCGCGGCTGCTATGTTCTCAAATCTCGGAAAGATTTTTGGTGGCCTCTCCAAGCTCATCGTAAACACCGTCTCCCAAGGCATCGTGTGGTTCAAGTCGTTTGGCGGCGGCGTCACGGAGCTGAGCACCAAGGGTAGCATGCTCACGAATGTTGGCACTGCTGTCACGAAACTTGCCAGCAGTCTGTCTGCGGCAGCTACGAGCGGGAGTCTGTTCCTGGGCATCTTCGGCGGCATTGCCGCAGCGACGGTCGGCGCGTTCCTCGTGGAGATAGTGAAGTCCAACGCCGAGGCCGCGAAGTTCAACGGCGTCATGGAGGACATGAAGGGGAGTGCAGACGGTCTTGCGGCAGAGATGCTGTACGGCAAGGATGCGGTCGCCCAATACGGCACCTCTTGGAAGGATGCCAAGGTCAATATGAACGACTTCCTCTCCGGCTTGCAGGACCACTACCGCAAGATCGGCGAGGTGCGCGAGAGCACGGGCGAGTCCATCGGCATGCTTGAGAAGTACAAGGAGATTATCGACAAGGCCGCTGGTGCTGGCAAAGACTACGCTGGTAGTCAGGGTGAACTGAAATGGGCTATCGACGGGTTGAACGAGGCCCTTGGCACTAGTTATACCAAGCATGACATTCTCTTCGGCGCTTATGACAAAGAGTCTGGTTCCGTCCGCAACCTCCGTGGCGAGATCGACCAGCTCATCGAGTCTAAGAAGCGCGAGCTGCAAGTAAGTGCCTACGAGGAGATGTACACCGAGGCGTCCAAGGCGCAGGCAGAGACGGAGATTGCCTACAAGAAGGCGCGTAAGGCACGCCGCGACTTTGTGAAGGAGTATGCCAAGGAGCACACTGGCGACACGTCGGTTGACCGCTATGGCAACCTTTACACCATGACCGAGGAGGATGCCAAGAACGCCGCCCGTATGACAGGAACCTATCGTGAGCTTAACCAGGCGGTAGGCGAGACGCGCGAGGCGTACCAGGCCGCTGGCGAAGAGCTAAAGGTGTACGACGATGCGCTCACTGGCGCTATCAATAAGAACGCGTTTTATACCTCGAATGCCTATGGCGAGCGCGAGGGCATAATGATGACCACGCAGGCCATGAGCGATGCCATCATAGCCAACGGCCAGTGGGGAAGCTCTCTTGAGGAGATTCAGCCCAAGGTCAAAACGCTCGCACAGGGCCTCCAGGACGCGGGCGTCGGTGCCAAGGAGTTTGCCGAGCTTTCAAACCAGAACCCCGACGTTTTCGGCAAGATGGTCGAGCAGGCTGATGGCGACATGGACACGCTGATTGGCCTCATTGACGAGTGGAACGACAAGCAGCTTGAGGAGAAGTACGGCGAGATCAAGTGGAACGAGGACCACACCAGCTTCGAGACTCTTGAGGGCGAGATATACGAGTGGACGGGCAACGACTACACCTTGAAGTTCAACGCCGAGGTCGAGGGCGAAGAGAACATCGATCAGGCTAAAGCCAATGCCGAAGAGGGCGCTGACATGCCTGTTAATGCCAAGGTGGAAGATAGCTCTGTTGACGAATCGAAGGCCAACGCCGAAGAGGGCGCGGATATGCCCGTCAACGCGGAGGTGGACGATAGCGGCATTGACGAGGCGAAGGACGAGGCCGAAGAGGGCACGTCCATGAACGTCAACGTCACGCTCGACACGAGCGAGCTTGCCGCGAACCTCTCTGGTGCCGTCAACGGAGCCGACACTGGTGGCATCAACATCCCCGTCCGTCTCGACACCAGCACGTTCGCAAGCCAGATTGAAGAGCTTGGCACCGACAAGCAGATCAACGTTGGCGTCACCGCAGACACGGGTGCCATACAGGCCGTGACAGACACGCTTGGAAAGGTGCCCACCGACGTGCGTAGCACCATCACCGTCTCGTCCAACGGATTGCAGAAGGCCACCGAGCGGATTGCCGACCTCAACGAGGTTGCCAACAAGATGAGCAGCAAGAGCAGGTCGTACAAGGCGACTGGCAACGCCGCTGGAAGCGACAAGGCCGCTAAGAACGTTGCGAGCCTGAACACTGCGGCCAACAACATGAGGAACAAGAGCGTCTACATATCCGCAAACGGCAACGTTGCGAGCGGCGCGGCTGCATCGAACACGTGGAACCTTGTCCACGCCATCAACAGTCTGCAATCCAAGGCGGTCACGCTCACCACAACGCGGGTTACGAGGGATGTCAAGAAGGCGACAGGAACCTACATCAACCCGAACAAGATGCCCAAGCACGCCGCAGGCATCTTCACGCGCCCGACGCTGACAAACATCGGCTGGGTGGGCGAGGACGGCGCTGAGCTGTACAGCGGCAACTCTCTCGTGCCGCTGACGAACCGCAAGTATTCGATGCCCTACATCGATGACATCTCCGACGCCGTGGCACGGAAGCTTGGTGGCAACCAGCCACAGAATAACATCACGGTCACGGTAACTGGTGTGAGCGGCCCAGACGAGGTTGCCAACGCCATCGCACGAACGCTCGGAATCCTCAACCTGTAGGAGGGTGTACCAATGGCAGCAACGTCCATCAAGAGGAAGCCGACAGGTGGACCTGGAAGCGTGACGGCACCGACGCGCGACAGCGGCGGCAGCACGAACCACAAGGTCACGTGGAAGAACAACTCAGCAGACTTCAAGGACACCAACGACCACCGCATACAGGGCTTCGAGTGGTGGTGGGTCATCGGACTCAAGGACACGTCGGGCCACACGAAGCGCTGGACCACGCTCACCTACAGGTCCGGCAACACGGGACTCACGCAGGCGTCTCTCAGTCTTGGCAACATCACGCTCTGCAACAAGAAGCGCACCAGCTTCTACGACCTGTTTCCGCGCAAGGGGAGCTGGTACATCACATCGCTGTCCTTCAACATCCGTGGCTACAACTCGAAGGGCAAGGGGCCGACGAGAACGGCCACGCGCTCCTACGGCGTCTCACGCACGCCGGAAGTCTCGTCGTTTGAGCACGCTGAGGACACGGGCCACGTTTCCTGCACCATAAAGAGCGACGAGGGCAACGACTACCGCGACCGCCTCAACACGAGGGTGACCATCGATGTCGAGGACACCCGAAAGACGGGTGCTGACCGCAACACCAGCATCGTCAAGTACACCGAAGCCACGAGCTACACGGCAGAGTACGATGTCGAGGACCGCTTTCACCTTACCTACGAGCAGTACGTCCGCGTCCGCGTCACCGCCCAGGCACGCGGCTACTCAGGGCCTTCTGCGGATGCGTCGCAGGAAATCTACGTGAGCTGGCCCAACAAGCCAGTCATCCTCACTGAGCAGGTGAGCTGCCCGTCGCGCGAGCAGCTTGGCAAGGTCACAATCCCAATCGACCTGATGAGGACGAAGGAGCACCCGTCAACGGGCGTGAGGCTACAGGTGCTTGCGAACGTCGATTACGAGAGGGCGTCCGACATCCCCGCAACCGAGGAGGACAACTGGCGCGATGTCGGCGTTCCTGACGATGGCGAATGCACAGCGCTCTCTGTGGACATGTCGCTCGTCATCCCCGAGACTGAGGGCAAGCGCTCGTGGGTGCGCATCAAGAGCTGGAACCAGATCGAGGATGGCTTCTACCGCTACTCCGACTACTACCAGCTCAAGGAGCTGTATACCCCCGCACCGACAGCGGAGGATGACCAGTGTGCCATCGTCTCGTGTACGAGCGCTGATGACGGCCTTGGGGCTATGGTGACCGTGGGCTACGCCAACGACAGCAACACGGGCACTGAGGTCGCATGGTCCGACCGCGAGGACGCATGGACCTCAACCGACCAGCCCGACACCTTCGAGGTAACGTGGGACGATGACCCGAAAGCGGCGTCCGCGACCGAGTGGGACAAGTCATGCACCGTCGATGTGCGCGGCCTTGAGCAGGGGACGAACTACTACATCAAGGCGCGTCGCTACCTTGAGCGCGACGATGCCGACACCACCTATTCGCCGTGGTCTGACGCAAGGACCGTCACGCCGTCTGTGGCACCCGGCGCTGTCACGCTCACCGCACCAGCATCGGTCCCCATCGGGAGCGACTGCGCGGTGTCGTGGGCGTTCGACGGCGGCACCCAGACCGCTTGGGAGATAGTGAGCGACGGCAGAGTGCTCAAGAGTGGCACGGACGCGCTCGGCTCCTGCACGCTCGCGGCAGACGAGCTACAGGCGTCGGCAGACTCCAATGGCAACGTCCGCATCTCCGTCATCGTCCATACGGGCGGCGGCACGTCGCAGTCCGAGGAGTCGGTAATCGTCATCGCAAAGCCACCCACGCTCTCGGTCGAGGCTGGCGCATACGACGGCACCACGTTCACCGCTGGCGACGTGACGGCACAGCCGCTCGTCCTCCGTGTGCGCGGCTCGTCGCCCACGTCGAACGTTGCCGTGACCGTGAGGGCACAGGGCGTCGATGTCGGTGCGCTGGGGCAGCTCAGGCAGATGGCGGGCGACGTGATGTGGTCCGACACGGTGACCCCCACGTGGGCCGCGATCAGCAGGCCCGCGTCGGCGAACCTCCTCACCAACGACCCGTCCAAGTGGGTTAATGGCTACTACACCATCGACAGCGAGGGCGTGCGCTGGCTCACGACCGATGGTGCGCGACTCCGCACTATAAGCCCCGTTGCCGCCACTGAGGGCACCACCTACACCGCCAAAGTCGAGGTCGTGCCGCAGGAGGTGCCTGAGGAGGGCGAGCCGCCGGAGGAGGTTGACGAGCAGTGGCAGGTGTCGCTCGTTCCCGTCGATGCGGACGGCGCAATCATCGGTGACGCCACGACGGCGGGAAGCACGACAACCGCCATCGCTGGCGAGGGCGTCGCTGGATACCACGTGGTTCTCACCCACACGCTCATGGATGACGAGACTGGCACCTACGTCATGGTCGCCGCCTCACCGTCCGTGGTTGGCTCCCGTGTCCTCGTGCAGCTCGTGGAGGGCAGCAGCGCGTCCGACTGGCAGCAGGCCGACGAGGACGCGGACGCATTCGAGGGCGTCATCCTCGCGCCTGACGGGCTTGACCTGAGAGACGGTGCGCTCTACTCGGTGACTGCACGCGCGACAGACCAGACGGGCCTCACCTCCGAGGCGGCTGAGTGCGAGTTTCTTGTCGCTTGGGCGCATCAGGCACCGACCAGCTATGACGGCATCGCCATCACGCCGAGCGACGTGACTGACGAGGATGGCATCAGGGTACGGCAGTGCTCCATCACGCTCGCGGCACCGACCGACAGCTACGAGGAAACCGACCTCTACGACGTGTGGCGCTCCACGCCCGATGGATACTACCTCGTGGCAGAGGGCGTCGAGATTGGCGGCACCGTGACCGACCCCTACGCGCCGTATGGCACGGGGGAGTACGGATACCGCATCGCGTGCCGCACCGTCGATGGCGACATTGCCTGGGATGACTTCGAGTATGAGCTTCCCGGCAAGGACTTGCGTATCGACTTCGGCGAGGAGTACGTGGAGCTTCCCTACAACCTCTCGGTGACCGACGCCTACACCAAGGACTTCGAGAGCCGACACAAGCTGGACGGCTCGATCGACGGCTACTGGAACGAGGGCACGGAGCGCAAGGGAACCTACAACTCCGACATCATCCGCGTGTGGGAGCAGGACAAGGTGGTGGCGCTCAGGCGGCTTGCGAGTTACGCGGGGTCGTGCTTCGTGCGCACGCCCGATGGCTGCGCCTACGAGGCCAACGTGCAGGTCAACAGCATGGGCGGTCAGCGCAGGAGCTACGCGCTCGCGGTCACCATCGACGCGGACGAGGTTGCGCTGACGCGATACGTGGCAACCGTCGAGGAGTCTGAGGAGCCATAGCATGATTGATTGGAGGGCCGGGTACAGCGCAACGTGGCGCGTGTTCCGGGTCAACAAGGACACATGGGCTGACGGCGAGCCTCTTGGCGGCATCACGGCGGTCACCTACGAGACTACGATGGACGAGGACGCGCCCCTTCTGGGGCGCGGCTCCCTCACGTCAGTCACGCCAGTCGGCGAGGGCTTCGAGGAGGGCTACTACCGCGTTGTTATGACCGCCCAGCAGAACGGCGAGCTTGAGCGCGTCAACGTCTGCACGCTGCAATGCTCGCTTGTCGATGGCGACATAGACCACAGCTCCGACGAGCGCAACATACAGGGCCGCTCCGTCCTCTACCCCGCCTCCGTCACGATGCTCTCGGACGGCTCCTATGCGCCGCAGGGTGTCGATGGCGCACAGTGGTGCGCGTCGGTGCTGCGCGACTGCATCAACGCGCCCGTGGAGGTTGGCGGTGGCTTCACGCTTGACGAGCACCTTGTGTTCGACCCAGGCACGTTCGCGCTTGAGGCCGTGTGGAAGGTGCTCGACGCTGGCAACCACGTCCTGCGCATAGCGGGCGACGGCACGGTGCGCGTGGTGGCGAAGCCGACAGTCCCCGCGTTGCAGCTCGACGCCGCGCACGCACGTCTGGTCCACACGGGGGTCCACTACGCGCTCGACTACAGTGAGGTTCCCAACCGCTACAGAGCCATAGAGAACAGCGACGAGGCGACGGCCATCAACGATGACCCGCTCTCCGTCACGTCCACCGTCCATCGCGGGTGGGTCCATGACGTGAGGGACGAGTCACCCGTGAGGGTCAACGGCGAGACGCTTGCGGCATACGCGGCGCGACGCCTTGAGGAGGAGTCAACCGTCTACGACTCGCGCACCTACTCGCGCGAGTGGTGGCCCGACGTGTGTCCGCACGACCTCGTGCGCGGCTCCCTCGCGTCGGTCAGGCTCGACGGCGACATGCGCGTGATGCGCCAGTCGGTCAAGTGTGAGGTGGGAATTGTGGTCGAGGAGGAATCTAGGATGGAGGTCAAGACGTGGCAGAGGACATAAGCGCCCGCGTGGCATGGGCACTCAAGAAGGCGCTTACCCCGAAGGACGCTGCTGCCCCGAGCGGAAGGGGCACAGCGACGTTCGTGCGCCGAGACGAGTCCGGCGTCGGCTGGGTGCGCATCCCCGGTAACGACTTCGACACGCCCGTTGCGGGAGGCATCGTCGCCGAGGCACAGCCTGGTGACACGGTGACGTACAACATCGAGAACAACGGCGTCACGATCACGGGCAACAGCACAAGCCCAAGCGTCGGTGGGCGGTTCGTGGGCGAGGCGCTTGCGCCCGTCAGGAAGGCCGTGTCAGGCTTGGGCGGCAGGGTCGCCGCGTCCCTCAACATCGCCGAGGCTGCACAGGCCGTCGCGGATGCCGTCAACCAGCACTTCTGGGCCGACACCAGCGGCATCCACGTCACGGAGGCCACGCAGGAGGCGTGGCAGGCGGCGCAGACGGGGGCGAACGTGCTCATCAACAGCATCGGCCAGCTCTTCCGCGACGGGACCAACAACCTGCTAGCAATCCTGCCGAGCGGCATCGCCATCTACGACGGCGAGGGCAACGAGAGTAGCAACATCATCGCCCGCCTGCTCGGCACGGGAGCGCAGATAGGTCGCGACGCCGACATTCACGTGAGCATAGACGGCAACTCCGTCGATGTTCTCAAAGGCATTAACAACCGCCAGCTCATCACCATGCGCGACTCGGCTGACGCGGGATACGTCGGCGCGACGTACCTCGACTCGGGAGGGTACGAGCGCCACGGCGCGGGCATGATAGTCGAGGCCGACCCCGAGGGGTCGCGGATGATAGTCGAGATAGGTGGCGAGTACAACTACAGCGACATCGACATCAACAACTTCAACGGCCGCACGGATATGAACATAAACGGCATGAAAACCATCAGGTTCTCAGACCCGTACGACTCAAGCCTCAGCACGTACCTCCAGCTCGGCGACCCGACCCGCTACCAGAACAGCGGGAGCTATGCCATCACGACGGCAGGAATCGACACGTACACCAATGGGCCGCGCATCACGATTCCCGCTGGCTCCTACATGTTCGTTGGCGCATGGACGTTCAACAGCGCGTCGGCCAGCGGCGACCGCAACATGCAAGTGGGCTTCCGCTCGGGCGCGTCGGGCACCCTATGGGGCGAGCGCGTCCGCATCAGGCAGTCGAGCGGCAACTTCGCCGTTCTCAACGTATCCGCGCTCCGCACGTTCAGCTCCAAGACAACGGTGTATCTGGCTGGAAGCGCGTCGATAACCAGCGGTGCGGGAGACACATGGATTACCGCAGTACGCCTCAACTAGATGGGAGTCACAGTGGAGAAGTATGTAGTCGTAGAGCTGCAAACCATGGAGGACGGAAAGGTCGCGAACCTCGTCACCCAGCATGACACGCGCGAGGAGGCAGAGAGCAAGTTCCATAGCGTCCTTGCAGCGGCAGCGGTAAGCGGCTTGCCCGTGCACGGTGCCGTGCTGATGAACAACCATTGCTTCGTGCTGGAAAGCCGTTGTTACGGTCAGGAGGCGTAGCCATGCCATACCCGTCACCGCACGAGAGGCACCTGCAAGCTCAGTTCCGCGTCTGCCTTGCCATCGCGTTCGCGGTGGCGGTGCTAGAGGTAGCCATCCTGCTTACGCTCTAGGTGGACAAATTAAAGCAAGAATGCTATAGTGTTACCTGTAGCACAGTTGTCTAAACAGCTACGAAGGCCATCCGTCTGGGTGGCCTTTTTCATTACCCAAGGAGAAAACCGCGCATGGACGCACAGCTATCCAGACTCATCGGATGGGCAGCGCCCATCGTGGCATCAATCCTCATCTGCTTCGGTCAGGCGATGGTCAACCTGGGCCAGCGCAAGATTTCAGAGCGCATGGACAAGGACAAGGAGGCCACCGACGCCAAGCGCAAGGCAGAGGCCGAGTGGCGCGAGGACATCGACAAGCGCATGAACTGCCAGGACACCAAGATCGAGTCCGTGCTAGAGGCGCAGTGCACGCAGATGCGCTCCGACATCACGCACAAGATTCACCGCTACATGGATGACCTCAAGTGCGCGTCCACCGAGGAGAAGGACAGCCTTTGGGCCGAGTACGAGGTCTACTGCGACATATGCGCCAAGCACGGCATCAAGAACCACTTCGTCGAGCAGTTGGTCAAACAGGTCATGGACCTGCCTGACCGAGAGCACCAGAAGAAGGAGTAGAACCATGACCTACATGCTTCCCAATCACGTCTACGACCTCATCAAGTTCATTGTCACCGTGGTCATGCCCGCCGTGTCGGTCCTGTATGCCGGACTCGCTGGCATCTGGGGCTGGCCCTACGCCGACGAGGTGACCCGCACCATCGCGGTCGTGTACACCTTCCTGTGCGCTGTGATGGGCATCAGCACCTACACCGCCAAGCCCACGGAGGAGTAGCGATGGCGACGGCCACGGTCTATATCCACGGAGGCGACGCTGACTGCTCCGAGGCTGTGCGCATGTGCTACCGCGCGGCAGACGTGCTTCCCTATGGTTCGTATATGTGGACAGGCAACGAGCTTGAGCTGCTGGCCGAGAACGGCTTCGTGCAGCGCAGCCTATCGTCCCCGCAGCGCGGCGACGTGCTCTGGCGCGAGGGTCACACGGAGATGTACTTGGGCAACAACATGCAAGGTGGCGCACGCATCGATGAGTACGGCGGCATCACTGGCCCCAACAGGGGCGACCAGACGGGCGGCGAGATTGCCCGCTCGGCGTACCGTCAGGGCAGTTGGACCAAGCTCCTGCGCTACGAGGGCGGCAAGACCGTCAACGGCATCCCTGCGGCAGAGGTCGCGGCACAGGTGATGGACCACCTCATCGACCACAGCGCCCACGGCTACAGCCAGCCGAACCGCGCTGGCGACGGCACCATAGAGGCGGTCAAGGTCAGCTACGGCACAACGTCTGCCACCACAAGCACAGCGACGAAGGTGATTCCCATGACGTTCGAGTACGAGTTCAACAAGTTCACCAACGTCCGCGACGCGCCCAGCACCAAGACGGGCAAGAAGGTCACCCACTTCGACGCTGGCGACCAGTGGACGTTCGACGGCGTGGTTATCGGCAACGGATACGTCTGGGCAACCCACATCGGGCCACGCACCAAGAAGCGCCTGTACACCGCGATTGCCACCTGCGACTTCGGCAGGGTGGTCAAGTGAGGCGGCGTCGGCACACGAGCATAGAGGAGGCCGACGCCGCGATGCTCGCCCTCATCTTGCTCGCGTGCGTGGGAATCTTCCACATCGTCTCGTCCGTGGCACAGCTCGTCGCTGGGCTTCTGCCATGAGGGACGAGTCGATAGTAACGGAGCGCCGATGCCCCAAGTGCGGCGCACCGCTGTACATGCTGCTCTACTCCGACTGGTCCCTCAATGGGGTCAGGACGGTCGAGCTGACGTGCGAGCGGTGCCTTCACACGGAGCGCGTCGTAACCGTCGAGAGAGAGAAGGCATAGTCAATGCCCTACACGCCGACATGGAACAACCCGTACCTGCCACAGGTCACGGTCCCGCAGGGCTACGGCGTCACGCAGCAGCTTCCTATGGGGTACCAGCCCCAGCCGATGCCCGTGCAGCAGCCAGTGAACGGCATCATCAAGGTCAACGGCAGGGACTCAGCAGCGCGAGCTGCGGCAGATGCTCGGCATGTAGCATGAGGCCGTTCGTCATCAACGGGGACGTGTGGAGGGTTGTCAGGGTGCCAGCAGGAGACGCTAGGCTCACGGACAGAACGGGCATCGAACGGCTCGCCACCACTGACCCAGCGACGAGGACGGTATGCGTCAGCGAGTCGGTGATGCCGCCGCTCCTCGACCGCGTGATGCTGCACGAGATAGCGCACGCGATCACGCTGTCATGGGGACTCCTTGGGCGGCTGCGCTCCGGCATTCCCGCGAGCGCTTGGGTGCCAACCGAGGAGTGGGCGGCACAGCTTGTCGAAGGCCATGCCATCGAGGCGGTGGCCGCAGCAAGCAGGGCGCTTGGCAGACCCGTCTGCATCGACAGGCTTTGCGCGGGTCACAGGTAAAGGAACTCCATCCACCCACGTGGGAATGGTGAGGCACCACCAAGCGTGCCAATGGGGCGGCGTGGGAAAACGCCCCGGTATCAATCGAAAAGTTGGTGCGGGGGGGGGGTTGCTCAAGGCAATCTTCTCCCGCCCTCTTTCTGTCTAAGGAGGGCGAATGTCCACTAAGAAGGAAGAGCTTGTAGCTATTGCCCGCGAGGGTGGGTATGAAGGTGACATGCCGGGAACCACGGCTGAGGCCATCAAGGTTGCTGCTGGCTATGTTGGCGGTGGCGGCTCTGGTGGGGGCGCAGGCATGATCATTACTGCCACAGGTGGTGACGATGTGCTTACCACAGACGTGACCTATGAGGAGGCCGTTGCCTACGTCAACGAGGGCAACTACGATGTCGTGGTCATCCACGACCACTCCATGAGCGGATATGACAATTGCGTGTATAGACTTGGCTCTTTTGGCATGACATATGACAAGAGCGCGGGAAGCATGGTAACCGTCCTTGAGTTCTACCTTGTGACCATAACCACATCAATGAACAAGACTGAGGTTGCTGTGTCATTGATTGCAATGGCACCGAGCGGCACGACCTTCAAGGGTGCAAGGGGCACGCTCGGCTCCTAATCGCCCCGGACGGCTTCGGGGCATGTGTCACCCACCTAGCTCTCTAACCAACTATTCCACCCACCGCACCAACGCGAAACAGAAAGTAGGTAGCACATGGCTACGAAGAAAGAAGAGATCGTCGCCATCGCCGAGGCAAATGGCTATGACGGTGACGCTCCCCAGACCATTGCCGAGGCAGTGAACGCGCTCGGAACCGTCATGGGTGGCGGTGGCAGCGGCGGCGGCAAGCTGGTCAAGGTCACCTTTAGTTTTAGTGAAACGGGTCCGATAATTGCCGACAAGACCAACAAGGAAATCTATGATTTGTACAGCGAGGGCGCTCTTATCTACTTTAGCCTTGATGGTGTCTTTATCCCTTCTGACGGGATTAGCTATATGAATACGACTAGCTATAGAGTATCCGAAGTATCAGATGACGCTTGCAAGGTCGATGTATATGCCCTCTACGGAAAGGACGATGGCATGGGGGCTTGGTCCCTAAAGGGGATGAAAATCACGTCTACAAGCACCAGCGGCAGCAACAAGGAGTACACGTCAACGATGCTTTCTTAGCCGTCTCAGCCGACTCCACGAGTGCAGCAGCCACCACGCGCAGCGCGTCGGCCACGGCACTACGAGGTAACAAGCTAACCGCCACCGCCAATCGGCGATGGCACGAACAGAACAGGAGGCCATCATGGCAACCATCAAGGAAGAAATCATGTCCATCGCCGAGGCGCAGGGCTACGATGGCGATGGCGGCAGCACCATTGCCGAGGCCGTGAATGCACTTGGCTCCGTCATGGGCGGCGGTGGCAGCGGCGGTGGCGGTGGCGGTGAGCTTTTCATCGTAAAAATTACCGTGACTAACACTCAAAGCGGTACCACCATCACAGCCGATAAGACGTTTGCTGAGATTGGCGAAGCAGTACGTGCAAGTCTGCCTGTTTGGGCACTTATTACTGGTCTTACGGATGGCTCGAATGACGTGTGGAATTATCAACTGATGCCGTTGAGTGACTTCTGCGATGCTGCCACGTATAGCGAGTATCAGTATGCGGATTTTTACGGACTCGGTAGCCAAGGCGGACAAATCACGTATATTCGGATCAACTCCAACAACGACGTGGAAAAAAACAATATAGCAACGAAACACGGCCTTGGCTAACAGGTGATCTAAACACAACAGGAGATGGCAGGATAAACGTTACGAAAGTAGTACGCAGCATCCTGCCACCACGCCACACCGCACCAACGCGAAACGGAAAGTAGGTAGCACATGGCTACGAAGAAGAAAGAGCTTGCCGCCATTGCCGAGGCAAATGGCTATGACGGTGACGCTCCAAAGACCATTGCCGAGGCGGTGGATGCCGTGACCGTAGCCCTTGGTGGCGAGGCTCATGGTGGGACCATCGCCGAGGCCATTAGGAACCTCGCACCGAACATCGGCGGGGTGGTGGGGGTGGCGGTAGCGACCTTCCGAACGAGAGCGTAGCTTTCATCGTCACCGGGTCTGGCACCATACCAATGGACACGTGGCGCATCTACGACAGCCCCATCACGCTCGACAGCGACTATGACAGCGCAGAAACCCTCTCCACTGCGCCACTGCTCAGGGTGGACGGCAGCCCAAGTCCTGGTCCCCAGCTCCGCGCTGGGCTTTATATGGTCATTGGCCTCGACTCGTCCAATTCCAGCCTACAGCAAGAGGGCGCGTCGTTGATGGTAGGCTTCAAGTCCTCCTTGTGGTCAGGAGACTACCCTCTTCGCCTGTACAGGGGAGTCGATGGCGTGCAGTACTACGTCGGCGAGAACAAGCATTGGATGGGGTTCACGATTCCGACGCCAAGCGAGATTCCGTCACCGGATGAAACTGGCGCCCCCTTTGCTTTGGTTGGCATTACTTTCGTGTCGTAGGCTGCGGCAAGCTGCCCCGTCCCCGCAATGGGGGCGGGGGATTTTTGCGTTCGGTGGTACAATGGCATCAGTGATGGCGGCGCACGCATGCAGCGTTGCCTAGCGTGGCAGTCCGTTCGGGTAGCTCCCACACGGAGAGCCGCGTTGCCAGGGGAGCCATCCCCATACGGAAAATGGCGGGCTTGGCTACTTTGCCCAGAAAAGTAGAGCGGCGGTGACGGCCCGACTGAAACAGTCACACGGGCGTGGCTATAGACGCGCCCACTAGTGGCACCCCTGCCAGACGTGGTGGGGGTGCTTGCTTTTTTATTGCGACGAGTTGTGCGGCACCTGTGAACATACATAAAACATTAAACAAATGCCGTATCCCTATCGTATCCCTATTTCTTGATTCATGGCATCCACAGCAACCTTATACGATGAATAACTGCTCGTAGATTGACTAAGCTGTTCTTGCAGACCATATCTGATAGTTCGGGAACGTGTACTTAGTTACAAAAGAACAGCAGGTCATGATAGCTGTATAAGGTTGTCGTATCCCAAAATATCCCAGACGAGCGTTAACGTGCATCGAAGGGTGCTTTTCCGTGCGCCCGCAAAGCCTTTAGGTACGCCTCCCATGCCGCCACGGTGACGCCAACGATGGCGCTCTCGTCCGGCCTGTCATAGTGCTTGTCGGTGACCGTCGTTCCCTTGTGACCAAGCAGCTCCTCGATGTAGTACGGGGCAAGTCCAACCTCCCAGCGCATGAACGTCTGGTAGCTGTTTCTGAGGTTCCTGAACGGGTGCCACATCCCATCTGGCAATCGGTCTGCCATCTGCTTCCATGATGTTCCAAGCCTCAACTGTGTCGTTGGCCCACCGAAGCCGTCGCCAGTAACCCAGATCGATGCGCTTTCGGCAATCTCGCACAGGCGCTCCGCTGGCTTGCCGACAATGACGATTGGCCTCCTGCTTTGCGGGTTCTTCAACTGTTCGGAAACGCCACCAGCGTTCTTCACCTGACGCTCGACCCTGACAACCGCAACACATAGGCCGTCAACGTCAAGGCGATTTATGTCGCCTACCTGGACGCCAATCGACTCGCCCACACGGCACCCGCCAAACGCCGCACATATGAAGGCACCCTCGAACCACTCTCCGCGCACATGCTCCCACACTTGGTTCAGCTCGCCGAGCTTCCATACGCCATCGTCCATGCGCTTGACCGTTGACTTCGACGGAAGCAGATAGCGCTCCCTGAACGGGTTGGAAGGTATCTCGCCATATCTAACGGCGTAGTCGAGCATTGGCCTGAGCATGTTGAGCGACTGGCTCGCCTTGGTGTAGCTGATGCCGTCGAGCCACTGCTGCACGTCAAGTGGCCTGATTCCGTCACACGGCACCTGCCCCCACCTCTCGGATATTGCGGAGCCGTAGCGGCTCTTGTACTGGCTCACGGTCTTGTCGGACATCTCGCCGTCTTTGCAGCGCCGCTCAAGAGTCGGAAGGTACCAGTGCTTCCAGACGTAATCGACGGTGACGCATTGCGCTTCCTCGCTGTGTTCGAGCATCAGTTCAGCCCGCTTGCGTTCCGCGTTCCGTCGCGTACCACGGACAGTGCAGGTCATGCGTCGATAGGTGCCGCTCTCATCCTTGCCCCAATAGCGGATGCGGTACCTCTCGTTGCGGTCAACCTCGGTGATCGAACCCCACTCGTCCCTCAGTCGCTTCTTAGCCATGTGCTAACATCTCCTCAGTGCGCTTCGTGCGTGCCGTAGCTTGCCACCCGCCTTTCGTGTAAGTGGTGGTGTAGCCCCCTTCAAGCCCTCGTCTGTCCACGGGGGTTTGATGCGTTTTTACTTTCATTTGAATTATTCTTTGTCCGAGCGCTTCGGCTCCACATCTGGAACAGTGTCATGCACGAGCATGTCTATCATCTCGTCAAGCGACACGCCAAGAGCCTCGGCAATGGCTTTCGCCTTATAGACTGATGGCGTCTTGGACCTCCCGCTCATCAGCTCGCCAATGGTCGACCTAGACGTACCGCCAATTCTCCTAGCGAGTTCAGCTTGTGTGATGTTGCACTTCTTGAGGTAGTAACGCAGTATGTCCGAATACTCCATGATCTACCTCCGCCCAGTCCAGAAATCAATACAAAAACTGCTGGAACAAGTATTGCAGCACCGAACTCAGTACGCAATAATCTAATTCGCCGAGTCCTGAAATCGGTACTATTTGGAGAGGTACGACGATGAGAGAACAGATGGTCAATAACATCAACGCTTGGGTTGATGACTACTGCCAGAGGAACAACGTCAAGAAAGAGGCTGTTGCCGAGAGCATCGGCATGAGCAGGTCGACCTTCTACGTGAAGCTCAGCGGCAAGACGGACTTCAGCATCTTCGATGCGGTTGAGATGTCGAAACTCTTCAACTGCTCGGTCAGCGAGCTGCTTGACGTAACCCCATCCGACTAGCATCAACCCCTCCCCTTCGCGGGGAGGGACACCTAGACCCGTCGATGAGTCGGCTCACTTCGGCCTTCCCCGTCCCACACTTCGGATGTGCCGTCGAAAGGTTGCAAATCACCTAAATCCCTCCTTTCGGTTTAGTCCTGCATACGGCAACCTGCCGGAGCCGATTCACCGCTGGGCCTAGTCCAGCACCACGCAATGCCCGACGCTTCCCGTGTCTGAGGTTGACTGCACACAAGGCATAACCCTATTGCAGCCGTAAAGCAGAGGCTTGGACGCACGCATGTGTTAGCGCGTGCGCTCGACGGATTGACTTCCTTGCGATGGTCACAAGCAAAGAGCACTACCGAAGCTGCCATGCTAAGGGTTAGTAACCAGCAAGGGGGCTGCGTCCGACTTGGGTACTGGCGCGGCTGACCCCTCAAGGGTTCAGAGCATTGGCAGGAAAAGACTAACAGCAACAAAAACCACGGCCCCCCATCAGCGGCAACTGGTGAGGAGCCTCAACTTGGTGCCGTCTCAACTTGTGCAGGCCGAGACGGCACCCATCTTACAACACGGGAGGGGTGAACATGCATGGAAGAGAAGGACGTGTGGCATCCCGAGATCATCACGGTCAACGGCGTGTCGTACACGAGGACGGACGTTGCACGCGAGCTGTACGCGAGCATCACCTGCCTCGAACGCAGCTACACCGTGGCCGAGCTAGTCAAGATGACCGGGTGGCCCAAGTCAACCATCAACGCCGCCATCCGACGCGGAGAGCTGATAGCCACCGCGCCCAACGGCGGGGAGCGATACCGCCGCATCAGGGAGAGCGATTGGGTTACGTGGCAGGAGAAGCTTCGGGCCTCAGCCGCACGGACCGAATCATCCTTGGAGTAATCATCGTGCTCATGCTCGCACTCATCGGGCTGTGCGGGACCATCGAGTACCAGAGCGAGCTTGCATGGCAGAGGGCATGGGCAGAGCTTAACGGAATCGAGGTATCAAATGAAGCTGGTTGAGGCAAAGCCTTCCACAGTCGGCTCACGCAGCTGTTGGAAAGACATCATAACCGAGTTCTATGAGAGCAGCATAGAGTGCGCCGAAGTCACCGACTTCAGCCAGAAGTTGGCAAGCGCCTACAACGCGCTGCGCCACGCAATTGTGGCAGCGAAGCTTCCAGTCAAGGTGTACATGCGCGACAAGCACCTCTACCTCAAGAGGACGGACCGCTAATGGCAAACCCGTCCAAGGTTAAGGGGACCAGGTACGAGACTGCGCTGGTTGACGTGTTCAACGACTGGAACGGTATCAAGTGCTGCGAGCGCGTCGTGCTCCACGGCGATAAGGACCACGGTGACATCCGCCTGAGCGTCGATGACCTGACTATCTGCGTCGAGGCCAAGTGGAACAAGTCGTACCCGAACGAAAAAAAGATGCTCGACTTCCGAGAGCAGACCGTCAAGGAGACAGGGAACTCGGGCGCTGACTGCGGCATCCTCGTCGTGAACCACTACAACCAGAACGTCATGCGGTCCGAGGTGTGGATGCAGGGCGGCACGTGGCTCGCGCTCAATGCAGTCACCGAGAAGCTGCCACTCCATGCCAGCGACGAGCACGACTGGCTGTGCATGACCCTGCTTGACTTCTGCTGGCTGTGCTTTGGCGCTCCGGCGTGGGGAATGGAGGAACTGAATTGACGAAGGACAAGAAGATTCTTATTGGCGAGTATCAGAGGCCATTTTCCGTGAATATCGAATGTGACTATAGCATTGGCTCCACCTTCACTGACGGCACTGCGCTCTTCCCGACTATCGGGAACACAGACGTTACTATTCACCTCTGCGGAGTCGGCGGGTTCGACCCGGAATACCTTGGCAGCGCGTTCAAGCTGGCGGCAAAGAGGCTTGGTGTCGATATGGGATGCGATGCACCTAAGCCCGAGCGTGTGATTCTAAACGACCCTGCGACAATCGTTCTGTGGTCGGATAATTCCAAGACCGTCTCCAAGGCGGCGGGCTGCGACGAGTACGAGCCGATGCGCGGCGTCATGACGTGCGCCCTGCGCAAGGTCGGGCGCAACCGCGTCCGCACCGAGGCGTGGGACGATGTGATCGCGTACCTCGCTGACAGCGTAGCCGACGCGGACGAGTGCCGCGTGCTGGCAGACGCGCTCAACGCCACCGCAGACGCGCTCGACTGCGGCGACACGATGGACGCCATCGTCTGCCACGAGATGCATGGCGGAGAGGGCGAGGGCGATGAGCTGCCGCAGGAGCCGCTTCCGCTGGTCAATGACGGAAGCCCGGACGAGCGGCACGAGCGCACGCGCTCCCTGCTGCGCGAGCTTCTTGACAGGGGTGAGCTGTGATGGTGGTGGACGTTAACGCCCGCAAGCTCGGCGATGCCGAGATGGAGAAGCTAAAGGAGATGCTGGACAAGGCTGGCATCGAGTGGGAGCAGCGCGGAGAGGGCACGCCCATCGTGAACTTCCGCAACCTCGATGGCGACTGCTGGGCCTTCCCGAGCCAGACGTATGACGGCAAGATGTGCGTCCGCTACACCCGCAAGGCGTGGGTGGAAACCGCCGAGGAGGCGCTGAGGCTCTGCGGGGTGATCGAATGAGCGCAAGCGACTCCCTTGCCGTAATCATCGCGGCACAGGTGCTCGCAGCCGAGGGCAGGAAGGCAATCGACCCTGACGATGACCCCGTAATCAACATCGCAACGCTCGCCTACTGGGACGGCGTTCGCAACCTTGCTGACGCCGCATCGTCGGCGTTCGACGGGAAGCTCGACACGGCTGGCGCGATGACGTCGCTGAGCGACTACGCTGAGGGCTTGCGCAAGGTTCTCGAAGATGCTGGCGGTGACCAAGCGTGACGCAGGACGAGCCTGTTGGCGCGTTCGCCACGCGGCTGTCACGGCTGATGAAGGAGCGCGGGCTTAACCAGTCCACGCTCTCTCGGCTTTTGGGCCTTGACAGGTCACAGACGGTGTATCGCTGGGCCAATGCGAAGTCAGAGCCGTCGTACATCATGCTTCGCCGTTTGAAGTCGGTGCTTGGCTGCACGTATGAGGAGCTGTTCGAGGGGTGATTGGTGATGGCAAGGAGTATAAAGCGAACGATTGAGCTTGGCCGCAAGAACGCCGAACAAGTGCGCAATGTGCTTGAGCAGAACCCCGATCTGCCCGTCATCATGATTACCGAGAACGGGCCAGACGATTACTCTTGGTACTACCACGAGGGCGTTGAGGCCAGCGTCGATTGGCTGCTGTTCGGCGAGTTCTGCGATGGCATGGTTCAGTTCGACAAGATTTACAACGACGAGGACGAGGTTGTGTGCGAGGTGTCCGAGGCCCTGTTCGAGTCGTGGTGGGATTGTGCGGTCGAACATGGCATGAGTGGCAAGTTGGGACTCAACGACATCCCAAGCGACGTGCTTTCCGACTTCTGTGGCGTCGAGGTTGACATGGGAGACTTCGCCGACACCATCGCACGTGCAATCACGGAGTCGCTGCCTTGGAGCAGGTGGGTGGTGGTCAGGGCATGGCTGTGACTGAGAGCAAGGTGTTGCTTCCCTGCCCGTTCTGTGGTGGCAAGGCACGCATTAAGCACCTCTATATCAGCGACGAGCCGAGCCATAGCAAGGTCGAGTGCTCCAAGTGCCACGTCAAGACCGACTACCACGTGTACGAGTATGGCGAACGCAACGTCGTTGCCGTATGGAACAGGAGGGTCGGCTGATGGCTGGCAATGATTGGCGCGGCAACTACATCACGCACCGTTGCGAGGGTTCGCTGAAGGCATACATGTCCATCCGCAATTACGAGCGCGTCGGCAAATGGACGCTGATTGACTTCCAGCCGGACTGGGATGGCGACCCGTCATGCTACGTGGGCATGAGCATCACCACGATTAGCTACTGCCCGTTCTGTGGTGAGAAGCTGCTACCCGAAAACTTGCCGTTCTAGGGGAGTGACAATGATTAACGACAAGCGCGGCATCCCAGACATGGTTCTCACGGTCGGCTGGATTGAGGGAAAGCTAGAGGTTCTGGCGGCGTTCACCGATGGCAAGGTCAAGCAAGAGCTGCTGAATGCCAAGAGCAACCTAGCCAACCTCGCTGATGACCTCATTTGCATGTTGGAGGATGACGCCGATGCCGATGGATAGGAAGCGCTACCCGAAGAACTGGAACGAAATAGCGTTCAGGGTGAAGGATGCCGCAGACTGGAAGTGCCAGATATGTGGCATTCAGTGCTATCGACCTGGCGAGAAGGTCGAGGACCACGGACGCATCCTCACGGTGATGCACCTGAATCACACGCCAGAGGATTGCAGACCAGAGAACCTTATGGCCGGATGCGCTCGATGCCACCTCAAATACGACGCCAAGCACCATGCGGAAACAAGAAGGAAGAAGAAGGAAGAGGGCCAGACGGCCCTTTCTTTTTAGGAGGGGACATGATTCACGACGTAACGATTCCGTTCTGCTTCGACACGTCGCCCATCGAAAGGCAGATCGCCGAGCTTGGGCGCGACGAGGTAGCCAAGGTTGTCGATTCCGTGGTCAGGCAGGGCATCGCCGAGGCGCTGCCGCGAGACTACGGATACGGCCCATACGGCAACGACAAGTATGGCAAGCCGAAGGTCAACTGGCACAAGTACGTCAGCGACTACATGGACAAGTGGATGGAGCGTCACGCACAGGAGGTCGTTGACGAGGCCGCGCTGCTCATGGCGATGCGTGGTAGTCGCAAGAAGAAGTGGCGCGAGGTGCTTGACGAGCTGCGCGAGGAGCGTGATGCCGAGTGAGCTACGACATCTACCTCAACGACCACATTGACAACACGCCGATAGAGCTTAATGAGTCGCACTTCATGCGCGGCGGCACCTATGCAGTCGGCGGTACCACGGAATGCTGGCTCAACGTCACCTACAACTACGGCAAGTTCTATCGACGCGATGACGTGCTGGGCGAGAATGGCATCCGCACAATCTATGGCATGTCCGGCGCAGAGTCCATCCCCGTACTTGAGAAGGCCATTGCCGCCCTTGGTGACGAGACGAGCGATGACTATTGGGATGCGACCGAGGGCAACGCAAAGCGACCGTTGATGCAGCTCCTCGCGTTTGCGAGGATGCGTCCCGATGGCGTATGGGACGGTGACTAGGGATGTTTCCGAATACCACGAAGCCAAAGCCCAAGCCAGACCCAAAGAACGTTCGTGACCTCAAGCTCGCCTACGACACCTGCGGCAAGTCAGACGGCAATATCGAGTACCGCAACATGGGTGGAAAGGAGGTTGGCGAGGTATCAGCAAGGATGCTTAGGGTCATCCCTAGCACCTATTCCGACACCGTTACCGTTGTCGTTCAGGATGATGTCATAACCGAGATTCACGAGAACGGATGGCGCTCCATTCGGAGTGGTTGCGAATGGTCTAAGGAGTACACCTTCGATGAGTTCCGAGAGTCGCCCTTCTGGGACATGACGCTAGACGAGTGGGGCAAGTACTACCGCACGCGCTGGGACACGTCCAAGATTGACGATCACGAGGTCGAGGACGGAGATGGCGACTACCTCTGGATGTACGGCCACGTGTATGAGCGTGCTGAGAGTAGCGGTTGCAACTACCTGAAAAAGACTGGCAACATCCACTCGGTCAGCGCCTACCTGCAAGTCAACGGAAACTTGGAGTTGAAGCTGGAAGGCGAGTGCTTCTGGGATGGTGACGTGCATGAGCTTGCACGCATCATCGACGAGCACGAGCAGATGCAGGAGCAGTTGGAGAAGCTCAAGGAGCACGGCATCGACCTCGATGACGGAACGCTGTCAATCAAGCTTTGGGAGTAGAGATGCAACAGAACATCATTCATGTCAAGTGCGACATGTGCGGCGCGGAGCGAGACTTTGGCGAGCACTTCAATGGAGAGAACCGCTGGCGTCACGAGGTTTTGGTCGAGACGCACACCACTGAGTCGCACATGTTTGGCTACGAGAAGCGTGAGCTTGACCTTTGCCCGAAGTGCTATGGGCGCTGCGTCGCAATCAAGGCAATCATCCACGAGAAGAAGCACGTCGAGGACAGTGGTGACGGCAACTGTTACAGCAAGCCCACCTACACCGTCACTGGCGTCGAGTACGCATGGAAGCAGGACGAAGAGTGAGCTGCGAGTTCTGTGACCTAGACGCTGCCGTTGCCCGCAATGGTGGCGAGCTTGAGGGCGGCGTTCTTGTGGGTGAGTGGGCGTTCACCAATGACGATGACCTCGTTCACCACTCGCAGGGCCGCGTCAACCTCTGGTTCGACTTCGAGGACAACGAGTGGTCGTTGCTGGTCCTGATTGACGATGACAGGGCAGGCAAGTACACGCTTCCAGCGACGGTGATGTTCCACCCGAAGGTGTGTCCGATGTGCGGAAGGAGGCTCGATGCTGAGGAGAGGAGGACTGTATGAATGAAATCATAAAGGCCGATGCTTTTATGGATGAGCTTGATTGCGCTACCAGTGAGCAAGACATACGAAAGTTGCTCTTCAAGCTTGACACCATCAAGGAGGCTCTGCGAGCTGCTGACATGTTTCATGAGAAGTCGATTATGTTTGCTAAGTATGAGGCGTATGCACTCATCAGGGCTTATGAAGTCTGCGGCAGCGCTGAGCTTATCAAGGGTAAGTACCGCAAGCTTGCGGCAGAATGGCTCGCAAGCATTGATGACAATGAGCGCATGAAGTACATCGACATGTGCTCTGATGGTCAAACCATTGACAACATTTACAGGCAAAAGATATATGTGCCAGGTCAACGTGCAGCGATGCATGATGCGATGAATGACTGCAAGGCCGCTGCGCGAGACAAGCTGCGCAAAGACGGAACCGTGTCGGTGCCTGACATAGTGCACAAGTTTGGCAAAGATTTCCCGAAGTCAATGAAGAGCGAGATAACGGACGGCGTAAGGAAGGCCGTGCAAAAGGCTGGTGGTGTTGGGATAGGGGATGGCCGAGGAACATACATCGACCCTGAGAAGGACAGTAGGTATGTCGCTGAGGCCATAGCGACGAGAATCAGCGCCGTAGCAAGAGACATTGAAAGCATTGCTGACCTGTCCGAAAAGTGCGAAAGAAAGCCCGTGTTCCATATCAAAGGAGATGGGACGCAGATAACCTTCATTGATGTCGTATACCTCATCCTCTCTGGCACTGGGTGCGCGAAGGTCGTATTCGATACACCGTCAGCCAAGAAGAGCAGCGTTTCGATTCTTCGACAGATCGCAGGTGACGTGAAGTGAAGATTGAGAAGAGAGAGCCAAACAAGGTTGAGGAAAAAGCAGACACTCTAGAAGGTGACTGGCTGACACCAAAGACGGTCGCGCTTATGCTGGCAGGGCTGACCGTGGGTGTAACAATCTCCAAGAAGTATATCTGGGTAGATACGCCAAAGGGCTTTCAGGCATTGGTTCTGAGGTGCAAAACTGAAAAGAGGACATCGAAGGTCAATAAGGGAGAAGCATTGGCCGTGAGAGATGCGCTAATTCTGCTTGGGGGAGTGTTTGTGAACACCACGACGTTGTACCTCAAGGAGAACGACCTAATTTACAAGATAATGACAAGCGGTGGGGATGTTGCACCGTCTGGTCACGACCTACTCGCTCTAAAAGATGTGATTGGCAACCACCTTGATAGCATGGGCATGGAGCTGCGCATTAGTCATTCTCTCAATGGCATTATTGTTGCAGAGAAAGAGGAGTAAGTAATAACACATAGCAGTCGAATTACCGAGTGGCCCATAGGGGCCATTTCTATTAGAGAAGGAGAGGAACATGAAGGAGAAGTTTCTTAGTGCCGAGACTGCCGCGACCATCCGCGAGGCGCTGCTGACTGACGGCACGTTCAGCGGGACCGAGGAGTGGGCCGACCACCATGGGTTCGACCTCGACGAGTACAACCGCTACCTCGACTTCGGGGTGCAGCTCGCGGAGATGTACGAGTGGCGCAGCAGCCACGAGAGCTGCCCGCCGATGGTCGAGGCCAAGGCCATCGTCACCAAGGGCACGCTCGACAAGAAGGGCGCGAAGCTCACCGTGGAGGTGCGCGGCAAGACGCTGGCGCAGGTGGAGCCGTACATCGAGGAACCCGTGCTCATCCAGATATACCCCGAGCAGATGCCGCTGCCCATGAACGACGGCATCGGCGTCATCGACACGCAGACTGGGGAGGTCATCGATGCCTAACGTTGTCGACGAGTTCGCCGCAGCATGGGCGCTGAAGCAGCTTGTCGACAAGGCCACCAAGACGGGCGTGACTGGGAACCTGCGAGATCAGGTCAACGACTACTACCGCACGCTCTACGAGCTTGACGGCAAGCGCGGCCACGACATCATCGTGAACGGCGAGAAGGTGGGGCGCTACACGTTCGACGAGAAGAAGGGCGAGCCAGCACGCATAGAGCGCACCGTGACCGCCTACGACTACGACGCCATCCTAGCCGATGACAACGAGGACTTCGCCGAATGGCTATCCGCCTACATCAAGATGCACATCGGCGAACTTGCCGAGCGTTATGTGCGAGAGACGGGCGACACGCTCGATGGCGTCATGGTGACCGAGGACGAGGTGCCGGAGGTTCCCGCGAGCGTGGCGGCGAACGGAAAGCCGGGCGGCTTCCGCGCGGACAAGGTGGCGGAGGCGTTCGGGCCAGCCCTTGGCGAGGGCATGGGCGACCTCATCGCCGGACTTCTAGGCGAGTGAGATGGAGACGTACCACCTCAAGCCGAAGCCGGGAGAGCTTGAGGCAATCCAGAGGCGCATAGACGAGGTGCTGGTCTGGTGGGTCGAGTTTGACGAGCCAGTCGAGCGCGTCTGGTGCGAGCGACAGTACTGCCCGGTCGTTTTCAATGCGGACTACGGCATCACGTGGGCGGGCGTGGACACGCGCCACTACCCGCGCCAGGTGCCGACCGACAGGGATGGGGTCTGCTGCATCGAGTTCGGCGTCCCCATCACCCTCATGGCGCTAGAGGAGCGGTTCATGGAGGGGTGGATGCACGTCGTGCGCTCGAACGGCATCCACGGCCACTACCGCAAGGCTGGCACCGAGAGGGAGTACAGGTTCTAGCAGACAGAGAGGGAGAGGAAAGCATGGGCGTAGCGGTCCTTGTGATGGGGCCTTCAGGCTCCGGCAAGTCAACGTCCCTGCGGAACTTCAAGGCTGGCGAGATCGGCGTCCTGAACGTCGCTGGCAAGCCGCTGCCGTTCCGCACTGACATAAAGACGGCCAACAACGTCACGTACCAGACCATCTACAAGACCTTGCAGGCGAACAACCTGCGGGCATACGCAATCGATGACAGCCAGTTCCTCATGAGCTTCGAGGAGATGGACAGCCGCAAGACTGGCTACGAGAAATTCAACAGCATTGGTTTCAACTTCATCGGCCTCGTGCGCTCGATAGCCACGGCCACCGACCCTGACACCATCGTCTACTTCCTGCACCACACGGAGGTGGGCGATGACAACCGCATCAAGGCCAAGACCATCGGCAAGCTCATCGACAACCACTACACGCTTGAGGGCCTGTTCTCCATCGTGCTCCTAGCGAACGTGGACAAGAGCGAGTACCAGTTCATCACCCAGAGCGGCGGCACGTCAACGGCGAAGTCCCCGATGGGCATGCTGCCCGACGTCATGGACAACGACCTCAAGGAGGTCGATACCCTCATCCGCGAGTACTGGAACATGAAGCCGATTGTGGATAAAACAGAAGATATATCCGATAATTAAGGAGGTTTATGCAGTACGGCAGAAACGGGCCGAAGGCCATAGAGACTAAGTGGCACGGCTGTAGGTTCCGCTCGAAGCTGGAAGCGCAATGGGCGGTCGTGTTCGAGCTTATCGGACTTGAGTGGGCCTACGAGCCGACAGGCTACAAGCTCCCCAACGGGCTGTGGTACATGCCAGACTTCCTCGTGGCGGGACTCGTCGGCATCGGCGACGGGTGGACGTTCGTGGAGGTCAAGGGAAAGATGACCGAGCTGGACCGCAGGAAGGTGGACGAGTTCTCTAGGTACTACCCGATCTACGTGGTCGGTGAGGTGCCCTACCAAGACCCGTTCGGCACCCAGCACAGGAGGTTCGCCAAGGACACCGCATTCCACTCCCTCAGCCGCATCTTCGTGGAGCGGTCGAGGGGCGTGGTGGAGAGCGGTGCCATCGGCGTCGGCAATGACGGCATGCCGGAGATAGTGCCGGAGTGGCACTGGTTCGGGGACGAGCAGGCGACCAGGCTTGCGTTCCTCGCCGCGTGCTACGCGAGGTTCGACCACGGCGAGACGCCGGAACAGCAGAAGGAGTTCAGGGAGGCGCAGTGGCGCATCCAGCAGCTCAGAAGAGAAAGCAACAACGGAAGGAAGTCAAAGATGCCTCGACTCAGCGAAGCTTGGAACAGCATTCAGGAAAGCACCGGGACGTTCTCGGACATCGAGCCGGGTGGGTACACCCTCGTCATCACGAAGGTGGAGCCTGTGGAGCGCCAGCAGTACGCCCGCTTCTACTGGGACGTCGCGGAGGGCGAGCGCAAGGGCGCGTACTCCCAGAGCCAGTGGCCCCCATCGGACATCGTGAGCTGGAAGGACAGCGTGCTCGGCATCCTGAAGCACAAGATGCACGTGCTCGCGGACTCCAACCCCACCTTCCAGCCCACCGTCGCGTTCGATAACGATGACTGGCAGGCGTTCGTCGGCAAGAAGTTCGGCGCAGTCGTGCGCAAGCGCCTGTACACCGCTGGCCCGAACAGCAAGAACCCCGGCGCAGACCGCGAGGCCGTCGAGATCGCCGCATGGCTCACGCCCGAGCAGGTTGCCAACCACGACTACAGCGACGCGCTCCTGAAGCCGCGCGACCAGCGCGAGCAGCACCCGATGGGCGCAGCGCCGTCCGTGGCCCCCGTGCCGCAGGCGTTCGGCACCGCTCCGCAGGGCGTGTACGACGAGGATGTGCCGTTCTAAAGTCACGCTTTAATCTTTGGTCCGAATACCGTGGGGTCGTGGCTCAGGCTGCGGCCCCACGGCCTTTAGAGCAGTTAGGAGTTGTGGGCATGTCGAGTTGGCACAAGCTGGACGAAACGGACGCAAAGCGACTCGCAGAGATACTGTCCACCTTCACCAACAAGCGCAGCACCTACAAGAAGCACCTCATGCTTCTGCACCTCTACTCCAAGATTGACAGCAGGAGAAAACCATGCCCCTGCTTCAGCATGGGATACCGAAGCATCGCAAAAGCATGCGACGTATCAGAAAAGGTTGCAAGGCTATTCGTCGAGGAGATGGAGAGGAACGGATGGCTTGTCAGGGTTGACGCAGACAAGGCATCGAGGTATCCGAAGCGGACCTTCTGGTGGATGACAGACGAGGATGGCGACGCTTCCACTGCGCCCAAAAAAGGGCGCAGTGGAGATTCCAGTGCGCCCAAAAAAGGGCGCAGTGGAGAAGAATTTTGGGCGCACCCCGCGCCTAAAAACCCCGCTTCTGGGGCGCACAACTGCGCCCAAAATGACGGGTTTTTGGGCGCACAAGTAGAGTACAACGTACTCGTAGATAGCAGTGGCCTCGTCCACTCTGCTATCGCAGAGGACGGTCCACTGTACTCGGGCGCGACCCATGACGATGCGGAGGAACCGAAGCCGAAGCGCTCCCACAGGGAGGAGGCCCTTGCGTGGTACCGCGAGCGTGGGCTTCCCGACCCGCCAGTCGTGCCGCCTCCACCGGGCGGTGACTACTGATGCCGGAGGAGGAGGGCAAGCGCCCCGTAAAGTCGATTCCGTGGTCGTTCGTGTACGGCCTCGACCGACCGAGCGGCGAGTTCGCCCTGAACGTCTACCTCGCGGCCCCCGAGCCGCAGCCCACCTACGTCGGGAAGCTCGACCAGCTCCTCGGTGGCGGGATGACGCGCGGCGTCACCGTCGTTGGCGGGCCACCGAGCGCGGGCAAGTCGGTCATCGCGTGCCAGTGCGCGGCGATGATGGCCTATCACGGCAAGCGCGTGGTGTACGCCAGCTACGAGATGGGCTGGGACGTGGTGCAGCTCAGGTGCGCGAGCGCGTGGAGCGTCGCGGAGCCTAGCGTCCAGGCGTTCTCGTGGTCGCAGATAGTCAACGGCGCGGAGCGCAAGAGCCGCCCGCAGTACGACGGGCTAAGCCGCGACGAGCTTTCCCGCTACCTCGTCGGGAGCGGGATGGACCCCATCACCCGCACGCTCACCAAGTGGAACGACGGCCCCGGGCGCAACCTCGCGGTGCTCACCAGCGGCAACGATGTGCACGAGCTGTGCGAGTTCATGAGCAACCTAGAGGGCGACGAGAAACCCGTCCTAATCGTCGACTACCTGCAAATCATGCCGAGTGGGGCGACGGTCGAGCAGAGCGAGTACCAGCGCGTCACGGAGGTCATCAACGCCTTGCAGAGCTACGCCTACAGCGAGCACGGCGGCAACGTGCTCGCCATCAGCTCCACGCGCAACCTCAACACGCAGGACTACAAGGACGGCCCGAACCTCGGGTGGTTCCGTGGAAGCGGCTACGTTGGCTTCGCCGCCGAGCAGGCGGTGATGCTGACGCACGACAGGGTGAAGGGGGAGGACGGCCAGATGGTGCCGAGCCGCAGCGCGGACGGCGCGACGGAGGGCAAGATGACCGTCATCAAGAACAAGAGCGGCCAGTCGAACGTGTCGATGCCGACGCTGCTCTACGGATGGAACAACTGGATTGGATAGGAGGTGGCCGATGAGGGTCACGAAAACGACCTGCGACCGATGCGGCGAGTCCGCCACCGAGTGGGTGCGCGTCATGCGCCACCAGATTGCGGGCGACGGCATGCGCCGCGACGCCCACGACCTCGTGGAGCTTGACCTGTGCCCCGCGTGCGCGAAGGAGCTTGGCCTTTGGATGGCGGTGAGGGCAGATGGCACAGACTAGGTGGTCGCGCGAGGACGAGCGCGTGCTTGCCGCACACTACGAGCGCGTCGGTGCCGATTGGGACGGCTGGGCGGCGCTGCTGCCCGGTCGCGGGCCAGCGGGCATCAGGAGCAAGGCCGAGCGGATGGGGCTGCGCTTCGAGATCGCCACGGCCTACTCCCGCCCTGCGGTGCTCGACGAGGGCGAGGTCATGCGGATGCTGCGTGTCGGGTTCGAGCCGAGCCGCATAGACCGCGTGCTGGGGCTTGAGAGCGGCACGGCGCACGACCTCATCGTCGAGGAGTGGGCGGCGGACAAGCGGGCCTTCGGCACGCACGTCTAGGCAGGAACAAGCCAGAAGCCCTCAGAGGCTTTGCGGGCGCAAGGTGGACTAGTTGCCCACATGCGTCGCTTGCGGGCCGAATAGGGCCACTCTCGCTTGGCAGAATCGATTCTGGAAGGACAGGCACATGAACGAATCGGAGAGCGGCGGCGTCATCCTCGCCGATGACTGGAAGCTCGTCCCCGTCGACGGGCGCAACTGGGAGCTGTGCCACCGCCACGTCACTCAGGCGCGTGGGCGGCATCAGGGCGGCACCGAGCCGACGTGGCACCGCTGCGGCAGGTTCTACAGCTACAGCACCGTGGGCAGTGCGTTCGTCTACGTGGCCGACGAGCTGCTGAAGGCCAAGGCCAAGGGCGAGGCCGTCGGTCTGGTCGACGCCCTGCGCGAGTACGAGCGCATCATGCGCGAGTTCGCGGGCATCGAGACACAGCATTTGGAGAACTCATAAACGGGAGCCGTTTATGCAGAAGGTGAGATACGTGCCGAACGGCACTGAGACATGGGAGGGGGTGGACCCGTTGCCGAGAAGGAGGAAGCTCGACCGCGAGCAGGAGCTAGAGCTTTTCAACATGGTGCGCAAGGGCTTCGGCAACAAGGACATCGCCAAGAAGTTCGGAATCGCGCCGGACACCGTGGGCGTCTACTACCGCCGCACGCTTAGGGAGCGCGGCAGGGAGCAGGAGCGCAAGGAGTCCAGGTTCCGCGTTGTGGCGCAGCGCAAGGTCGGGCAGGAGCTTACGTTCAGCGTCGATGATGGCTACGTTGGCCGCGCGACGGTTGGTGGCGTCGAGGAGACGCGGGCCTTCCACGCGAAGGATGACACCGACGCCATCGGCAAGTTCGACAAGTGGCTCGCCGACATGGAGGCCGAGCAGCAGTTCATGGACATGGTGGAGCGCAAGCCCGTTCTTGACAGCGGCGAAAGCGATGAAGGCCAAGCCGTATGCGGAGCGCCGCTTGACCCCATCGAGGAGATACGGCCCGCAGCCGAGGTGGCGATTCCGAGTGACGAGCGCATACGAGAGGCCATCCACGAGGCACGGCATGAGTTCGACGCCAACACGACCAAGCACATGGATGCGACTGGCGTTCCGCTTGCCGACACAAGCGAACCAGCGTACCTCATCTGGGCGAAGCAGCCTGAGCCGCGCTGCTACGGGCTGTACCTCACGATGGAGGACGCGCTTGCGGAGGTTGACAAGCTCAACGACGTTGCGCGGTTCCTTGGCAACAGCGGGGCATTCGAGGTTGAGGAGGTCACATGGAAGGTCTAGCGAAGTTCCCCGACAGGTTCGAGCGGTGCGTGATCGCGGCCATCGCCGTCCTTCTGGCCGCTGCGGTCATGACGGCGTGCAGCGCCGATACTGGCACCGACAGCCACGTGCCCAAGCGCTTCGAGTATAGCGACGATGCGTGCAGCGCAAGTGTGATTGTAGACACCGAGACGGGCGTGCAGTACCTCTGCGTGCGCGTCTGCTACGGAGTGAGCGTGACGCCGCTGCTGGACCAGTGGGGATTCCCGCTGCTCGCCGAGGGCTACCAGCGTGGCGCACGGGTTGGGCAGAGTCAGGACGTGGACAGCAAGGAGCTGGTGGACGATGACCCAAGCTAGGGCAGACGCGATTCCGCGCTACGAGCAGCCTATGGACGAGCCTGAGCGCACTCCCTACGAGTGGATGGACCTGTGCGCCCACTGCCATGCGTGCGCACGGCTGTTCGAGACGTTCATCGACAGCCGCGAGCACTTCGGGCGGTCGGATGACATGGCACGCATCCTCAAGTGCGACGAGTGCGACGAGTGGACGGAGGCATAGGCATGGACGATTTCAAGAAGAGCGAAGTTGGCACGTTCGAGGAGGAGCTGCAAGCGCTCATCGACTACGGCCACGACTGCTGCGCACGCATCGATGACAAGATTCACGAGTGCTGCGAGCGCATCAAGAAGGCGCACGACACGGATGTTGGCGGCTATCAGATTGCGCTTGGCTGGAAGCAGGAGCAGGACCAGTTTGCAACCACCTACGACGTGCTTGGCAACGAGCGCCACAAGGCCGTGTGCGAGCTGAAAAAGCTCAGGTTCATCGACGAGGGCACCGACTTTAGCGACATGGTGCCGCCAGAGATTCGCGTCGGCGACCTGTGCCTCCTCATCGGCGCGTTCAGCAAGTTGCAGGATGACTGGCCGAGCACGCTTGCCACGGCACGCGACACACTCATCTACCTTCTTGGAGGGGACAGCGATGGAATGGACGTCGCAGGACGTAGCGTATGCAATTGCGCTAGTGCTGATGCTCCTGCCACTGGACGTGTTGATGGTAGTGGTGACCGTGCAGATAATCAGGGGCAAGTTCTGACGCCCATCACGCAAGAGCTGCGTGACTCTGCGGAGCGCTACTGCAACTTCAAGGACGAGAATATCGTGAAGTTCACCGAGGGCGAGTTCGACCGACTCTGCGACGCAATTGATGCCGTCCACGCGAACCTAGAGCGCGAGAATGCAGAGCTGCGCAAGCGCACCATGTATCCCGCCGAGTCCGAGCGCATCAACATGCTTGAACGCGAGGTGAAGCGTCTCGCCGCCGAGTGCAAGACGCAGCGCAACAACTTCGACCAGGCTACCTCCGCACGCGAGCACTGGAAGAGCCTCTACGAGCAGGCGCTTGAGCACATCCACGACCTTGAGCGTGACTATGAGGTTGCGTGCCACGTCAATGAAAAGCAGGAGCGCGAGTACCTAGAGTGGTACAACAAGGCATGTCGCATGCAGAAGGAGATCGATGACCTCAAGGAGCATCACGAGTGGGCACCAGAGAGCCACTACATGATGCTCCCAAAGGACAGCGACGGCGTGCCCGTCTGCATCGGCGACGTGATGGAGTGGCCGGACACCACGACGGCAGAGGTCGTTGGCGTGGGCGACGGCACGTTCTTCTACGTCGAGGTTGGCGAGAATGTGGTCGAGTGGGCACGCACGTGCGACAAGATACACCACCAGCCAGAGAGCGTCGAGGACACGCTGCGGGAGTTCGTGAACGAGTTCAACCGCGATGATACGGAGCTATGCGACGAGGAGATCATCGAGTACTTCGCCGCAAAGCTTCGTCTGGCAGATGATGCCGAATGACCGCAACCGACGAGCTACGCCGCATGCTGGACGAGCTGCGCAAGCTGGCGTGCGACATAAACGAACAGGAAATCAGGTCACACAGCGTCATTACGCTGAATCAGGGGCAATACAACAGGCAGTATAGGCTGGACGTTAACCACGACTGGCTCAATGCGTGGCATGCCGAGTTCGAGCGCATCTTGCAAGCCATAGCCGCCACACTAGGGCACGGGGAGTGCCGCAACGTATCGAAGGTGATGGACGAGCACGGCCAAGCGCGTTATGTCTGCTCGGAATGCGGCGCATGGATTGACTCGCGCATGCTGTGGACCCCCGAGTATCGCAACGGCGAAAGCCCGTGGGTCAGCGATTGCAAGCTCAACTACTGCCCCAACTGCGGGCGCCGCATCGTAGGACCTACGACAAATGACGCAGATACGGAGGTGACCGATGGCTGAGAGAATCATCGACCTTCCCACCGAGAAGATGGCAACAGACCTTCGCTTTTGGCTGCGCGAGCGCATCGTGCGGTGCAGGGATTGCGACTTCTCTCAAAAGGACGGAACGTGCTGCATACTCTTCGCTGGCTGGGAGCCGGTAGAAGGCGGAGACGAATACGAGCTGGTGAGCGCTGATGTGGAGCCTGACGGCTTCTGTAAGTGGGGAGAGTGCAAGGAGGTGGACGCATGAGCATCACCGACGAGCTGAGGGAGTGGTGGGTACGCAAGTTCCCTGTCATGGACAAGGAGCTGCACGAGAACTTCGCCGCCATCGCCGACAGCATAGACGCGGAGCACGAGAAGGCTTGCGATGACGCATGGAACAACGGCTATGAAGCCGACTATCTGGGCATAGAGAAATGGCTGACCGAGCATCCGCAAGCGATGGAACATCATGGCTGGGTGCGCCTGCCCAAGGACGCGGACGGTGAGTACATCCACGTGGGTGACGTGATGGAGCGCGGGAAGGCACGTGGCCGTGTGATTGCACTCATGCTCTCGAACTACCCGAAGAAATGGGGCGGAGGGCTTCATTGGGGAGTGCAGCTTGAAGGAGAGCAGGCACCGACGGCTCTTGACCTCACGTTCCATCACTACCACGAGCCGACCGTCGAGGACGTGCTGCGCGATGTGGTGACGCTCTGCCACAACACTTGGAAAGAAGGGTCAGCCTTCGAGTTCTATGACGTTGACGATGTGATGAAGAGCAGCAACATCGCCGAGTACGCCGCCAAGCTCCGTCTGGTAGAGAGCGAGGACGCATGAGCATGCTATCGGCGCAGTGCGACGAACTGCGGGAGCGTGCGGCCACACTCAGGCAGGGCAGGTGGTCTGATGGCGCGGACGATGCAAGGCTGATGGAGGACGCAGCCGAAACCATCCTCTCGCTGCGCGACAGGGCGCAAGACCTGCAAGCCGAGAACGCAAAGCTGCGGGAAGAGCGCGACAAGATGGACGTGTGGCATTCGAAGGAGCTGTCCGCCACCATGGCCGAGAACGCCAAGTTGCGGGGGCTTGCAGAGAGAGCGTGGAATACCGCAGAGCGGCTATGCCAAGCGTTCGATGGCCCGTGCAGGGACGATGGCGTGACAGCCTACGAGCCGTGCCCAATGGGCGAACGCGACGAGGAATGCGTATACGGTCAATTGCAGAGAGAGCTTCGAGAGTGCGGGGTGGAGGTAGACGCATGACCTATGCAGAGCTTTCGGAAGCACAGGCAAGGCGCTCTAGGCAGTTCGCGGAAGCGCAAACCGATGCCATGAGCGTGTACTGCGATGCAGAGCGCGACCTGAAAGACTTACAGGCCGAGAACGACCGTCTGCGGGAGCTGGTGAAGGCGGCGTATCGCTGCATACGCGCAAATGTTAGCTGCGAGGAATGCCGCCTAGTGTGCTCCGGCTGCACGTTGCAGACGGCCATGCGCGAGCTGGGGGTGGAGGTATGAGCTTGAGCGCATATAAGACAAAGGTGGTTATCAATCTGCAAGGCACGCGGCTCACCTACTTTTCGCCAGAGAGCAGTGAGGTGAACATCCAGCGTTTGACGGCTGATCATCCAGTGTTTCTTCAGACATGTGACGGCCACTGCGTAATCGTCAATCCAAACCAGATACCAGCAATTGAGGTGTATGCCATATGAGCCGTACAGACATACCTCCCGCAATCCTTGCATGGAGCCTACGCAGCATGGCGGGGGACGGCAGCATCGAGTGGGTCACGCAGCCGATTCGGGCGAGCGAGCTGCTGGACGTGGCCGACCTGCTGGACGAGAACGCCAAGCTGCGGGAGCTGGTGCGGGACATGTACTCCTGCATCAGCCACGCGAACGAGCAGGATTGGTTTTACTTTGAGCGCGATAAGTTCGGATGTGGCATGAGTTGCACAGTGAACGGAGAAGCCTGTGGATTGTGCGCGTTGGACGACCGCATGCGCGAGCTTGGAATCGAGACGGGCGATGGAGTTTCATGAGCGCATTGGGAGGTAGTGGAATGGCAGACATGGTGAACCATCCGCCGCACTACACGCAGGGGCGAGTCGAGGTCATAGAGGTGATAGATGACCTGTGCGGCGAGTCGTTTGGCGGCTACCTGCTGGGCAACGTTGCCAAGTACATCCTGCGCCACCAGCACAAGGGCGGCACCGAGGACTTGCGCAAGGCGGCGTGGTACCTTGACAGGCTCATAGCGTGGCGCGAGTGCAGGGAGGGGGCTGGTACCGATGGTGACGCTTGATGAGCTGTTGGAAAGGCTTGACGCGCCGGACGAGCGCGAGGTGTGCGACGCGTGCTTCCTTGAGTGCCGCGCACGCAATAGCACCAGCAAGTTCCCGTGCAGCGAGGAGCTGAGGAAGTGGGCGCGTGAGCACCGCGACGTGCCCGGTGCGATCGAGGAATGGGAGGCAAGGTGACGCCAACGGAGCAGGCGCGGCGCAGCGACTCGCTCTTTTACGGGCAAGTCTCGCGCCGCGAGCTATGTGACATGATCGCCCACCGCGAGAGCGACCTAGAGGAGGAGCGGCGTGCGAACGGGTACCTAGAGAAGATGGCAGCGAGAGTCGTTTATAACAGCGACGATGGAAAGCTGCCGCGAATCTGCCCGAAGCTTCTGGCAACGCGCACCGACAACGGGTGCCTTCACTGCGCGTTCTCGCTCAAGGCTGGGGAACTATGGGCGTGCATCTACAGGGAGGGGGATGAAGATGCGATACAAGGCTGACAAGGACAGGCTGGACAACATGCTCCGGCTCATTCGGCGCTACAAGCGCACTCACGACATGGACATCTACAGGCTCATCCTCAAGGAGGAGGACGATGTGCTCCTGAACCTGCCGCAGCACAGCGTGCTCGCTGGTCACCTGCGGGACATCTGCGTGAGCATGTTCCACTTCGGACAGCCAAGCAACGCCAAGGTGTACGAGGTGCTGAACCTCTGCGGCATCGAGGTCGTGGGGCGTGAGCCTATCGAGTCCGACGAGGGGGTGCCGTTCTGATGCCAAACGAAGATTCCCTGCGGTACAAGTACACACCGTTGCCAGACGAGCCGCGATTCAAGAAGAAGCGCAAGAAGGTCCACGTCAAGAGCGACCACAAGCATGTGTACAAGGATGTGGCAATTAGCATCACGGGATACAAGCGCCCATTTATCTACATCGGTCAGCGGTGCTCGACATGCGGCAGGCTTTTCAACTGCGAGCACACGAACCTCACCGAGCCTCCTGTGGGCATGTCGCTATATGAGCTTGCTGACTTTTCGGCTCTTTTGAATACAAAGGTGCTCTCCGATGAAATGAAGGTGGGCTGATGGGTAACGACGAGCTATACCACAAGCTGTCAAGCGAGCTTTACTTCAACCGCGCCGTCATGTCGTTCATGGCGGCGATGCTTCTCTTTAGCACCATCGGCAAGAGGGACGTGGTTGCCTACTTTGGGTTGTACGCGTTGGTCTGCCTAATAAAGTCGGCATTGGAGTACGTGAGGAGTGACGGCTGATGGAGCTGAGGGTAATCGACAGGGTAAAGAACTGCCCGCCATGTCCGCACCTAGAACTGCGCTTCGACTACGAGACGGGCATCGGCAGCGGGCACTCGTGGGAGAGCCAGACGTGGGTTGCCCGCTGCATCCACGAGGGCGCGTGCGGCATTCGTCGCTGTGGAAAGGATGTGTGGGATGGCAATGACTCATGACGAGGCGCAATGGCTGGTCGATGCGCTCATCAGCGTCACGACGCTCTGCGTGCGCTGCGAGGAAAAGGGACTCAAGGAGCTGCAAGCGGACGCGGACGAGGTGTACGACCACATCCGCGACTACGTTATCAGCGCACTAGAGGACAAGCCGATGATGATCTACAGGAGCGGCGCGTTCGTCTCTGACAGCGACGAATGGGGCCGCGTGAGGACGGTGTCGTGTGCGGGAGGCGATGCGTGATGGGCAAGGTGGCCCAGATCAGGACCAGCGACGTGCGATGTGGTGGCTACACGACGGTGGACCGCAAGGTTGTCGAGCGCATGCTGAGGGACGGTTGCCCAACGTCCATCGTAGCGGCCAACTACGGGCTGAGTCCGCGCGACGTGCGCAGGATTGCAAGGAGAATCGGGGTCGATGCGCGTGGCTAACGTCTTGGAGCGCATGGACTGGTTCTCCGAGTCGGAGCCGATGATGTGCGTCTGGTGCAAGTGGTGTGGTGTCGTTCTGCGTGGTGACGTGTGGGGCTACGTCTGCATCAGGAGCATCGAGGACATAACCAAGCGCGTCAAGAACGCCATCAAACCGTTTCCCGTGAACACGGATGGCAAGCGCTCGCGTGTCCAGTGCGTCAATGCGGACGAGATGCACCCCGAGTGCTTTGTGCCAACCAAGAGTGATGACGAGAGGATTGAGACGGTGCGCATGTTGGGGCTGATGCCGAATGACTGAGTTCGCGGCAGGCGTGTGGCTGGGGTGCGGCGTGACGCTGGTGACGCTCGTGCTGTTCGTAATCGTGTTCGGGGAGCGTGACGAGTGATGGGCGATGAGAGCCTTCTGGGGCTGTTCTTGCAATCGGTGTGCATCATGGCGCTGGCGTCGGCGACGTGCCTTGTGACGGTGACGGCGCTCTGGTGGCTGATGGGAATGGTAGGTGCGTGATGGAAGATCACAAGAGTCTTGTTGCGACTGGCGGGTTCATGTACAGGGCAACCGACGATGGGGAGTGGCAGAACCTTGGCTACGTCGATGAGGGCGGCATCGCGTTCGTCTCTGACAGCGACGAGGAGGAGCTGGACAGGTGGCACGAAGCGCTCTTAAAGCTCCATGAGCCAGTGTCGTTCACGCTCAGGACGGAATGGTATTCGCTGAACGGGCTGTACAATCTGGCAACTGGCCGATGCAGGTACACCGTGCCGATGCTGCGGCGCGGCAGGAAGGGACACAGGAAGTGACTCCTAGAGGGAAGCTGCGCGTGACGCTGCTTGCGCTCAGAGGCAAGAGGCCCCACGTCATGAGCCGCACGCACCGCGAGTCGGTGTGGGAGTTCGAGGAGTACGTCGATTGGCTCAAGTCCACCAAGACGCTCAACGGCACGTGGACGGCGCATGGTGGCAGCATGCCCATCGTCAGGTTCGACGGCGGCGGCACCGTGAGGTTCGTGTCAAGCTCGCACCAACTGGACTGCTGCGAGCCAGACCAAGTGCTCATGGACGAGCTGGACGAGATTCTGAGATAGCAGAGCTGGCACCCGTGGCAAGAGCTGCGGGTGCCTTCCTATTACAGCGACGAAAGGGGGAAGCGATGCACAGGTTTGTCTGTGACGTGTGCGGAATGGAGCTAGAGCACCACGGCGAACGCTACATCGTGCGCATCGAACAGGTGCCAAGCTCCTACAGCAGCAGGGTCAGGACGTGGGACTTGTGCCGCGAGTGCTCCGACAGGCTGAGGGAGCAAATGGACGAGAGGGGGAGGCAATGCACTACGACATCATAAGCAGTAGCTTCTGTGGCCCCGGTTGCCTGAACGACCAGCTTACGGTCAACGAGCTGGTGACGCTCATTGCACGCGAGACAACGCTGACGGCAGACAAGATCGAGGGGCGTCTGCTTGCGGCAATTAACGACATGACCGAGAACTACGAGCCAAAGGAGTGCAAGTGAAGCAGGTAACGGCAACCGACGCGCTGCGCGACCTCAGCAAGTTCTTGCGAGAGGTGTACTGCTGGTGCGACGTGAATGGCAACTACTGCACCGAAACCGTGAGCGTGTCGCGCGACACCATCAAGCATGTGCGCCGATGCGTTGACGCGGTGCAGGACAACATGCGCAATGGCACGCCGATCTACGTCATGGACGGCTGCGATGGCGTGTACGAGCAGCTTGTGCAGGGTGTCAAGGAAAACATTCAGGAGTTGAGGAGGAAGGCGGAAGCGAATGGACGGAAGTAGCATCACCATGCTCACGACGGTTGACACGGACATTCATGTCGTAAGCGGGGACACCGACCTCGTGCGCATGAAAGTGGAGCGCAACACGTGGCTCGTCACCGTCGATGGGCGTTACGTCAAGAGCGACAAGGTTGTGAGTGTGTGGACCCCCACCGACGATGACCTAGAGGGGTTCAAGGAGCTGTTCGATGAGTAGCGACGGAATTAGGGTCGAGCTGCTGCGGCACCCGACAGAGGATGATTGGAAGCGCTGCAAGCTGCTGGCACTCAACACCATAGGCAAGCGGTATGCGGGCAGCGAGGTGACCGACGAGTGGAAGCGCAGGATGCTTCGGTGCGAGCACTCGCCCATCCGCACGCTGATGTTCACCATTCGCATGGAGGTTCCCTACTGGGTGAGTGTGCATTTCTGCCGCCACAAGTTCGGCGTCGAGCACTACGTCTCGTCGCAGCGCAACGACCGACAAGACAAGTACGACCGCAACGAGGCCCCGCAAGGGGCCTTTGTCACGCACGTCATGGACATCAACGCGCAGGAACTCATGCAGATGGCACGAATGCGGCTCTGCGGTCAGGCGTCTGTCGAGACGCGCATGGTCATGACCAAGATACGCGATGCCGTCGTTCAGGCGAACCCCGAGTTCGCAGACCTCATGCAGCCCAAGTGCGTCATCCACGGCGGTTGCAACGAGTTCGTGCCGTGCGGGCTGCACGAGCGCATCACGGGTGTTGGAAAGGAGTAGCCAACATGGGCAAGCTGAAGGAGAAGTTCGAGGAGTACGTCGAGGGCGTCGTTTGGCGCTGCATCAACATCATTCAGCCAGCGCGGGCCGAGCCGCCATCGCCGTGGCTCCCCACCGTGAGCGTCACCCTTGACGAAGGCGCAAAGCTTCCCGTCCGTGCGCACGCGACGGATGCGGGCGCTGACCTTTGCTGCATGGAGGGCTTCACTGTGCCAGCGCACAGCTCCGTGGACATCGACACAGGCGTGCACGTGCAGCTCCCTCGCGGCACGGTCGGCATGGTCAAGAGCAAGTCCGGCCTCAACATCAAGGCGTGCATCAACGTCGAGGGTGTCATCGACGAGGGCTACACTGGCTCAATCCGCCTTCGCGTCTACAACCACGGCGACTACCCAAAGGAGTTCAAGGCCGGTGACAAGGTGACGCAGCTCGTCGTTATGCCAGTGGCCTACCCCACCTACGTCGAGGTCGATGAGATTTCGGGCGGCGAGCGCGGAGACAGCGGGCTTGGCAGTACGGGAAAATAATGTCGAAGGCGAAGCACGGCAGCAGGTGGCACGAGGACAAGCGCTACCTTCCCGCAAAGACCGAGCGACGTCTGGCAAAAATGAAGAAAGTAAACCGCAAGCGCAAGCGCGAGCGCGAGCGGCGTGACAAGAGGGTCACGGAATGCTACGCTAACGAAGGTCACTCCGCGTGCGGCAGGAAGTCGCGCTTCAAGAACCGCCAATCAGCCCTCAAATACATCGAAAGGCACTACTCCAAGAGTCCCCTTTATGTCTACAAATGCCCGTACTGCGGTGGCTGGCACCTCACCAGCCACCCGAGGGCGCGTAGGGATGGGGGAGAGTTGACGGTACGCGAGGTTCTTGACGCGGCGCGCGACGCAGCGCTGCAAATACGGCACATCGAGGAGGACTTGGAGCTGAAGAAGCAGGCCATCGGCCCGCAGGGCTACAACGTTGGCCCGCACTCCAAGCACGGCATCCTTGACCCCATGCGCAAGGTGGACGAGATGCTTGACGCCCAGCATGAGCTTGTGGACGTCGCTGAGCTTCAGGAGCCGCTTGACGAGGCGTGGGACGTCGTTCACGGGATGGCGAAGATAGCCGATGACCTCACCGTGGAGATGGTCACGCGCTACTACCTACAGGCGGAGTCGTGGAACTCCATCGCACGCGACCTCTCGGAGGTCCGCCACGTCGAATCGCTCAGCGGTATGCGCCGTGGCGAGCAGGTGGCGCTCCTGTCTAGGACGATGGACGCATCCATAGAGCAGTGGGAGCACATCGGCATCGCGCACCTCAAGGAGATGGGACGATGAGCGCCGAGATCGATCTGCTGTGGCGCGAGTTCTTCGGGGCGCTCCCGACGAGCCGCGTTGACGCATTCATCAGCGACGAGGACGGCATGACCGACGCATTGCTCCAAGTCAACGAGGGCGTCGTTGCCGAGTACCACGTGTTCGTGGAGTCTGGCGGCACCGTCGTGCCGCCTTACCCGCGCATAGGCAAGGGAGGAACCATCAAATGGACGTAGTGGAGCAGTCGAAGAGGCTCTTCAGGGATAGGCTAGAGGAGCGCAGCCCCGAACTCATCGCGGAGGTCGAGACGTGGGATGACTACCATCAGGACTTCTTCTGGGCATACGTCTACAAGCGGTTCCAGCAGATTTTTGACGCGCGGATGCTAGAGGAGATTCTGCACGGCGACAGAGGCGTGCGTCCCGTGGGGCTTTCCAAGCAGCCGGAGCCGTCCGCGACGCCGTTCCGTGACGCTGAGGGCGAGATTCATCCCGGCGCATGGTTCACCAAGGGCAACAAGTGGTTCAGGTAGGGAGATTTGGCAATGGACTTCAAGTTTCTGGTCGCAACAAAGGACATCAAGGGGCTTCCCGGCCTTGAGAAGGGCACTGCGGTCGTGCGCGTGAGCATCGAGGCCATGCCAGGGGGCTACGAGTACGACGTCTGGCACCGTCTGGATGATGGGACGATCGCAAAGACGCGCATCGAGCACCGAGACGAGCTTGAGCTGCACAAGGTGACCGCAGACACGCCAAAGGAGGTGCGCGAGCTGGTCGCGGAGGTCGTTTCACACTACTAGAGGGCAAAATTTGGGCCTGAGAGCATGGAGTCTGCCCGCGACTCGCGGAGCTCCATGCTCTTAGGGCCAAAGAATCGTCCCAGAATGCCAAGAACGGCCCCCAACTGCCCAAAAATGGGTGGTTGGGGGCCTTTTTTCGTGCCCAGAGGGCCAAAAATGGCCTCATGGGCGTGGTTTTGGGTCATCCGTAAGCCCGATGAGCCAGTCAGAGGACACCTTCAGCGCAAGGCAGATGTACTTGATGGCATTGGCGTTCGGAATGTGGCTTCCGTGCTCGTATCCGCTGATTGCTTGCTTGCTGAGGCCAACAATGTCGCCCAACTGCGTCTGAGTCCACCCCAACTTGCGTCGAGCGGCCCTGATTCGCTTCCCAACCGTCATTTCTGCCCACCTAGTCCAAGAACTCGTACATGGCGTCGCCGATCTGCTCGTCGGTGTAGCCGTACCTGTCCCGCGCACGCTCCCACGACCGCTGAAGCTGCTCCTGGTCACCCTCAAGGCCGCTCTCGCACGCCCTCTCGTACATCATGGCGAGCGCACGGCCAATCTTTGGCAGAAGCTCGTCCTGCTCCTTCGGGACCATCAGCTCGTAGCGGTTCAGGTCGGCCATCGGCGGCAGCTCCGTCCACTCGATGTACCCGAACGCGCTGCGCCTGATTTCCGGCACGTACTGCATGGTGTCCCAGTTGACAATCTCAGCAACCTTGTCGTGGTGCTCGCTCGGCCACGTGAACGGGCCAATCGGGCGGTGAAGTGCGTAGCTGCGCATGACTAGCGACCCCCTTCCTCTATCTTGAGCGGGCAATGCTTGTTCCTGCCCCTCATGGCGGCTACGGTGTACTCCATGCCGCCCCTCTTCGTTATCCCGTGCAGCGCCTCGGCGCAAATGTCCACGAACGGGCACTTGGCACACGTCGTGGGGACTTCCCTGATGCTCTTAGTGAACGTGACTGACGCAATCATGCCTGATACCTCCAAAACTCGTTGCAGATGCTAGATTCTCTCGCCGTTGGCGTCATAGAAGCCGGGGTTGTCGATGCTCTTGTAGTCGCAGGAGTGTACAAGGGCGATGAACGGCTTCCAGACGCCCTTCCTAGCCGCCCATGCCCTGTCCCAGCACACGTGGTAGTCGAGGGTTGGGTCGAACACGCCAAAGAGCGATGCGTCGGCCAGCGTGAAGCCGCTGACGCGGTGTGCGCCGTCGAGTACCGTCATGACCTTCGCACGGTCGTACCCGTCGCATCCGCAGGCTTCGAAAATCGCCCTCACGACGTCATCCACGGCGTCGGAGCACCCGTGGACCCGGTGAAGCCACTCTAAGCAGCCCTCAAGCGCCCTCTGGTTGGGTTCTGTGTGCCCAAACAGGTCCAAAACGAGCTGTCCGTCCATTTTCTGCCTCCAAATTCGCTAGTTGAGCCTCACGTACACGATCTCCGTGCTCGGGTCGCCCTTGCAGGGCATGTGGGCCACGTTCTCGTCCCCGTACTCGTGCTGAAGCCACGAAATGCGCCTCATGACGTCCATCTTCGTGCGGTAGACCCTCGTTCCAGAGTAGAGGGGCCGTTTCCAGCCCCTCATCGACGAAATCTTGTGCTCTAGCGTGTGATAGGACACGTTTCCTCCCTCAATATGAAACGAGGGCCTGTGTAGCCCTCGTTCAATCGCTTCTCGTACACTTTTGCCTCGTCCTTGGTGACGTACACGTACTTGACGTGCTGGTAGCGCCTGTCGCGCCACTCGAACAGCTCGAATCTCATGCCGAAGCCCTCGTCTCCCTGATTTTCGCCCTCAGAGCCACCAAGTCATCGTGAACGCGCTCCTCGGACAGCCCGAACATGTCGCAGAGTATCCATTCTGCGGTGCAGGACTTGCTTGCCATCACCCGAAGCTCCTTGCTCATGAACTCACGCCAGTCGTGGCTGCGGCTACCCTTAACCGCGTCGTAGTGCTCCCTCTCGTCGTAGTAGTCCGTCCAGAACTCGTATGCGGCCTCAAGCGCGTCCTCGTAGGTCACCGTGAGCTTCTTCTTTGCCTCTGCCATGTCAACTACCTCCCAAATGCCAGCTTGTGCAGCTTGTTGTCGATTTCCTTCAGCGTGTCGCTGTCATAGTCCTCAATGTCGTGGAAAAGGTCGGCACCATGCTCGAAAGGCGTCCTGACGGGCCTTCCCCACTGGTCGCACCACTTGAAAGCCTCCTCCCACGGGTCGAAGCACTCATACACCTCGTCGAACGCCTGGTACCACGCCTTCGGGTCGCTCACCTGCTCCCTGATGACCTCGATGGTGTGCAGCATGTCGCCGCCAGCGTTGGTGTGCCCCTCAAGCTCGAAGCGGTACATCCCGCACCATGTGTCCAGTGCGTCGACCCTCATGCCGTTGTCCTCGAACACGGCGATCACCTCGTCCGGCACATGTGCCACGGGGAACGCCGCCTTGCCGTTGTGGTCGAGGAAAGTGAAGTCTGCCATGTCATTTCCCTTTCGCTTGTCTCTATGCATCGCGGACGGCGCAGTATGCGTTCCATCCGTCTCTCACACCCTCAAGAACGTCCCTCCAACGGCTCCCGCTGAAGGTGGTGACGTCATTGCCCGTGCTCACGTCTCGTATCACAAGGTGGTGCTTTCCGAGCGTGTATGTTCGTGTCACGTACTGGTGCCCGGTCTTGCGCCACAGCTCGTTGACGAACGCGCCAGCCCTCTCCACCGCAATCGCCTTGTAGTTCATCCTCAGTCACGCACCTCTCTATGCCGTGAGCATAAGCTGCTCGTCCTTCACCTCGTGGCCGTGGGTGACCGTGTAGGAGCCATACCAGCCGCGAATCTCTTCCATCGTGCGCTCGCCGCCACGCTTGCGGTAGCTGGTAGGCGCGATGTACCACATGCGCTTCTTGCGTGCCCAGTGGAAGCCCAGAGCCTTCAGCACCTCCTTGTAGGGCTTGGTGTTGCCGGACAGCCAGATGAACGACCCGCAAATCTCGATGCCGACACCCTCCATTGCGATGAGCACGTTGATGAGCCACGCGAAGCGCTCGGTGACCTCATCGGGCACGTCCTGCCGCTCGTCCGTGTACACGGAGCCTTCCTTGGTCTGGTGGATGTTGTAGTTGTGCGTCTTGAACCAGTCCCACTCGGCGTTGATGGCCTTCATGTCCTCCTCGGAGCCGCCACGGTCGGGATGGTGCTCCATGACCAGCTTGCGGTACTGCTTCTTGACCTCCTCGATGGGGGTGCGGAAGTCGGCCTTGAACCAAACGAATCGCATGTCCTTCTCCTCTCCTAGACCAACGGGCAATGCTCGTCGGCGTCGATGGCATACCATGTCAGCGTGTCGCTGCTGTAGGCGGTGACATATCCGCTGTCGTGCAGGTATTTGATTTCGCTCTCAATCTGGGCGCGAATCTGCTCCAACTTCTCGTATGTGAGCGTGGAGCGGCTGTCATTTGTGCAAAGCATCCGCTTCCACTGCTCTGCGGTGTCACAGGCGAGCTTGCTAAGCTCGTTGAGCTTCTGCGGGCAGCAAACTTGATGGTTGCGCATGTCTTTTCCTCTCCTTTAACGAACTAGGCACCCTCTCGGATGCCTAGTGGAATGCTCCTAGCGTCTGTGTCGGCTGTATCGGTGCCTTCTTGCGCATCTCGTCGAACATGCCGACGAACTCGGCCACCTTGCCGTGATTGTTCCATGGCCGCAGGTCGACCTTGCCACCACTGTGCTGATACCGCAGCAGCCCCCACACGACCGGGCGGCTCTGCGCCCGCCACCATTTCGTGCCATCGACGGGCTTGAGGTACCAACTCACGCTCAGAATGTGGCAGTCGTTGTAGTGGTCGACGCGGAAGCTCACGTCGTTGTCCTTCGCCCACTTCTCTAGGGCGTCGTACTGCACGAACTTTGCCATGCTTACTCCCTTCCGTAGTCAGCCAGCGGCTCGTAGTCGTTGGTGTCCGTCATCGTGCCGTAGGCTGCGTATGCGGCATCCGGCAACCTCTCGGGGCGCGTGTCGCCGCTGCGGTCGATTGGTGGGTACATCTGCTGCAAGGAGCGAATCATGCGGAGCGCGTCAAGCTCCTTAACCCTGAAGCCATCGTCGCAGTCGATGTAGGTTGGCCTACCGAAGTAGGCGTACAGCTCGTAGACGTAGGCGGCGATCTCCTCGCCGTCGATGTTGCGGCCACGAATCAAGCCGCCATGGTAGATGGCGTTGAAGTGGCTCTCAGCCATCTCGTACATGTCGTGTGCGGTCATGTTCACTCCTCCTCAAACGTTGCGATTTGGTTGAGCTTATGCAGCGTTGATGCCGCAGCCCTGGCGTACTCGTGGAAGCACGCCTTTGCGAGTAGCATACGCTCGCTGCACGTCTGGTCGTTCGTCTTGAGCCATTCAGGCGTGCCAGCAATGATGCGTGCGGCGGTGTCACGGTCGATGCTGAAGTCGTTCGATGCGTGGTAGCCGCTCCACACACCCTCGAAGCCGCCCGGTTCCATCTCACTGAGATTGAGGACGCTCACGCCGAACGTGTCGCTTTTCTCGCACATTTCGTCAAAGTCCTCGTCGTAGAAGATCACAATGCCAGTGGGCCAGTGCCAGAACGCGCCGCCGCTGAGCAGATAGTCCTTCACTTCGCTCTCTGTCATGTCTATCACTCCCTAGATTGCGTTGAACCCCTCGCTGTCACCAGCGAGGAAGGCGTCACGGTAGCGCATAGCCACACGAAACGCCTCCCAAGGCGAGCCAAAGCCGTACTCTGCCAAGGAGCCGTCCCAAGTGCCATCGGTGTCATCGTGAATCGCCCACTCGAAGCCCCAGCACTTGCCCCAATCGTCATCGCCCCAGCGAAGTCCGTCAAGAACGTCTGCTGACGGGCTGATGATGAGGTTCCAATCGTCGCTGACGTAGAGCGGGAGCGTATCGACGCAGTTGTAGTGCATGTCGAACTTGTCCCACATCTCGTCGGCTGTGATCTGGTGGAGGTCGGTGAAGCTGTTGACCTCCTTGAGATTGCTGTACTCGTGCGTCGGGTTGGGCCACTGGAAATCGCTCATGCACATGTTCATTACTTCACCTGCCATTTCAGATTGGTGTGCCTGACCTTGAAGCCGCTGCGCTCTGCCGCCTCGTCATTCACCAGCAGCACCAGCTCGTCTCCTTGGCACTCGACGGACACGACTGGGGTGGTGCCATATAGCGCCACCGTGATACCAGCGTCCCCCGTCTTGTCATCGAACGACCCTCGCCTTCCCCATGTGTTGGCGATGATGGTACCTGCTTTCGTTTTCTTCATCAGTGACATGTCGTTACTCCTAGCTCTCGTAGTCACACTCGTATGGAAGGTGGCTGCACGGGTTGTTCGGGCTGCTGAACTTGTACACCGTGCGTTCCGTAAGCTCGCACGTGGCGCACTTCCCATCGATGGTGCCGCTGTCCTTCCAGCCCTTGGCGTGCCTGCACTCCCAGCAGTGGCGGGTGTAGCCAGCACCGTCCGCGAACCTGCGTCGTGCCATTACTCCTCCTCAAGTCGAAGCGCCGCACTCTTGAGTGCGGCACCAAATTCGTAGACTTCCTCGACTGTCTTTAGGTTGATGTACAGGTCGTTCCATGTGTTGCCGTCAACCAAGAGCACGGCGTCGGGAATGTATCTGTTGAAGAACTTGCATACCTTGTCTTTCTCGTAGCATGTGACCTTCACTGGCATGTCGTACTGCCATTGGAAGAACTCTGCAAGGTGGTGTGCCTGCTCGATGGCGCGCTTCTTGTACACGGCTGCTTTCTTTTGTGGCGTCATGCCTACTCTTCCTCCTTGTCCTCGACGCGTCCCTGCTTGTAGACGTACACGTTGCCAATCCACCACGTGTAGCTAAACTCGCTGTTGCAATCGCCGCAGATGTAGTGGTTTGTGATGGTGTCGAAGTCATCGCTCTCGCCGTCCACCGAGCAGTAGATGTTCTCGCTGCCACACACCGGGCAAATCTTGTCAACGCGCTCGCTGTCTCGGATGTTGTGGCTCACGTCGTTGAGGTCGTGTCCCCACTCGAAGGTGAGGTCGAACTTAGGTTCTCCCATGATTAAGCCTCCTGAAGATTGATTGACACGGGGTTGCTGTGGTCGAAGCCAGGGGTGTCACCAAGGTGGTAGGGGCTGACGCCCGTGATGAATGAGAACTCGTCGAAGTCCGCATCCTGCGGCACCCACACCTGAGCAGGGTCATCAAGGACATCCTTGTACTTCACTTGAAGCTCGTTGATGAGTGTGCGCCACGTCATCGTTCTGTTGATTTCGTTCCAGTGCTCGGGGAAGCCCTTGTCGATTGCCTTCTGCCGGATGACTCCGTACAGCTCGTCCGAAAGCCCATCATCGTTGTCTACAAGGCGGCTGAACAGGTCGAAGTGCTGCACGAGCGAGCAAAGCCCTCCGTTGTTGCCAAGCTTGAGATACACGGCATACTCGTTGTTGTCGGTGTTGTGGAACACGAGGTAGTCATCACCTTCCTCAAAGAATTCGGTGCAACTCCACTCGTCGTAGATGTCATTCCAGTAGGGGATGGTTTCGTTCTTGTGCCAGTCGATATAGACGAATGCCATGATTAGTCCTCCTTAGTCCTTGTACTTAGGGATGAAGCGGAGCGTGAAGGTGCGAATCTTGCGCCAACGCTCGCTGAACAGGCTCTCAAGTGGCTTGTTCTCCTTATCGTTCTTGTAGATGCGGACGAAGTAGTAGGGCACGTCGGCGTTGACAAGGTAGCTTGCTTGATAGCGGATGACGTTGCCTACGTTCTCAAGTGACCACAACTCGAACTGGTCATCGTTCAGCTGCGTGATCGCCCCGGCATCAATGCCGTAGTCAAGCGCGTCACTGAACTCGCTCTCACCGAACGGCTCGCGGTTGTTGAACTCGCACCACATGTTGACGTATGCCGCAGCCTCGAAGGCGTTGAGCACAACGATGTCGGTCTTTGCGAAGGTCTTGTATGCCATGTCTACTCCTCCATTTCCTTCAGGCACTCGGCCACGAAGTCGTACATGCAGCTGTCAACGAGGTCGAGCAGCTTGTCGAACTTGCGGGAGTGCGCAAAGCACTCTCCCAGCATCACGAAGAGCCGCCCGTCAGTGGATGCGGAAACGATGCGGTCGATGGTCTGGTCAAGCTGCTCGTCCGTCATGCTGTTGTCATCGTCGATAAGCTCGGTGTTGTTGATGAGGTAGTCACGAACGTAGTCCGTGTCCACCAGCGTGTAGATGCTCTTTGCCATGTCTCTTACTCCTGTTCCTCGTTGTTTCGTCCCATGCGCTCAAGCTTGCTAACAAGTCTGCTAACGACACCCCGCATTTCCTCGACGTGGTATGACTTCGACTCAAGTTCGTCGATGCTCGTGCCTCGCAAGGCGTTGCGCAGGTTGAAAAGCGCTTGTTCTGTCGTGATTGCGTTGTCCCTGATGAAAAGCCTGTACTCGTCGGTCATTGCCTGTCCTTCCTACACGTCCATGACATTGCAGCACGCGCCAATCCACTCGGCGCACCCAACCTCTTCCCAGCTCACTTCCTCGTCGTTGGCGAAGCAGCGCTCGTAGATCACGATGTCCAGACCGTTGCGGTCGTACTTCCGCTCAAGCTTCATCGCCGCCTTCGGCGTGATGCTGCGCACGGCACTCACCGCTGCGTTGTAGCTGTCGTACTGATTCTGTGAGACGCAATCCCTCTCGTCATCCCACTCGTCGTTCACGAAGTCGTAGTCACAGGCGTAGACTTCCACCTCGTAGATGCGCTCAAACGTCATAATCATTCGTTGTCCTCTCTCTAGTTGCCGTAGTACCAGCACTCGAAGTTGTCAGGCAGGTCGTAGGAAAGCTCGTGCACGTCTCCGTGCTTCACGTCGTAGTGGCACCGTGCGCCCCAGTAGTCGAAGCTGCTGAGCTGCCAGCCGTCGAAGCGCAGGGACGGATGCAGGTACCACCAGATAGGGAACCGCTGCTTGGGGTTCGGGTCCATGTCCATGATGAGCAGGCACCGCTTCTCACCAGCCAGCCGCAGCACGTCGGCCATGAGAGCATCCTTATCGTCGTAGTAGTCGTGAACAAGCTCCATCAGCTCCCTTCCCTTGGCGTCGCTCCATGCGTGGGGGTGCTTCCTCGTAGTGTGGAACCACTTGCACTCGTACTTGGTCATGTCGTGCTCCTTACTCGTCAGTACGCAGGTAGACCTTGTGGTTGTCGCCGTCAAGGCGCTCAAGAATCTCGTCCTTCACCATGCAATCGAGCAACCAGTCGAACGTGTCGCCACGCTCGTTGATGTGGTAATACAGGTCGTTACTGAACTCGCCAGACGCCACGGCAAGTGCGGCGGCGGCGGTTTCGACGTGGCTTGTCGTGTGGTCCATGCCATCAATCAACATGCAGAGGGCGCAAAAAACGTCACTCACATCCTCATCATCCGGCTTGAAGCCCTGCGTCTCGCACGCCAGCTCCCGCATCTTCTCGGCCATCAGGTGGAAAAGCTGCTTTTCTGCGCTCATTAGTTGCTCTCCTTCTCAATCTCGTCTGCCAGCTCGATGATGCGGTTGAGCATCACCGTCTCTTCCTCGTCAGGCTCCTCGTGTTCCAGCAGCTCTTTGTACCAGCTCACGTCAATCTTGTTGCTGTACAGGTCGTTCACGATGCAGTGGAAGGCGTTAGTCTCGCTCCCGTAGGCATCCATCAGGTCGTAGTAGCCCACCATCTCGTAGTCCACGATTGCCAGTGCAAGTTCCTCGTACTTGTCCATGTCTAATCCTCTCGGAGACACTTAAACTTGCCACTCATCATGCTCACGTAAACGGCGTCGGTCTTGTTGTTGAGCTTCATCAGGTAGCCGTGGGCACACAGCGTGTCCAGCAACTCTTCGATGCATTCGTCAAGCTCGGAGGCGTAGTCGGTCATCCACTCGCTTGCGAGCGACAAGGCGGCACCAACCACGCCGTTTTTCTTGTCAACGTGACGCTCAAGTGCAAGTAGGAGCTGCGAAATGTCGTACTCGTCAAGCTCCTCGTAGGCACCATTGGTGTCGCAAATCTCGACGGCCTTCGTTGCGATGAGGTGAAAGAGCGTCTTGTTGTAGTTGGGATTGTTGTCCATTCCTTGCTCCTCTCACTTGTGGCAAAGCACTTCTTTGGGGTTGCTCGTCCAGTCGGGGGCCGTGCAGATGGCCGCAAGCACGGCGATGCACGTCTGCACCTCGTCCTCTTCGTTCAGGTTGAAGCTGTAATGCTCGAAGTCTGCAAGCAGGTCGGTCGCCCACTTGTCCCAGCCGCCCCACTCCTTGATGAACTCGACGTGCTCACGAAGGTTGTCCGGCGTCACGTCGAACACGACCTCGAACGTTCGGTCGACAACCTCGCCGCCAGACTTCCACTCGCACCACAGGACCGCCGCGCCAAGCGTCGGGCTGTACACTGCGCCGTCCTCTCGCAGCTTCCAGAAGAACTCGTTGATGTTGTTGCGGTTCTCATAGTGCCACGTAAGGCACTCATTCCTGACTTCACTGAAGGTGTGCAGGTTCGCCATGTCGGCTCCTTTCTCGCTGCCAGTGCAAAGCAAACGACCCGCTTGCCGAAGCAAGTGGGCCGCATTGCCGTGCGCTGTCAGTTGTCAAATGTGAGCTACTTCTTGAGGTTTTCCTCAAGAATCTTGTTCAGCTCTTCCTGCCCCTCTTCGGGCGTGGTCAGGCCGACCCAATAGCGGTTCTTGCCGTCAGCCGTTGGTCGCGTTGCCTCGTCGATGGCTTCAATGACACCCTCAATGTCGTAGTCCTCCTTGAACTTGCCGAACATCGCATCGAAGCCGCCATCATCGTAGTTGCCGAACACGACAACCTTCTCGGCGTAGGGCAGATGAGTATCTGTGTTGTCAGCGTAAGCGGCTTCAAGCTCGTCGGCCAAATCGTCCTTGCGGTCGAACCAGACCGGGCCGTTGTTGGTCCAGTCCATGCCGCCATCAGACCAGCCGATGAGGTAGTAGCCCTCGCCGTCCCAGCTCTCGTCGGCATCCTTGCGGGCATTCTCTTTTGCTTCCGCTTCCTCGTAGATGATGCACGACACGTCCTCAAGGTCAACGAGCTTCACGGCATCGCCGAACGTGTGGCGCAATGCGAACCGCACCTCGTCATCAAGTTCGTCCCCCGTGAGGTCAGTGATGGCGTAAAGTACATCATTGTGGTTGCTGGTGTAGATGCGGTACACACTCTCATCCTCGTTGAGGATTGGTGGATTGTCCCAGTTGTCGGTGAAAATGTTCAGCATTGTCGTTCCTCTCTCCTACTCACACGCCGTCGCTATTGTCTCACTATGACACGACATAATCTCACTTCATCTCGAAGAAGTCCGGGTTGTCCTTGGCGAGCGCCGCCGCATAGCGTCCGGCGTTCGCGTCGTGCTCGATGATGTCGAAGAGCATGTCGCAGAGGTCGAAGTACTCCTCCTGTCCCACCATGTCGTAGTGGTGACGAATGAAGTTAAGAATCTTGTTTGCCTGTGCCTTGGTCATGTCGTTACTCCTCAATGTCGAATGCCAGCTCGTTGTCCTGCCGCACCACGGGTCGGCTGCTGTCCCACGGGGTAATCCCCGTGATCTCGTGCGCTCCGTCCCACTGCTTGCTGTTGGTGAGGTAGACGTAGGCGGTTAGGTTCAGCTCTTCGTCTGTGAGCTTGTCCAGCCAGCGCTTGACGTCGCCCCATGTGTTGCGGCGTTTCGGTATTCCCTGCGAGCAGAAGTCATCAGCACACGCAGAGCCAAGGCCAAAGTTGCAGTAGCCCTCTTCCTTGCACTCGCCATAGTGCGGTGTCCACTGCTCGCAATCCTTGCAAAAGAGCAGGCCCGGAATCAGCTCCCGAACCTGCTCGCTGGTCAGTGACGTCTTTCCCTGCGTCGCAATCATCGTGCGCCCTCCCACATCTCTTCGTCATTCTCGAAGCCGTCCCACTCAAGGCCAATCTCAAGCAGCACGTTATCGTCGTAGTCGGTGAACTCGCCTGCGGCGACGCAGACGCCGACAACTTCAAGCTTTAGGAGCTTCGGGTCGCACGTCGCAATGTCTGCCGGATTTTCGTACCACACCTCGGGCGCTGCGGCGTTGCCGAAAATCGCGCCCCGCCACAGCCCCACGGGGCCGTAGACGGTCATGCTGTCAAGCAACTGTCCAAGTGTCATGCCATCTCCTTCCTACTCTGCATCCACCTGCTCGTAGTTGTGCAGGCCAATGTGGTTCTCTGCGTTCTCGCAGAAGATGTAGCGTCCCACGTAGTCGGTGCAGTTGTCCAAGTACCAGCGCACGCCGTCACCCATCTCCGTCTCGATGGTCTGCTTGGCGTCCGTCATGTTGTCATCGTCCACCTCGACCTCGTAGAACTCCTCGACCTTGATTCGCACAATCATTGCCACTTGTTCCTCTCTCGTGCGATTGCCTGTGCCGCTCGCTTGCTCTTGCGGAACGAGCCAAACACGGGGATGTAGGCGAAGCCGTCCATGTGGACGTACCAAAGCCCGCTCTTCTCGTCCTTGCTGACCACGTACTTCACTCGCTGCCCCCTTAATCGTCGTTGTCACCGTAGTCGATGAAGCACACGGTGTCCGTCTCGTCGATGATGTCGTATGGCTGGTTCCAGATGACGTCGTGCCACTCTTCCTCGGTGTCGAAGCGGTCGACGAAGGCCACCTGGCGCTTGCTCCCGTTCCAGCACCAGCGAATCTCGTACTTGCCCTTGTCTGCCACGCTTGCTCCTTCTTTCTAACCCTCAAGTGCCAGCTGACCGCCCATGCGGGCGCTCCTCAGCGAGTCTCGTCCTGCGTCGTAGCCACGGCTCGCCGCCGCACTGCTGTACCCCTGGCTGCGCAGGTTGCTGCGCATGGTGCCGAACCCGCTGCTGATTTCGGTGTAGTAGTCATCCACGGACTTCGGTCGCACAAGCATCAGCTCGTGTGACTGCTTCTCAAGCTCGCTGCGGATGCCAGCGACGAACCCCGACGTGCGGTTGTCGCCGACGAGGAAGCTGTTGCGCATGCCCCTCGTCGTGCCATACAGGCGCTTGGCCCTGCGGCACTCGGCGTCAGCAAGCTTCTCGCCGATCTCGTACAGTCGCTCGAAGGTGACGCGGGCGGCTTCCGCGTCTGTTTCGTAGCCGACGAACACCACCTTGCGTCCAGTCACGCTCTTGCGGCGCGTCCAGTAGTTCTGGCTGGTCGTGTCGCAGAAGTAGTGCTTGCAGCGGAAGTTGTCGGCGATGGCGCGGGCAAGGTAGGTTGCCCACGGCTTGCCGTGAATGTCGAAGCTCTGCGTCTCGTCGATTTCCTCCGGCTCCTCGCCGTAGATTTCGTCCTTGCTCACGTCGTGCTCGGCGATGAGCTTCTGCGCCTTGAGCGCGGCTGCGGTGGCCTCCGCTGCGCTTGCGTTGTCCTTCGCAAGGGCGAGGAGCTTCTTGATGCGGTCGATAATCTGCTCTCGTGCCATAGTTCGTTACCTCCCGATGTACTCGATGATGCGGTTGAGTGCTTGCGCTGCCGTCTCGTAGTCGCCGATGACGTAGTGGTGGCTTGGCGAAGGCTTCCATCCAACGCTCACACGGAACGGCCTGTTGGCACGCTTGCTCACGCTTGCGTAGTTAAGGCGTCCCGTGGGGTCGTTGAGGGTGAAGTCCACCATAAAAATCTTGCCATTCAGCAAGCTCCACCGTCGCTCGTAGGTCATGCGGATGCCGTTCACTTCCATGTGCTCACACTCCGTACTCCTCGATTTCGTTGGTGATGTCCTCAAGCACCTCTTTCAAGGTGCTCACCACCTTGTACAGCTCGCCCTGCTTGCAGCGGTTGCTCACGATGTGGTTGTCGCTCCACACAAGGCGGCGGGAGCCTGCCGTCCCGCCGTCCCTTATCGCCTCGATGCGCAGCCTGCGGTCGATGCCAAGCCGTGCAAGGCAACGGTTGCAGTTGTTGAGGTCGATGCGAACTTCCTCCATACTGTGCTTCATGCTCGCTTCCTCCTGCCGTCGCTAGTCAATCAGGGAGCCAACCGTGCACGGCTCCCAGTACAGGTCACGCTCGATGATGTTGAAGCCCTTGCTGCGGTTGATGCCCTCCATCTCGTCGATGGAGAAGTACCCGTACTCGGTGGCGAAGCCCTTCACCAGACCGAAGCACAGGCGGCTCTCGGGGTCGTACTCCGTCATGTACCAGTCCCAATTGCTGAAGCAGGAGAAGAAGTGGGCGTACACGATGGCGTCGCCGCCTTTGTCCTCCTGCTCGTAGAGACGGGGTGCCTTCTTCTCAATTGCCTTGGTCATGAGCTTCTGCATTTTCGTTGTCCTCTCTCTTGTTCCCTGATGTGTCTCTCGTCCTTGTGAGTCCTCACAGGTGGCCGTTCGCCACTAGACCCGGCGCTCGTCCCACTTCTCGGTGTACTCGTTGCTCTCAAGCTCGATGCCGTGCTTGGCAAGGAAGGCAGGCAGGATTTTGTCGGTGAGTTCGTCCACCATGCCGCACGCCGTCTCGAAGCGCTTCTTGGACTGGCGCTCGCAGGGTAGGATGCAGTCGGCGGAGCCGCTGCCGTGGACGCCAATCATCACCTCGCGGCTCGTGCAGTAGCCGTGGTCGACCAGCTTGTAGGGGCTGATGCTGAAGTAGTAGCCACGGGGGCGCATCCCGCCGTCCCAGTAGCTCATGCCGCCCTTTCGGTAGTCGATGCTCACGTCGATGCGGTTGACGCCGCTGTTGTTGAAGTCGCCGTTGACGATGTAGGTGCGGGTGTACTCGTTGAGCATGTCGTGCTTCCTCTCTAATGAGTTGCGGCCACCCCTTGTGGATGGCCGCTTGGTTCCGTGGTTCGTTGTCGGTGCTATGCTGCAACCGCTCGTTGCAGCACCTCGCCGAAGTCGATGCCGTAGTGGTGCAGGTACTCGCCGACTTCCTGCTTGTCGAACGTGTTCCACGAACCGTAGGCGATCTCCTCGCCGCCCGTTGGCTCGTTGTCCTCGTCCAGCCACACCGTGGCCTCGTGGGTCGACGGCGTGTTGAACTCGAAGGTCACGTACTTGTAGTGCTGGCCCTCGTAGTCAAACTCTTCGATTGGCTTGACTCTCATGCTTGCTCCCTCCTAGTACAGCTCGATTGTCGTGGACGTGCCAAGGTAGCAGGTAGGCCCTTCGGTGCTGGCGTAGTGGATGTCGCCACCGTATTCGATGTCACCCGTTTCCTCTCCGACGCGGATGTACTCGATGGGCACGCCGTTGTCCAACACCTCGTTGAAAGCCGCCATCACGGCCTGCACGTCGGCGAAGGGGTTGTTGCCGTAGAGGTAGGTGCCCCAATCGGTGTACCACTTGACGCCATCCCACCCGAACATCACGCCGCCGTCGTACTCCTCGAACACCTCGGGGTTGCCATGCTTGTCGAAGAGGCCCCACTTGGTGGGGTCCTTGAACTCGTCGGGCAGGGCTGCAAGGAACTCCTTGTAGCCCGCTGCGGTGGTGTTGAATCGAATGTCGCTGTAGTAGCCCACTTTCGTTGTCCTTTCTCTCGTTGGTCATTGCGGTGCGGTGGAGCCAGCTAGCCACCACCGTCATCGTCGGATGCGTCAAGCTCGCCAGCCAGTGCGCTGACGAACCCGATTGCGAAGAGCTTGATGAATCCCCTGCGAGTGACGTTCATTTTTCGTTGTCCTCTCTGCTAGTGACGGATGGGCATGCAGATGGCGGTGACGGCCTCACCACTCTTGTTCTCGGCCTCGAAGAACATGGGCTGGTTCCAGTTGGGACCGTGGATGAAGCTCGTTGCGGCTGCGCCATCGGCGCTCACCGCCAACTCGATAGCCTTGAACAGGTCGATGAGGTAGCTGGTGTTGAGGTAGGGGCCAGCGTTGGACTGCTCACCCTTTGCGTACTCAGCCTTGCCCTTGAACAGCGGCTCGACGCTCGGGAAGTTGGCATCCAGCGCCTTCACCGTGGCCCTGCCGCGCTCGGTGTATTGGCCCTCGCCCTTCTCCTCTAGGAACACGAGGTTCAGGTCGTTGTTGGCAGGTGAGCGGTGAATAGCCACCCACATGCTCGCCTTCGGTCGTGGCGTGAGCATCTTCGTGGCCTTCAATCCTTGCCAGTCAAGCACAAACTCGTCGTTGGGGTTGGTGTGGCCGGACGCCCTGCGGCTCGTCACCTGCACCAGCTTGTAGCTGTCGGTGGCGGTGAGGGTCGTGACCGCACCACTCTTGATGTGGACGCCGCCAATGGCGTACTTGTACGTCTCCTTGGCGGTGAAGGTGCCAGCGGCGGCAAGTGCTCGTGCCGTCACCATGACGGCATCGGGGTGAACCTCGGTGTATTTCGTGACCCATTCCATGATTCGCTTTCCTCTCTCTTCTAGACGGCAAGTGCCATCTGCTCGTTCTTCAGGGCGATGTGACCCCAATCATCGATGGTCACGTAGTCCCACCCGTAATGGAGGAGCGTGCAAAGCTCCTGCCCGCTCATGTCCATGTACTCCTCGGCGAGACGGCCATACACACGCTGGTCGAAGGCACTATCAGAGGTGTACGCCCACTCGGCGCAGCGGTCGGTGGCGTCGACGTGCTCGTTGTAGCTGTTGACCATCGCACGGGCTTGGATGTAGTCCATCCCGTAGGGGTGCTCGATGATGCCGTGGTACTTGCTCATGGTGGCTCGTCCTTCCTAGTAGGTGATTTCCTCGTCGAAGGGGACAATGAACGTCCCCTCGTTATCCATCCACGCATAGCCAGGATGGAGCGTAATGCTCGGTGTGCGGTGGTACTGGTGGCAGCGCTTCGTGCGGTGCTTCCAGTTCTGCGTTATCCTCGGGCGGCGCTTGGGGTGGGTGATGGGGTCAAGCTGCTGGTTGGTTTGCACGGTGGTACTCCTTTCCTAGAGGGTGACGCCGAAGGCGGCGAGGTCGTAGGTGGTAAACAGCTCGTAGAGCTGGTCGATCTGCTCGTCAGTGATGACAAGGCCGCACTCGTCGTGCGGGTACGGCTCG